>OLQC01002085.1_pt1 | contig 14075 bp, 9 predicted proteins | sample 1672471 | NCBI WGS metagenome assembly OLQC01 (sample SAMEA3136689, study PRJEB25190) | human gut metagenome | biome: human gut; feature: human-associated habitat; material: faeces | place: Austria | collected 2013
ATCCTACTACTCTTACAATACTTGAATACAAAGTTAATGAAATATCAAATAAGCCTTTTTATATTAAAGAACATAATCAAAAGTATAATTTTAAAGAAATTGCACAATTTTTGAAAAAATTTTAATTTTAGACTATACATTTTGCTTATTTGTGAGGAAACATATAGAGAAATATATTAAATTTAACTTCGTAAAACTCACTTTAATTGAGAAAATTAATAAGAAATATTAAAAAATTTCAATTTAGTGTCTGATATTTTGTGTTTGAGTGAGGAAACATATGAGAAGTATTTTAATATTTCTCGAAATTTAATGAAAGGAGGAAAAATATGAGATGTGGTATTTATGTAAGAGTATCTACTGACGACCAAAGAGATAATGGTTATTCTATTGATTCACAACTTAGAATGATTAAAGAATATTGTGAAAAGAATGAATATGATATTGTTGATGTTTATAATGATGCTGGACATTCTGGAAAAGATTTGATGAGACCTGAAATGCAAAGATTACTAAAAGATATTAAATCTAAAAAGATTGATAAATTAGTTGCAATTAAAGTTGATAGACTTACTCGTAATAATTATGACGGTTTTTGGCTACTTAATTATTGTGAGGAACATGATGTAAAAATAGAACTAATACTCGAACCTTATGATGTATCTACTGCTAATGGTGAAATGATTTTTGGAATGAATTTAGTCTTTGGTCAACGAGAACGAAAAGAAATCGGAGCAAGAACTAAACGAGCTATGGAAGAAATGGCATTAGAGCGTATTCATCCTAGTAAAGCACCTTATGGTTATATTAGAAATAAGGAAAATGGTCATTTAGAAGTAGAACCTATTGAGGCTGAAGTTGTTAAAGAGATATTTGAACTATGCAAGAAAGGTCACTCTACTAGAAGTATTGCTACTATTATGAAAGAGAATAATGCTTATTTAAAACAAGGAAAATGGAAATCTGATAGAGTTTATAAAATACTTACTAATTCTATTTATATAGGTATATTTGAATATGGAAAGTATAAAAGAAAGCCACAAGATGTTTTGAGGGTTGAAAATTATTGTGAACCAATTATTGATGAAGTAACATGGAATGCTACTAGAAATGTTTTAGTAAAAAACAAACATTCTAACTATGGAGAATATATTCATTTGTTTTCTGGTTTAGTAAAATGCCCTATTTGTGGTGAGATAATGTCATCATCAGAATCTTTTAAATATCCTAATGGAAAGCAAAAAGTTTATTACCATTTAAGATGTAAAAATCATAATTGTAATGGGGTTGGACTTCATTATAATACGGAAAAAATAGAAGCAAAATTAAAACAAGTATTAGAAGAACTAACAATATTTATTCTTTCTATGGATAATCAAATTATAACTTGTAATTCTACTAAAAGTGATGATGTAAAAGATATAGAAAAAGCAATTGAAAAATTAAAATTACAAGAAAAAAGATTAGTAGATTTATATTTAAGTTCTAATTTAGATGTTGAAACAATTAATCATAAAAATGATGTTATTAAAAAGGAAATCGATAAACTAAATCAAAAGAAAATAAGACTTGATCCAGATAATAGCTCTAAAGAATATACTGTAGAACTTGTTAAAAAATTAGACTGTACTGAAGAAAATGATACTTTATTTTTTACGAATATTAAAAATATTGGCTTTACTTTTCTTTATGATTTGTTATCAAGAGAAGCTAAAAGAGATATGATTCATAGGCTTATATCTATGATAGAAATTAAACGAGATAAAAACTATAATATTGAAATTAAAGATATAAAATTCACAGATGAATTTATAACTAAAAGCAGTAAAGAATATTTAAAATATCTTAATACAATTATAAATGATAATAATATTGGAATTAAATTTCATAAAGAAATTAACGAAAGTGAATTAAAAAATATGAAATCAAGTTATGATATTTTATCAATTATGAAAATGAAAAACAAAGGATATTCTGATGAATTTTTAGAGGATTTTATTACTAAATCACAAGAACATTTATATATAGACGGCATTGTTAGTTGTCCATATATTGAGGAAAATGTTATTAAAGATATTTTAATATTAGTACCTAAAAATGAATTAATTAATGCAATTTAAATAAGAAAGGAATGATAAAAAATGAAAATTACTTATACAAGAAAAGGAGATTATTTATTACCAGATTTATATTTAGAAAAAGGTGAAGATTATGGGAGAATTGGAAGATATGGAATGTTAAGATTACACTTTATTGCCCAAAATAAACAAGCACTTTATGAAACACTATTGATGACAAATAAATTGACTCATCATCTTCTTTTAGTCAGTGATTCTTGTGAAAATTATTATAAAGAACTAATGGAAAACTATATTAAAAATGATGAAAGACTATCTGAAAAAAGCAAAGAATTAAATCCATTGGAATGGACAAAATTAATGAATAACTATAAAAATACAGCAGAAGAAATTGTCTTAAATGAATATGTCTTTATATAAATAATCTTCAAAAAAGAGGAAAAAATTATCAAAATAATTTAATCCTCTTTTTATATTTTTCTTACTTTGGGAGTAATGTTCTTGTCTAGCCAGCACTGAATTTGTACTCCCGCACAAATTCTTATATGGGAAATTCCCATACCCTTTCTTTTAAAACAATTAATAGCGAAATAAAATATTTATCTTGATTTTTTCAAGGATTACTTGATAAATAAAAGTATAAATGATAAAATAAATTTGTAACAAAAAATGAATAGAGGTTAAAAAATGTTATTAGATTATAATAAATTATGGAAATTAATGATAGATAAAAACATCAACAAAACAGAACTATGCAAACAGGCAAAAATTAGTACAAATGCTATGGCAAAAATGGGACGAAATGAATCAGTACCTTTAGAAACATTAGTTAAAATATGCGATGTTTTAAAATGTACTTTAAATGATGTTGTAGAAATAAAATCAAAGGAGGAAAATGATGGAAACGACTAACCTTTCTAAAATTAGAAGAGATAAAATGTTAAATACAATTAGTGAAATAAAAAAGACTATAACCGATGAAAAAACTTTAACAAATTTATCAATGATTGAAAATGAATTAACAAAGAAAAAATATGGACTTATTTGGGAAGAACATGAAGAACGTGTTGATAAAGAATTAGAAACTCAAATTCCTACTTTTGAAGAAATAAAAGATAAAGAAATTGTAAGCAATCCTAATGAAAAGTTTAACTTTTTATTAGAGGGAGATAATCTTCATAGTTTATATTTGCTAGAAAAAACTCATAAAGAGAAAATTGATGTGATATATATAGACCCTCCATATAATACAGGAAGTAAGGATTTTATATACAATGATAAAATTATTGACGATGAAGATGGATATAAACATTCAAAATGGTTATCGTTTATGAGTAAAAGACTTCAAATGGCTCAACGTTTATTAAGCAATACAGGAGTAATATTCATTAGTATAGACGATAATGAAGTTGCTCAACTCAAATTGCTCTGTGATACTATATTTAATGAAATAAACAGAATATCAATTCATCATGTACAAGTTAGATATGCTGAAAAATCATTGGCTGATGGAAAATCTGTAAAACCAGTTATGGAATATGTTTTGGTTTATGCTAAAGATATTAATAAATTTAAATTGAATTTACCAAAAGAAAAATACACAGATGCAAGTTTTTTATATGAAATTGAAGAGTTAGGCTCAGGTATCATGGTAAAAGATGGCAACGTCACAATGCAAGTTTTTAAACCGGGCGAATGGCAAATAAAAAAGCAAAATGAATCTTCGCAAAATTTACTAAAAGAAACTTGGGTTTCAGGCACTATTTACTCTAAAATGTCCTATGGACAGGTAGTTAAAAAATATATTGAGCCAAGATATAATAGTGATGGACTTGGATGTTTGTATAAAGTAATAGGTCGTGGTGATGATGGTTTAGGATATAGATATTATGTTGGTCCTTCAAAGAAAGGATCTACAAGATGCAAAATGTATTCCGGAATGCCATTATCAAGAATTGAAGAAATAAAATCTAATGGTGGTTCTTTCCGTGAAGTACCAATATCAAATTTAATAAACTATGCTGCTGATTTTGGTAATATTAGACATGAAGGTAATATGACATTTAATAGTGGAAAGAAACCTGTAAAAATGCTCAAAGAGTTAATAAACTATCATACAAATAAAAATGCTGTTGTATTAGATTTTTTCGCTGGATCTGGAAGTACTGCTCAAGCAGTATTAGAATTGAACAAAGAAGATAATGGAAATCGCCAGTTTATTTTGTGTACTAATAATGAAAATAATATATGTGAAGAAATAACATATAAACGAATTAAAAATGTTATAACTGGATATGGGAAATATAATCCTTTAAAATCAAATTTAAAATACTATCGTTGTACTTATGTTCCAAGAATAAATACTGAAGCAGAAGATTTACACAACAATTTGCTTATAAATATTAAAAATCTTATTCAGTTAGAAAATGGAATCGAGATTGATGATAATAAAATTAGAGTTTACTTAAATGAGGATGAATTAGATAGATTCAGTACTAACGAAAAAGAATTAGAAATATGCGAAAAAATATATATTTCATCAGATATACTATTAACAAGTGAACAAGAAAACATTTTTGAAAATAACAATATTGAAGTATATATAATACCAGAATATTACTTTGAAGATGAAATTATGGAGGTAATGTAATAATGCAAGGAATTAAATTAAAAGATTTTCAAATAAATACAGTAAACAAATTACTAGATGCTACTTCTATTGGTAATAAAAAAGAAGTTTTATTACAAGCTCCTACTGGCAGTGGTAAAACAATTATTCTTCTTTCTTATATTGAAGAATATTTAAAAGAAAATAATAAAACTATTTTTGTTTGGCTTACTCCTGGTAAAGGAGATTTAGAAGAACAAAGTAGAAAGAAAATGGTTAAATTTTTACCACATCATAATACTAAAAATATTCAAGATGTGCTACTTCAAGGTTTTGATGCTAAAGACACAGCATTTATAAATTGGGAAACAATTACCAAAAAAGGAAATAATGCTCTAAAGGAAGCAGAAAGAAAAAATTTATATGAAAGAGTTCATGAAGCACATAATAATGGTTATAAATTTATTATTATAGTTGATGAGGAGCATTTAAATAAAACTGTTAAAGCAGAAGCAATTATTGAATATATGAATCCTGAATATATTGTTAGAGTTAGTGCTACTACAAAAACTAATAAAGAAGCGGAATTTATTAAAATTGATGAATTAGAAGTAATAAATGCTGGACTAATTACAAGAGCTTTATATATAAATGAAAATGTTTCTAATGAGTTCACCCTTTCAAACGAACATGAGTATTTACTTGAACTTGCAATAAATAAAAGAAAAGCAATTAAAGAAGAATATTTGAAGTTAGGTATTCAAGTAAATCCTCTTATTATTATTCAGGTACCTAGCAAGTCAGATGACTTAATAAAGCAAATTGAAAAAATACTTGAAGAAAAAGAATATTCTTATGACAGAAAAAATTTAGCAATATGGCTATCAGATAGAAAAGAAAACATTGAAAATATTGAAAATAATGAGTCAAATCAGGCAATTCTAATAATGAAACAAGCCATCTCAACTGGTTGGGATTGTCCAAGAGCAAAAATACTTGTTAAACTTCGTGATAATATGAGTGAAGACTTTGAGACACAAACTATAGGAAGAATTAGAAGAATGCCACAAGCTCATCATTACGATAATGTACTTTTAGATAATTGCTATTTATATACATTTGATGAAAAGTATGAGCAATCCGTAAAGCAAGAACTAGGTTCTAGTGCATATGATACTAAAGTTGTATTTTTAAAAAATGAATATAAAAATTTTAGTTTAAAGAAAATAACTTTTGACAATGCTTTTGATGGATTTGATGAAAGGCAAACATTTAATATTCTTCATAACTATTATATTGAAAAGTACAAACTAACAAGTAATAAAAAGAACAATAAAACTATATTAGAAGCGAATGGATATGTATTTAAAAATACAATTGATAATTATATAGTACAAGATAAAATTGTAAGAATTAACTCAAATGAACTAGAAAATGCTAATAGAATAAAAGTTCAATCAGAAGTAAGCACAAATAAAAATGGTTTTGAATTAAGACATTCAATTAATGTTATATCATCTAAAATTGGTATGCGATATGATAGAACAAGATTAATGCTTGAAAGAATGTTCTTTAGAGGCAAACTATTTACGAAAAAATTCGTTGATTTATCATTACTAGAATTTTATGCTTTTGTTATAAATAATGAGGATATATTAAAACATGACTTTCAAGAAGCAGTTTCACAAAAAGCTAGACAAATAAAAATGAAATTAGATGAATTAAAGATTGTTGATTGGAAAGCACCTGAAATGGATTATATTAAATACGATCCTAAAATGAAAGATACAACAATTTACGAAAAGTCTATTTATATGAACTATCCAAATAGTACAATAAAATCTAAAAGTGAGAGAATGTTTGAATATTTTTGTGAAAACAATGAAAATATTAAATGGTTCTATAAAAATGGTGAATCATCTAGTGAGTACTTCTCAATTGTGTATGTTGATGCAGTAAATCATAAATGGCACTTCTACCCTGATTTTATTGTTTGTGATAAAGATAATAAAATATGGATTATTGAAACTAAAGGTGGCGAAAATGCTGACGGTGAATCAAAAAATATTGATATTAAAGTTGAAAATAAGTTTGAAGCATTAAAAGAATATGCTAAAAAGTATAATGTGAATTTGGGTTTTGTAAGAGATTATGATAAGAATGATTCACTTTACCTATGTAATACAGAATATACAGAAGATATGGAAAATGACAATTGGAAATTATTAGATAAGATTTTTTAGTAATTATTTAAAATATGAGTGAAAGGAGGAAGTTAATTGCCTAAATTTTTAAAAGTGCAACAAGGCATATTAGGGCTTGGCCCTGGGGAATATCAAAGATTTTGTGCAGATTACATTATAAAGAAAAAAGGTTATAAGAATATGCACGATATAGGTAGTAAAGAAGGAACAAATAAAACAACTATAGGAATCCCAGATTCCTATAACATCAACGAAGATGGCACATATTCACTGCTTATGTATGGAACAGTTGAAAAAAAATCTATATCAAAATTAGAAACGGATATCAAAGATGCCCACTCTGAAAGTAAAACTGGAATACCTCAAGATAAAATTAAAGAGATAATTTGCTTTCACACAAATACAAATATAAAGCCAGGCGATTATACTAGATTAACTACTTTATACAAAGATATAATTATAGAACTTATTGATATAGATTCAATGGCACATGATATTTGTGAAAATTACCAAAGTTTAGCAAGCGATTATTTACAGATACCAATTGATACAAATCAAATAAGTGATATAAATGATTTTATAAAACGATATGATAAGTTTTCTGTTAATTCCCCATTATCTCTAGAATACATAGAAAGAAAAGAAAAAGAAGAAATTATCAATATCATCAATGATACTGAAAAAATATTACTACTTACAGGTAAACCAGGAATAGGTAAAACTAAAATCGCAATTGAAATATGTAGATATTTGGAAATAAAAGAAGATCTGTGTTGTTTATGTATTAGACCCAACGGAAGAGATATATATGAAGATATAAAAGCTACATTGGAAAATAATAAAAATTACCTTATATTTATAGATGACATAAATAATTTACATCAAATTCAAAGTTTTATTGATTATATAATTACTAACGAAAATAAAAACATAAAAATTGTAGCCACAATAAGAGATTATCTTTTAAATGGAATTATAAACAAGTTGAATAACTATAGTATTAATCCTAATGTTTATACACTAAATAAAATGGAAGATACTGACATTATAAAAATACTTGAAAAATCTTTCAATATAAAAAATAAAAATTGGCAACAAAAAATATTGAAAATTTCAAATGGTAATCCTAGAATTGCTATAATGGCTTCACAATCAATATTAGACGGAAAAGTAAAATCTTTAAATAGTATATTAGATGTATTCAAAAGTTATTATGACAGAACTATAGAAGAAAATAAACTATCAACATCTCAAATAAAAATGTTATTTTATATTTCTCTTCTTTCTCCTTTCAGTATAGAAAACAAAGAAATAAAAGCCACATTAGAAACTATGGGAATATACGACATTGAAGAATATAAAAATTTGAGAGATTTAGAATTAATTGAGTTTTATAATGATGAGGCAATAAAAATTAGTGACCAAAATTTTGCAAATTATATACTATATAAGTATTTAATAGAACTGAAAGAAATAAAAGTTTCTGATTTATTAATAAAAATATATCCGAAATTTATAAAAAAATTTATAAATGCCATTAATATGATAAATGAATTATTTTTTAGTTCTGAAGAATTAGAGTATATAATAAATGAAATAAACACTGTTTGGGAAAAAGATGATTATAAAAATGATGATTTATTTTTCAAATCGTTTCATAACATCAATATCCCAAAAACCTTAACTATTATAGATAGTAGAATCAATGCAGAGAAACAAGCAGGTATTCCACAAAAAATACAATATAATGATAATATCTACATGGATAATGAAATACTTGAAATATTGGCTGATATTAAGAATTCCGATTATTCTGAAATGGCTTTTAAATTGCTGATTTCGTATTTAATGAAAAGACCAGATTTATATAATGAAATATGTAAAAATATAAAAGATTCTTGGTTGATGAAAGAGCAAAATCCAGATTTTAAACTTGAAACAAGCATTATTTCAATATTATTTGATAAATATAATGAAAAAAATGAATACAATAATATACTAAAACTTGTATTAATAAAATCATTGAAATATTGTTTAGAAACCGAATTTCATATAAGTAAACAATGCAAAGATTTTAGAACACTGAATCTTTTAACAATTACATTACAACCATGCGAAAATGTTTTTCAATTCAGGAAATTCTTGTTTAACATATTTATAAAAATCTATACTGATGATTCTAGTTATATCAGTTTATTAATGGATTATTCTATATGGCCACATGAAGATGAACAAATTGATATCATAAGAAATGATTTTCAAATGTTAGAAAAAGAACTATTTTGCAAATGGATAAATCCTAATATTTCTCAATGCAAAGTATTAGATTTTATTGAAAAAATGTGCAAAAAAAGAAATATATCTGTTACAGAATCAATACAAAATTATAAACAAAATAAAGAATATAGCATATTAAGAATTTTTGAAAAATATGATTATGATAAAGAAAATATCGAGTTAAATGAACTTTTAGTTAAATCGTCACCAATAGATTATAAATATTTTTTTGAAACATTAAAAAAAGTAGAGAATGATAAAGTTAAAGTTGATAATTGGAAAATTCAAAATTCTATCGCAATAATCTTTAAATATATTATTAATAATAAATATGAAATATTTAACGAAGTTTTTGAATACTTTTTAAATTGTGATTGTCCTTTCAAATCATATCCGGATTATTTGTTTTTAATAGAGAATAAAGATGAAGTTATTGATTTGCTAGTTAAAAGTAACACTAATTCAAAGTATTTCTTTTTGAGTTTTCTATTAGATTCATTTACAGATGCAAAATATCTAGATAATATTGAAAATTTTTTAAAAGAACAGCAGAATAATGAAAATAAATATACTCTAAATTTATTAACAATTGTTAACTATTCAAAATACGATTCTACCATAATTGAGAATTACACAAACGAAATACTTAAATCTGATGATTTTGGATTAATAATAAGTTACACAAATTGTTTAGCAAACAATTTAGAAGAAATTCAAAAAATGTATGATTCATTTGATAATAAAGATATTTTAGAATGTTTATATTTAAAAATTGTCGATAGTCATGTTGATTATAAAGGATATATGGGATTCTTATTGGTTAAAAATAATTGCAATTTTTTTAGACAAATAATTAACAATAAAGGAATCCACCGAACTGGTAAAATTAGTATGATAATAGCAAACATATGGAAAGATAGCAATTCAGATGCAATAATATTAAACATATATAATGAGATATTAGATTCAAAATTTGGTTATTTAGATTTACATTATTTGTTTAATCATTCCAATAATGATATCAAGGAAACACAGAATACATGGTTAAAAAAGTATATTGAATCTAACAAAAATAATAAAGAAAAAATTAAATACATATTCTATGTAATATGTGAGAGAGATAAGGAATCCAAAGAAGAATTAATATTATGGTTATTAGAAATAAATAATGATTTTGAAATATTTAAATCTATTTCATTCTTCTCAAACTCTGAATCATGGAGCAATAGTAGAATACCACTAATTGAAAATAAAATTAAATTTTTAGAAGATTTAAAAAGCAAAATCTTGGTTAAAAGTGATATAAAATATATTTCTCATATTAATCATATAAATTCTATCATTAATTGGTACAAAGATGAAATCAAAAAAACTAAAGTAGAAGAATACCTAGATGATTTTTACAATTGATATTGAAAAAATTTATTATTAGATTTATAATTGTATTTAGAAAGAGAACAAAGTTCGTAACTTGTATGTGATTCGCTCCAGAAGCAAAAATCGTCGCACCAAAGCGATGTTAATGATTAAATCAATCAGAAATGATTGATTTTTTTGTCGTTTAAGAAAGGTGTTGATGATATTATGATAAAAATAATCAAACAAGAAATTAAAATAAATCATGAACTTAAAAGTAAAGTTGAATGGGCTTGTAGGCTTAATAATACTAAACCTATTTTCATTAATGGTAGTTTATTAAAATTAGAGCCTACCAATATAGGCTATATAGAGCCTCATAGAGCAATTATTAATAATAAGACATATCTTTTATTCAATGGACACGAATTTGTTTACTGCAGAGATTTAAATACCAAAATAAAACTATCTGATTTAAAAGATTTCATCAAAAAACTAAAATAATGACGAAATCTGTGTTATAATGGTTATAGAAAATATTAAACCTATTGGGTGAAGTAGTATTTATAACCTAAATATTGCTTCACCTTTTTTTGTTAAGGAGGATAAGAATGTGTGAAGAAGAAATAAAGAATGCTGGTATTTACATTAGGGTTAGTACTGACGATCAAGCTCGTGCTGGATTTAGTTTACCAGAGCAAAAAGAAAAACTACTTAGTTTATGTGAATTTAAAGGATATAATGTTTTTAAAGTTTATGAAGATGCTGGAATAAGTGCAAAAGATATGGAACATAGACCTAGGTTTCAAGAAATGCTTAATGATGTTAAAACAGGCAAAATAAATTATATAGTTGCTTATAAGTTAGATAGAGTCACTCGTTCCGTTCGTGATTTGGAAGAACTAATTAATATCCTAGAAAAATATAATTGCTATCTCGTATGTGATAGAGATGATGTTAACACTAGTACTGCTAATGGAAGATTCTTTGTAAGAATGTTAACGGTTCTTTCACAATTAGAAATAGAAATCGTATCAGAAAGAACAAAGTTTGGACTTAATGGTGCTATAAAATCAGGACATTTACCCGGTGTTATTCCACTTGGATATAAAAAAGATGGAAATAAAAAAACTATCATAGATGAAACAACTAGACATATTATTGAAAGAATATTCAATCTTTATTTAGAGGGAAATAGTTATCAACAAATATCTAATATTTTTAATAAAGAAAAAGTGTTAAACAAATCTTGGTATGACACTGATATAGAAAAGATTATAAATAATAGAATCTACATGGGCGACTATGAACAATACAAAAGAATAGCTAAAAAAATTGGTCGTGATACTGTTATTTATATGAATGTTGTAGAACCTATAATTACTCGTGCTATGTGGGAAGAATGCCAAACACAAAAACTAGCTAATCAAAGGACCTATACAAGAACTAGAACTTATCTATTCTTTCAAAAATTAGTATGTCCTAAATGTGGAAGAATAATGAAGTGTAAAGGTTCAGGTGGTAAAAAGAAAAAATATATTTATTATAATTGTGAGTTTTGTCATTTCAATTTAAGAGAAGATTATGTTGAAGAATATATGATAAAGGCAATATATGAGTTTTTAGAGTTTGAACAAATGTGTAATAGCTTCTTTTTACCAATATTAGCAGATAAAAAAGATAAGAATACTGACCTTAATTTAGATAAAGAAATTGAGGGATACATTAAACAAAAAGAAAGAATTAAAAAAGCATACCTAACTGGTATAGTTGAACTCAAAGATTTTGAAGAGGATCTAAAAAAGACAAATGAAAAATTAGAAATATTAAATAATAAAAAACAAGAGTTAAATGAATTAGATACTCATACTTTTAAAATAGAAAAAGTTATGGCTCGTAGAGATATAGAAAAAATATCTATTGATAATGGTTATAAAGAAAAAGAGTTTTATAAATTTGAATGGGATATAAAAACGAAAGAAGAAAAACAACAATTTATATCAAAATATATAGATAATATTGTGATTGATAAAACTGATACAGGTAGTTTAGATATTAAGCAAATAAACTTTAGAAGTAGTTTTATTGATAAAGCAGTTAAATTAACACAAGTTGGTGCTTATGATTATAAATTACCATTTGAAGTCAATCATAAACAAGAAATGGTATTAGTATCTTCTCCAATGAAAAGAAAACAAGTAAATAAATATTTGGGTTATTTAAGAGAATATTTTGAAATTGAATATCGTGAAGATAAAGGAGATAGAACAGAAAATGGTATGACAGTATTTGATTCTGCAATACCAGATAATTATGAACTACTAAAAGTGATACCTATAATAGATATTAATTTATTTAAAGGCAAAGATATTACATTTGGATTAGTATTTAGACCTACTATTAAAGAGATAATTAATGAAAAATAAGTAAGTAAATAATAAGCAGGATAAAGAGAATGATAGCACTAACCTAATTTATTCTATATAAATATAGGAATAGTTGTGCTATCATTTCTTATTTTGCACTTGCAAAATTAAGTTAAAAATATGGAAGAATTCTACCATACTTTTTATTTAAATCAATTAATTAAAGGGTTTGCAAAGTTTTATTTTACTTCCAACTGTTGGATATATACTAGATATGTTGGATGAATCTTGGATGTTTAAATTTAGTTTCAAAATATGTTGAAATTATGGTATAATTATATATAGAAGTGACAGATAAATAGTAATTTGAAAGTGAACTAATAGTATGTTTAATATTTAACAAATAATTGATATATTATTCTTGGAGAGTGATAAAATGAATCAAGAAAAAATAGGTAAATTTATTGCTGAATTAAGAAAGCAAAAAAAGTTAACTCAAGAACAACTTGCTGAAAAATTAGGCATAACAAAAAATGCTGTAAGTAAGTGGGAAAGAGGATTAGGACTAATGGATTTATCATTATTGAAACCATTAAGTGAAATTTTAGGCGTTTCGGTTACGGAAATATTAAATGGTGAAAAAATTGATGAAGAAATTGATTTAAAGAGTGAAGAAATTTTAATTGATACACTTGATTATTCAGTTAAAGAAATTGAAAAAGTAAAAAAGAATAAGTTCTTAATTATATTATTAACGATAATTATTACAATATTTTCAATTATTTTATTAGACACAATTCAAGCAGTAGCATTTAAAAACAGTCCAATAATAAGTTGGAGAGTTGAAGATGTAAATGATAGTGATAGTTATGTAGATAAAGGATTTTTAATTGATACATATTATTGTGTGAAAGAACAAGATATAGTAACAGTAATACCAACCTTTAAAAACACAAATTATAATTGCCCATCAGAATAATAAATTACAATTTATTGATGAGATTAGTTTGAAATATAACTAGTCTTTTTATTTTGAATAAGATTTATATTTTTTGTCTAGGGTAGAAAATATTTCCATCTAGGTTAGAAGATATTTCCATCCACGATGGAAAATTTGTCTAACATAATATAATAATATAATATAATATAAAGAATTAATATAACAAGAATATAAATATATTTAAAT
>OLQC01002087.1_pt1 | contig 14065 bp, 8 predicted proteins | sample 1672471 | NCBI WGS metagenome assembly OLQC01 (sample SAMEA3136689, study PRJEB25190) | human gut metagenome | biome: human gut; feature: human-associated habitat; material: faeces | place: Austria | collected 2013
ACCGGATACAAACAAAGCTCCACAGCTGGACAAACTGGATATCGTGCTGAAGAGAACTGCAGACGAAGCAGATCTTACAGAACTGAAGGAGGTACTTAAAACTGCAAGAGAAAAACTTGCAGAGGAAAATGCATATACACCAGTATCCAGGGGAGAACTTGAAACTGCAGTAAATGCAGCTCAGGAAGTTTATGATAAAGCAGGCGTTACCCAGGATGAAGTAAATACTGCAAAAGCAAATGTAGAAGCTAAGATTGCTGCACTGGTAAAGAAAGCAGATAAATCTGCACTGATCAATGCAATTAAACTTGCAAATGTCAAAACAACGCAAGAGGACAAATACACAGCTGAATCCAGAGAGGATCTTAAACAGGTGATAGATGCAGCAGCTGAGGTAGTTAATGACGAAAATGCGACACAGGAAATGGTAGATGTTCAGACAGCCGCTGTAAAAGATGCCGAAGCTAAATTAGTAGCAATCAAAGTACCGGTTAACAAATCAGGACTGGAAACTCTTGTTTATCAGGCAAAAGAGACTGTGAAAGAGACAGAAACCTATACCGTAGAATCTCTGCAGGCTCTTCAGGCAGCCATTGAAGCAGCTCAGGCAGTACTGGATGATCCAGCAGCAACACAGGAAGAAGTAAATGCTCAGACTGATGCGTTAAATGCTGCAATTGCTGCATTAGTTGAAAAACCAGTAGTCGACAAAACAGAACTGCAGACAGCAGTTGCTGATGCAAATAAATTTGCAGCAAGCGATGAAAACAAAGAGAAATATACAGAAGATTCCTGGAAAACTCTTGAGGAAGCCATTACGGTAGCACAGGCCGTTCTGAATAAACCGGAAGCAACACAGGAAGAAGTAAACGATGCTTTAAAAGCTTTAACAGATGCAAAAGAAAATCTGAAAACAAAAGAACCTTCTGTTGAAAAACCGGGGAAAGCTGAACTTGAAGAAACTGTGAATGATGCGAATGCATTTGTTAAAGGATTAGAAAATCCGGAAATGTATACGGAAGAGTCTTTGAATGCCCTTAAAGAAGCAATTGCAATGGCAGAGGAAGTGCTGGCTTCTGAAACTGCAACACAGGATGAAATTAATGCTGCAATGCGAAGAGTAAAAGAAGCAAAAGAAAACCTGGCACAGAAGAAACCGGCAGTTGCTACAGAAGCTCTTGAGAATGCTATTGCAAATGCAAGAGAACTTGCTAAAGACACAGCAACTTATACAGAAGAGTCTCTGGCAGCTCTTAATGCAGCTGTCGACGCAGCACAGAAAGTACTTGAGGATGCAAACGCAACACAGGAAACTGTAGATAAACAGACAGAAGCTGTAGAAGCAGCAATAAAAGCACTTGTAAAAATCAAAGTACCGGCTGAAACAGATAAACTTAAAGAAGCTGTAAAAGAAGCTGAGGAACTTGTAAAAGACACAGAGAAATATTCCGAAGAATCCCGGAATGCTCTTACAGATGCAATTGCATTAGCACAGGAGGTACTTGAGGATACAAACGCAACACAGGAAACTGTGGATAAAGCGCTGGAAGCTGTAAATACAGCAAAAGAAGCTCTGGTAGAGGTAGGAAATCTGAGAAATGTTGTTGATGAAGCAGCAAAACTGACAGGCGAAACCAATAAGTACACCGAAGATTCTGTGAAAGCTCTCCAGGCAGCCATTGACGAAGCCAAGAAAGTACTTGGTAATCCGAAAGCAACTAAGGATGAAGTGGCTACTGCTTTAAATGCTGTAAACAAGGCAAAAGAAGAACTGAAAGTAAAAGAAGCAGATAAGAAAGACGAAGAACCTAAAAAAGAAGAACCTAAGAAAGATCCAACCAACGAGAACATCAACAACGGTTCCACAAATGGGGGCACTAACAATGGAACTTCCAACACAGGTTCCGGAAACAATGGAAGCACCACTACACCATCCGGAACAAAAACTGTAAGCGGAAACAATAACTCCGTAAAAGCAGCCAAAACCGGAGATACAACCAATGTAGTCGGACTGGTAGTTCTTTGCCTGGCAGCCGGAGTTGTTATGGTTATGGTGAAGAAAAAAAGAGCTCACTAATTAGGATTAGAAAGCCTGTAGCTGCCAGGATACTACGCAGTTACGATAATTTCTTAAGCAGGCGTTAACAGATCGTCTCGGATGCGGAACTCAGATGCGCATCCGAACGGTCTTGGATTAGTTGGCAAATAGAAAAGAGATGGAGTAAACATGTTTGCATTTATAATTATTTTAACAACCATGATATTTTTGGCTTGTGCTTTTGGAGCTTTCTGTTTGTGCAAAGAATCCATTAACTGGAGAAGCGAACAGATGGGGTATGATCTGGAAGAGAGTCTGAAAAGCCAAAAGAAAAAGAATGCAGGTATGCCGGAAATGGAATATACAGGCAGCAAGGCATAAAAATAACGCCATCGGATATCCGGTGGCGTTATTTTTATGCAATTAACAGAACCTGCGAAATCATACTTTAGAATATCAAAATGCCATTATCGAAGGGAATATTATTGACTTCGATAATGGCATTGAATCGTTAACTAAATTGCCTTCCTGTACTGGGATGGTGCCTCATTGATGATATTCATAAACACCTTCGAGTAATGCTGGGAGTCTGTAAAACCTACCTGCAGAGCAATCTCCGTCAGCGTCAGACTGGTAGTCTGCATAAGCTGGATGGAGCGGTTGATGCGGTAAATATTAATATAGTTTGATAATGTCACTCCCATATAGCTTTTGAAAAGCTTACTCAGATAGCGGACAGAGATCTGTAATTGCTGAGCGATATCTTCCTGTAAGATCTTGGTATTATAGTGTTCATGAATATAATTCAGTGCATAAGCTACGTAACTGTTCTTCAGCTTGGGATCAGCGTATTCCTGTACCGGATTCGTATGATCGAGAATATAGAGCATCAGATTCATCATGGAAACATTAAGATTGGCAGCTGTAAACATACTTTCATAAGAAGCATGCAAGTCAATAAGCTTCTGAAGATGATCGTCAATCACAGCATCCGATCTGAGCCTGTAGTAAAAATGCGAAGAAAACAGTATGGCATGAAGAAGGGTAATCGGGAAAATCCCGTCATCTTCAAGCACAACAGTGGAAAACATATTCGGATCAAAATGAATATGCTGGAATTCGCAGTCTGAGGTATCATTCAAATAAAAGGAATGTACCACATCCGGCAGGATCATAATAAAATCACCTTCCGTGCAATGAAGGGTCTCCGATTGAATATCCATATAGCATTCTCCGGAAAGTATCCGATAGATCTCAATGTTCGTATGCATATGTCGAATAAAGTTATAACCTGCTTTTCGATATTCGACAATCGCTCCGGTTAGAATCGAATCCGATAGTGTGATCTGGGCGGAGACTTCAGTTTTCCGTCGTGCGGAAGAAGAATCGGATGAAACCGAATGTGTAGCTGGTGTGTTTATAACGTTTTTTTTATTCATTATCTGCGAGCCTCCAAGTGTAAGTAAAGTCAATTTCTCACTATAAATTATTATAACAGAAAAAAGTAAAAATGCATAGAATAATAGAAAAAAATATGTTTAATTTTGGGCGGATTTGTAAAATAATTGAGCTTCCAAAAAGTAAAAAATTGCATAATATGGAAGTTCACACTGATAAAGCAAGAAAGCACTGGTGAATATGACGAAACGGATATACACAGGTTAATCTTCGCTGGTGATATTCCGCAAGACGCTTTTTGTGAGCGAAGATCAAAGAAAAGCTGAGACATATCGCTAGAGCTTGTCTGAAAAATCATTTCCGCAATCTGCAAGCCCCACTTTGCGGGAGATTTTACCCTCATTCGGTTGCCGTAGCCCGCTACGCCGCCCTCATTCGGATAAAATCTCCCACAAACTGGGACTCGCAGCTCACGAAAAGCCTTTTTCAAACACGCTCTAGAGAGTGTTACTGAGAAGGTCGAGAACAGTAATGCATCTGGGTAAAAATCTGGTAAGGAAAGAACTGTGAAGAGGAAGAAACTGAACAATTACATGAAAAAGATAAAAAATTTCTCGACATCAGAGAAAAATATGAGAAAATATGTACAATAAGAAAATCAAGAATTGACAATGAAACGGAATAAAGTTTATACTATCGAAAGTTAGAAAGGACTAATAAGAGGTTAATAAATGAAATTAAAAAAAGTATTGCTGGTCTGTCTGATTCCTGCATTTGTCATCAGCGGATGTGGGAAAACAACGAAAGATGAGACAGAAAATATAACGAAACAGGAAATCACTGCAGAAGAATCTGCGCAGGATGAGCAGGAGACGGGAAACACAGAAACGGAAGCATCCGGCAAAGATCCGAACGAGAAAACAGAAGAAGCGTCCAGGGATCTCTTTGCCATGGATACCTATATGACACTGACTGCATATGGGGAGCATGCTCAGGAGGCAGTTGACAAGGCGGCAGAGAGAGTGGAAGCTCTTGATGCCCTTCTCTCCACCGGAGACGAGAACAGTGAGATTTATCAGCTGAATCAGAAAGGAGAGGCAACACTTTCTAAAGATGGTGGATATCTGGTGGAACGGGCGCTGGAGTTGTATGACAAGACAGAAGGAGCCTTTGATATTGCGATTTACCCGGTGATGCAGGCATGGGGATTTCCGACGCAGGAGTATCATGTGCCGGATGATGCGACACTGAAAGAAAAGCTGATCCTTGCCGATGCGTCCAAAGTGAATTACGACAAAGACACAAGAAAAATCTCTTTTGACCGGGATGGCATGGAGATCGATCTGGGTGGGATCGCAAAGGGATATACCTCTGCTCAGATCATGCAGATCTATCAGGACTGCGGTGTGACAAGCGGGCTTGTAAACCTCGGTGGAAACGTACAGGCACTGGGATGTAAAACAGATGGCAACAAATGGAAAGTAGCGATCCAGAGTCCGGATGATACGAAAGATTATCTCGGTATTTTGGAGATTGAAAATCAGGCGGTGATCACATCCGGTGGTTACGAACGTTATTTTGAGGAAGATGGCGTGACATATCATCATATTATTGATCCGGCTACCGGATATCCGGCAGACAATGGGCTGATCTCTGTAACGATCGTCAGCGATGACGGAACTCTGGCAGATGGGCTTTCCACTTCTTTATTTATCATGGGAGAAGAGAAAGCGGCACAGTTCTGGAAGGAAAACAGTGAGAAATTTGAGACGATCATGGAAACTGCAGATGGAAAGCTGTATGTGACAGAAGGAATCGGCGACAGTCTGACTACGGATATGGATGTGACAGTGATTCATAAATAAAAGCTATGCGAAAATCCTTAAACATTCAAGTACAAATGTGATCACAGAAGACGTTTAGATGCATTTTGGCTCGCCACCGGGAAGCCGCTGAACAGTTACAAAGTCAGTACATAAAAATACTCGAAAACAAAGGAGAGAAAGCAGATGGACATCAGAGAAATGCTGGAAAAATGCAAACCCTTTGCCCCGGTTGTTTCCGCTGCGGTTGTGGCAGCATGTGTGGCAGGATCTTTATATGGATATAAAGTACCGGTTTACGAGACGAAAGCGTCTGTGGAGGATACACAGGAGCAGGAGGACGAAGTACCGGTGGTAAAGACCAGCACGGAAGAAGAAACAAAAGAGGATGAAGCGGCAGAAGAAGAGGAACAGGCAAAGGGTTCCTTTGATCTGGAAGATGGTGTGTATCAGGGGAGTGGAACCGGATATCGGGGAAATATCACGGTAGCGGTTACGATCAAAGACAAACAGATCACATCCATCGAGATTTTGAGTGCTTCTGATGATGAACCGTTTTTCGGACGGGCGAAAGGTCTGATCGATCAGATTATTAAAAAGCAGAGTACAAAGGTAGATACGGTATCCGGTGCGACCTATAGTTCCAAAGGAATCATCAGTGCGGTGAAAAATGCACTGACCGGAGAAAAAGACAGTGGTACGACGGGTTCTTCACAGGAGGGAACTTCCGCAAGTCAGAGCCAGTCAACACCGGAAGCAGCAGGAAGCGTACAGGAACCGTCAGCTTATAAAGATGGAACCTATTATGGAACCGGAACAGGATTTGCCGGAAATCTGAAGGTAGAAGTTGTGATCAACGGTGGAAAGATCAGTAATATTCAGATCGTGGAGACCAATGATGGAAGTGAATATATCCAGAAGGCTTCCGGGGTGATCAATCGGATCCTGGGTGCACAGAGTACTAATGGTATTGATACGGTATCCGGTGCAACCTTCAGTTCCAACGGAATCATTAAGGCGGTGCGGAATGCACTGAGCCAGGCAGCAGCGACAGAGAGTGTAGCTGCGGAAAACAGAGGTAGCACCGGTTCTGATGGAACAAATACGGAAAACAAAGAAAATACAGAGAATAATACAACAGCGGTTAATGGAACACTCCCGTATAACGAGGGCGTCTACTATGGAACCGCAGAAGGATATAACGGAGATATCACCGTTGCTGTTGTGATCCAGGAAAAGACTCTGAAGGCAGTTCTGGTTATCGGAGAAGAGGATGACGATGCTTTCTTCGACCGTGCCATGGATGTGGTCACACAGATGATGAAAAAACAGAGTACAGAGGTAGATACCGTATCCGGTGCTACTTATAGTTCTAAGGGACTGATCCAGGCGGTAAAGAATGCGCTGGAAGAAGCAAAACGTGTCACTAACGGAGAGACAGACACCGATGATGATAACAATGTAGTACAGCTGAATACAGAGGAAGTAGAAAAAGCAATCGATGCGGTCAACGAACTGAACGGCAGTGACTATACTTCTGCAAGCTGGGCAGTTGTAAAGGTTCGTCTGAAGGATGCCAGAAAGGTACTGAAAAACGCGACAGAACAGACGCAACTTGATGAGGCGGCAGTGCAGTTAAATCAGGCAGTCACAGAATTGCAGATTTCGGATGGAACAAATGACGATCCGGAACCGGATCTTCCACCGGAAAGTACTTACATAGATGGTGTATATCCGGTAACTGTACTTTGTCTGCCGGATGCGGATATGGATTTTGAAGCATATAATCTGTTTGCACAGGTGACGATTCAAGATGATAAGATTATAAAAATTGATAATGTGTATGGAGACGGAGGATCCGGTAATGACAGCTACATTAATAAAGCGGTCAACGGAACATCCAGCAAGACGGGTGTGGTAAAACAGATTACGGAAAAAGGTAATCTGGATGGCATCGATACGGTATCCAGAGCGACCTGTACATCCCAGGCAATTATCGATGCATGCCAGCAGGCATTAAATAACGCAAAGAGGCAGTAAGAAACAAGAAAGAAAAGAGAACAGACAATGGGAGAATTTTTGACCAGAGCGATCAGTGTGGTGGCTGTCGTTGTCTGCCTGAACGGATATAACACGGTACTCGACAAAAGAGAACAGGCAGAAGAACAGCTCAGAGAGCAGCAGGCGGAACTGGAACAGTCAGCCAATGCAGCAAAGGAAGGCACAATCACAGACGGTGCTTATAAAGACGGAACCTATACTGGAGAAGCACAGGGATTTGGCGGACCGGTGGATGTGGAAGTGATTGTTGAGAATGGAATGATTTCTGAGATTAATATCACATCGGCGGAAAAAGAGGATGGCGCTTATCTTTCTATGGCAGAGGATATTATTCCGACAATCCTTGAAGCACAGAGTGCAGATGTAGATACGATCAGCGGTGCAACTTTCAGTTCCACCGGTATCAAAGAAGCGGTGGCACAGGCACTGGAAGAAGCAGCAAACCAGGAGGATTAAGGCAGCAATTATGGATATACATAATCTGACAGCGAAAGAAAGAAAAAAAATACATACCTGGCTGCGGGCATTGATTCAGCTTCTTTATTTTATATTTATTCCATCTGTCTATACCGCAGCATTTGCGGGGGTAAAATACATTTTTACCCAGATAGGAGCAGGTGAGAAGGTTGCTATGACATCGTTTGTGACGGTGCTTCTGGTGATTTGTCTCTACACTATGGTATTTGGCAGATTCTTCTGTGGATTTGTCTGCGCGTTTGGCGCGTTTGGAGACGCACTGCATGCGCTGTATACAAAAGCATGCAAAAAACGGAAAAAGAAACCGGTGAAGATTCCGGAAAAGGCAGTCGGGATTTTAGGTTATATGAAATATTTGGTACTGTTGCTGATTGTCCTTCTGTGTTATTCTGGAGTATATGGAAAAGCGCAGGGAACCAGCCCGTGGGATGTATTTTCCATGATCCATGCAGGAAACTTCCGTCTGGGAGGCTATGGGATCGGCCTTGTGATCCTGCTCTTTCTGATGGCTGGCATGTGTGTACAGGAAAGGTTTTTCTGCCGGTTCTTCTGCCCCATGGGAGCAGTATTTTCCCTGCTTCCGGTACTGCCGTTTTTCTCCCTTCACAGAACGAGAGAAAACTGCAGAAAAGGATGTAAAGCATGTACGAAGACCTGCCCGTCTCAGATCGGCCTTCCGTCGGATGGTGACTGGGCTGTCAGCGGTGATTGCTTCCAGTGTCAGAAGTGTATCGATATCTGTCCACAGAAGCACATTCACTGCGGAATCCGGAAGCTCAAAGGAAATGAGTTCTGGTTTACGATTCTGCGTGCACTGATCCTGCTTGGGATCTGTCTGTGGCTGGGACTGTAAGATCTGCGCTTTTCAAAAATGACAGATAAGGAGCAGATATGAAAAAAAGAGATATCCTGCTGGCAGGAGGGATCGTGCTGGTGGCTCTGGTAATGCTTCTGGTGATGCATGTGACCGGAGAGACGAAGGGGAATCAGGTGCAGATTACCGTGAACGGGGAAATCTATGGAACCTATCCGCTGGAAAAAGACCAGACGATCGAAGTTACCGAAGGAGAATTTCACAATGTGATCCGCATCGAGGACGGACAGGCATATATGGAAGAAGCAGACTGCCCGGACGGCTACTGCAAGGAGCAGGGCAGGATCAGCGGTCAGAAACAGACCATCGTATGTCTGCCCCATAAACTGGTGGTGGAAGTGATCCGTCAGAATGATACGGACAGTAAGGCGGCAGATGACGAGCTGGTGCCGGATACGATTGCGAAGTGAAAGAAAGATGAGAAATCGTAATGATACAGAAGGTGACTGTGAAGTCGTGGAAGAATTACGAGCAACATACTCCGAAAGGAAACGAGAAGATGAAAAAACAGGAACAGCAGAAAAATGGATGCAGGGAACGCAGTCTGGCCAGCATCAGCCGGAGAGTATCGAGCGGTGCGATGCTTGTGGCATTGGCGATGATCTTCAGTTATGTGGAAAGCCTGATTCCCATCAACCTGGGAATACCGGGAATTAAATTAGGAGTTGCCAATCTGGTGACGGTCACCGGGCTGTATATCCTGGCACCGATGGAAGTGCTGCTGGTGGTGATCCTCCGGGTGCTGCTGGTGGGATTTATGTTCGGAAACGGCATGTCGATCCTGTACAGTCTGGCAGGGGGCATTTTAAGTTTTCTGGTGATGTTGCTATTGAAGCGGATCAAAGGATTTTCCATGATCGGCATAAGCATTGCCGGAGGCGTGTCCCATAACATCGGACAGATCGTGGTTGCGATGTGTGTGCTGGAAAATACGAAGCTGATCTATTACCTTCCGGTGCTGATGATCGCAGGAACGGTCACAGGTATTCTGATCGGCGTGGTGAGCCGTAAAATCCTCCCGGCAGTCAGCCAGGGTGCCGGAGCGGAAAGAAAGAACAAATAAATGTAACTATTCGGTAGCTACCGGGAAGGTGCTGAACAGTTACAAATAAACGAAAAGGAATGTATCTGACAGGTACTTCTCTCTTGATAAAAGCCCATGAGAGAGAGGCAGCTGTCAGGTACATTCCTGAGAAAAGAGATAACGCCTATTTTTTTTGATTATAGGTTAGTTACAACTAATGATAAATATTATCAACTAATAGTAGAAATAGTGACTAACTTGATAATAAGGTAACTGTTCAGTACCTCCCCATTGGCTACTGAATAGTTACATAATAAGCTACTATAAAATTTTATGGTAAAAGAAGGAGGAGTTTATGAACAACAAAAGAGTCAGGACCAAAGCAATGGCCATGGCGGTAGCCGCAGCAATGGCAGTGGAACTTTGCCCGGTAACAGCATTTGCAGTGACCGGGGACCAGGTAGCAGCGGATGGAACGTACAGTAAAACAGCACATGTATCCAGAACGTCGGAAGATGATGAGAATGAGGATATCTGGAGCGAATATAATGTGAAAGTCAGCATTACATCTGCAGAAGGGATTATTACAGAAGCTGCCGTAGAAGCAGATGAAGATATAGAAGCTGGGAACAGGAAATATGTAAAAAAACTGAATACTGAAATTCAGAATCTGAAGGGAAAACCAGCTACGGAAGCATCCGTGAATGAAATCAATGCAGTAAGTGGTGCAACCCGTACCTCTGCTGCAGTAAAACAGGCAGCTCTTGAAGCTATGCAGGCAGCATCTGAAAAACAGGATCCGACTCCGGTTGAAGTAAACACTGCTGCTCTCCAGGCTTCGATCACAACAGCAGAAGGAAAGAATCAGGCAGATTACACAGAAGCATCCTGGGCAACTCTGACCGAGAAACTTACCGCAGCAAAAGCAGCCCTGGAAGCAAAAGAATCCCAGGAAGCAGTTGACGCAGCTAAGACAGCATTGGATGAAGCAGTTAAAGCTCTGGCAAAAAAACCGTCAGAACCGGAGACACCGGACGTTACAACCGGAACGTACGTCCTGATGAACATTCCGTATGATCAGTTCTATGCAGCAGACGTAAATAACAGTGTAAAAGTAGATGCATTTTCCTCTGCAACGAAAAATAAAGTTCGTACAGCCGGTTTGGCTGGTGGATCTTATCATGTAGATGCAAGTGGTGATGAGATCACAGGTGTGACTTTCCCTGTAAAAGTCGGCGAAGGTGTTGATCTGAGTAAGTATAAAAAAATAACAGACGAATCTTCTGTAGATATTACGGTTACAAACAGAGGTCAGACAAGTACAGCCACATACACAGGAAAAGATGCTCTGTTTGAAAGTGCAAGCTATTCCTACTATACACTAAGCGAAACACTGAAATATTACAAAGAAGTAACCCTGAATGCTGACGGAAGTCTTTCTTTCGGAAAAACACAGGGAACAGCACAGAAAGTATTCGGAGTAACACCGGAACTTACTACACAAACCTCTTATGGTGATTATCAGCTGAATCTGGACGGACTGGAGAACACCATTTCCCAGAGTGATACACAGATTTACGGTGTCATTGTAAGTACGAAAGAAGGTAACGATTATGGTATGCGCCATCTGGAAAATATCTGGAGAGTGACAGAACTTGCATGGTGTACCGGATTTACTTCAGCAGTACATAATTGTCCCACATCTTCTGCACATTATGTAAATATGATGGGTCAGCATATCAATAAGGTGACATATTATACTTCTCAGGGAATTTATGAGATCCCGGTAGATAACCTGTATGTACCGAAAAAAGCAGGTCAGACGGTAAAGGTAGCAGATGCGAAAGTATCTGCAGGGGAGGCAGAAATTACAGTGTCTAATCTTCCGACAGATTTTTCGCCGGAATACAAGATTGATAGACTGGATTTCAGTGTGGAAAACGGAAAAATCGTATTTAAAAATGCAAAAAAAGGGAAATATACGCTGACAGTGTCTGACAAAAACAACAATTATGCGGAGATGACAACAACCTTTATCCTGTCTGCTGACAGCGCACCGGCATCTTACAATAACGATAATGAGAATCCGGCTATAACAAAAAATGCAGATGCAAGCGACGAAGAATTTGCAGATTATATCAAAAACATTACCTCTGTATCTGTCAATGGAAAATCGTATGCGGCAAGCGGACGTGGAGCTGTGAAAGTGATCAACGAAGACGGATCTCTGAAAACAGATGCAACACCATTTGCTGAGGGTGATACTTTTGAAATCGCAGTTACTTCCACCGGTTATCCGGAAGTGAAATTTACGTATACAAAGAATGCACAGGAAGAATACAAATATGTCTATGCGGCGATGACCTGGGCAGAGTACTGGGCCGCAGAAGAGGTACAGGCAGCCGGAGATTCCAGCTCTTCCAGTGAACTGGATACAAGAAACGAAGCAGACAAAGGAGCGTTCGATGCCGTAACAAGAGCAACAGCAAACCATGGACTGCACAGAGGAAGTTTCCAGTGTGTAGCGGTCATTGAAGCAGAAAACGGAAAAACTTATGAAGTATCCCACTGGTCAGCAGATGGAAAAGAAATTACCCTGACGAATGGGAATGTGATCAAATTTAATAGAGGAGAAATCACAGATACAGACGGAACTATTACAAAGCTGAAAGACTATGAAGTAACAGGACTGAAGTATGTGCCGGTGAAAGTGGCAAGTGCAGACTATGAAGCATTCTGCCAGAAATACAACGTAGTGGAAAACGGCGGGGAACTGGTCGGAGGATACGGAGAAAACAAACTGGCGGCCTACAGCGTAAAGGCAAACGTGACAGAAGCCACCAACGGACTGAAGACAGTTACCAAAGACGAAAAAGGAAATTTCAGTTTTTCCGCCCGTCAGGCAGGAAGCGATTCCGGTATCGAAGGACAGACACTGAAGACTGCTCCGGATGCAACGGAAGCAGGTTTAACAGTGAAAGATGCCAAAGGCTCTTACGGAGAATTCCTTCGGGTGGATCTGACAGGTAACTATGGAGATCTTGGAGCCAATATGCAGGCGGTAACCTGGACGTACTATGGCAATGACAGCACTTACAGCAATGTGAAGGCTACCTATGGAACAAAATTCGCAGCAGACAACTGGATGCATAAAACAAAGGGAATTCAGCTGGCTCTGACCAAATCCCTGAGATGCACATTGCCGGAAGGAACCGATGGAACCGGCTACTGGACGATCACGATTGCAGCGCTGGGTTATAAAGATGTAACCTATCAGTTCCAGGCAACGGATGCAAATATCGTAAAAGACAGTGAAGAAGAAATAAGCACTGACGAATTAAAGAAAGCGATCGAAGCTGCAGAAGCCCTGACCGAGAGCGATTACACCGCAGACAGCTGGGCAGCGATGCAGGCAGAACTGCAGGAAGCAAAAGATGAGCTGAAAGACCCGAAGACTCAGGCAACAGTAGATGAAGCAACGCATCATCTGAACGCAGCGATCGAAGCCCTGGTAAAAGCACAGAAAGAAACATATGTTCTGATGAACATCCCATACGATCAGTTCTACAAAGCAGATGTAAATAACGATGTTAAAGTAGATGCATTTACCTCTGCAACCAAGAACAAAGTAAGAACCGGTTCTCTGGCAGGCGGATCTTACCATGTGGATGCAAGCGGTGATGAGATCACCGGTGTAACTTTCCCGGTAAAAGTTCCGGCAGGTACGGATCTGAGTAAATACACACAGATTACCGATGATTCCAAAGTAAGTATCACAGTTACCAACAGAGGACAGGAAAGCACAACAGATTATACAGGAAAAGATGCCCTGTTTGAGAGCGCAAGCTATTCCTATTATACACTGAGTGAGAAACCATCTTACTACAAAGAGCTGACAGTAAATGAAGATGGAACATTCTCTTTCGGAGCAACACAGGGAACCGCTACAACTATCACTGAAGGTGTGACAGCGGAACTGATGACCGAGTCCAAATATGGTGACTATCAGCTGGATCTGGATGGACTGACCGATACCATTCCGTCAGGAACAGCTATCTACGGTGTTATTGTAAGCACAAAAGAAGGCAGTGATTACGGTATGCGTCATCTGGAAAATATCTGGAGAGTTTCCGAACTGGCATGGGCTACCGGATTTACCACAGCAGTACATAACTGCCCGACATCATCTGAACATTACAAAGCAATGATGGGACAGCATATCGATAAAGTGACTTATTACACAGCTAACGGTATCTATGAGATCCCGGTAGGCGGCGAAAAAGGTCTGTATGTACCTGTAAAATTTGAACAGGAAATCTCTGTAGCAGAAGGCGCAAAAACAGATGATATTGATGTAGCTGTAAATGGAC
>OLQC01002089.1_pt1 | contig 14061 bp, 12 predicted proteins | sample 1672471 | NCBI WGS metagenome assembly OLQC01 (sample SAMEA3136689, study PRJEB25190) | human gut metagenome | biome: human gut; feature: human-associated habitat; material: faeces | place: Austria | collected 2013
TATAGACGGATTTGGAGTATTTATACTCTTAGAACATGCATATGATATTAATTCTGGACTAAAATTATATTTATCAATCCAGATATCTATAATTTCCTTTTCAGAATCAGTTGGCTGTCTATTTGAGAAACCAAGTTGATTTAAAACACTACGATATATAGAATATCTATCTTTTCTAGCAACAAAGCTATTTTTAGCATCTTCAACAGAAATTATATTTGCATCATACCATCCCCTAAGTACACTTTCAACATAATTAATTGGTTTTGGATTGCCGTTTTTTTGTTCTTTGCTATATTCATATGCGTATACAACTAAATCAGGCGTTAAATTATATTCGTTAATAAGTTCTAGGATTTTTATATTTTCACTTGGAGCAAGAGGTCTACCTATGATTTTATTTATAGAATTAAACATTCTAACAATACTAGGGTTATCCCTAGCTTCAAGAAGTTTGTCTGTGTCAGATTGAACAGGTTGAACAACAGAATTATCTATATTATTGTTGTAGTAATTTCTTAAATCTATAAATTCTATTGAAAAATCAAAATCATCATCAACCCCGTTTTTATGCATTTTTACAATATTTTTTTGTTCCCAATACTTCCAAGCATTGATTACATCTGACAAGGGAACACCGAGATTTTTAGCCAATGAAACATTATTAAAATTCGGATTGGCCTTAGGATCACATGCTTGTCGATAACCCATAAGATAAACTTGTACGTATAATCCATTAGCCATAGGCATAAATATATCTATGAAGATATTAGAGATTATTGTATCTCCAGAATCTTTTCTATTAACTTCTTTAAAAAACATTTCATCACCTCAGATAAATTATAACATAAGACATTATAGTTTTATCTTTGAACTAAAAAAAAAAAATATGCATGTAAAATGGGAGGGAAAGAAAGTGGTTATAAATTTTAACAAAAAGAGGAGAAAAATAGCATTAATATTATGTACCTTATTATGTATTATAAGTGCATTTTTAATTATTAATCATAAGCCAGAACAGGAGACACTGGCTATTTTAGACGATAGAGAAATAAATAATTACATAATCGATGTTGTGTTCAATGATAAAGATAAAAAAATTGAGTGCAATCAGAACATTACATATATAAACAATACAGATAAAACTTTAGATAAGATATATATGCATATATATCCAAATGCATTTTCAAACAGCAAAATATGTCCGTTTGAAAAGGAAGAAATGGGCCAAGCGTACCCAAATGGATTTAGTGAGGGATATATAAAAATTTCAAACATTTTAAATAGCAATTCAAAATTAAAATATAATATAGTAGGAGATAAAAATGATATTTTAGAAATAATATTGGATAAAGAGTTAAAAAGTGGGCAAAAATATTCTATCGATATGAAATATACAGTAAAATTGCCTAATTGCTTAGGGCGTTTCGGGTATGGAGACAATACTATAAATATTACAAATTGGTTTCCGATAGCGTGTGTTTATGATGAAAATGGATGGAATTTAGAAAGCTACTCAACAATAGGAGATCCTTTTTATAGTGATACAAGCAACTTTTCAGTAAATATTTTAGTCCCAGAAAAATATGACCTTGCATGTACTGGTTCAGTAATAGATGAAAAAGAAAGTAAGGGCAAAAAATTATATAAATTACAAGCAAAAAAGGTAAGAGATTTTGCTATGGTATTGAGCGACAAATTTATAATAAATAAAAGTGTATATGGAAAAACATCAATTATTACATATAGTTTGAATAAAGATTTAGCAGTTGAAGCAAATAGAATAGCTAAAGATTCTATAAAAGTTTTTAGTGGATTATTCACTGAATATCCTTATGATACATATTCAGTTGTTGCGAGTGATTTCTTTATAGGAGGAATGGAATATCCTACATTAGTTATGATAGATCAAACATTATATGATAAGGATACAAAATTTTTATTGGAATACGTAATAGCACATGAAACTGCTCATCAATGGTGGTATAGTATTGTCGGAAATGATGAAGTTAATGAACCATGGTTAGATGAGGCACTTACAGAATACTCAACTATTTTATATTTTGAAAATAAATACGGAAAAGAGGTAAGTGATAAACTATTAAAAACTATGGAAGTGCAAAGCGAAAATTATAGAGGTTCAGATATGTTTAAAGCTAGTACAGAGTTTGATAATTCATCAGAATATAGTTTAAATGTATATACAAAAGGAGCAGTAGTTTTTAATGAAATAAGAAAAGAAGTCGGAGATAAAATATTTTTTGAAACATTACAAGAATACTGCAATAATTATATGTTCCAAAATGTAAATGGAAACCAATTTATGAAGATGTGGAAGGACAAAGGGGTAGATATAAATAAGATAGTTGATAAATGCAACTAGGTTGTGTTTGATGTTTAAAACTTAGAAAAATAGGTAAATTTTAAATAGGGTTGGGGAAAAATATCTCATACCCTATTTTTTTGGTATAATATAATTTAGAAAGATATATAGAAAGGAGTAGCACGGTGTTAAAATATTGTTCAATTGGAAGTGGAAGTAGTGGCAATTGCCACGTCGTATCATACAAAGATACAGGAATTTTAATAGATGCAGGTCTTGCAGGTAAAAGAATTACATCAGGGATAGAACAGGCTGATTTTGATATAGATAAAATTCAAGGAATATTTATAACACATGAACACTCGGACCATATAAAAGGTGCAGGGATTATGTCTAGAAAATTAGATATTCCTATATATGCAAACTTTAAAACATGGTGTGGAATGAAAGACAAAATCGGAAATATAAAAGAAGAAAATATGATTGTTTTTGATAATGATAAAACATATGAATTAGGTGAACTTAAAATAAGACCTTTTTCAATACCACACGATTCGGAAGATGCAGTTGGATATAATATTTATTCGGACAAGGAAAAAATGTCTATAGCTACGGATATCGGATATATAACAGACAATATTAGAAACAATTTAAAAGGTTCAAAGTTAGTAGTTTTAGAATCAAATTATGATCCAAATATGCTTATGATGGGAAGTTATACTTATGCTCTTAAAAAAAGAGTAATGTCAGACGGTGGGCATTTATCAAATGAAGAAGCGGCAAGTTTTTGTACAGAGTTAGTAGAAGGCGGAACAGAATCAATTTTATTAGCACATTTAAGTAAAGAAAATAATTTTCCAGAGTTAGCATATGCGACAACAAAAAATGTATTAACAAAAAATGAGATGATAATAGGTAAGGATTTAACTTTAGACGTGTTATCAAGAGATAAAGTTTCAAAGGTTTATGAACTATAGAAACTATTTTTATAAATATTAAAACAACAATTGTCAGGGGGAATTAGCAATGTTATATTTTGAAAATGATTACTCAGAAGGTGCACATCCAAAAATTTTAGAAGCATTAACAAAAACAAATTACGAAAGCCTTTCTGGATATGGAAGTGATGAATACTGTGAAAGAGCTAAAGAAAAAATAAAAAAAGCTTGCGGTTGCAATGATGCAGAAGTATATTTTTTAGTTGGAGGAACACAAACAAATCAAATAGTAATCGATACAATGTTACAACCATATGAAGGAGTTGTGGCTGCTGCAACAGGTCATGTAAATGTGCATGAAGCAGGAGCAATTGAATTTACAGGGCATAAAGTTTTAACAGTTCCAGAACATGATGGAAAAATGCATGCAGAGGAATTAAAGGATTTTATAGAAACATTTTACGATGATGAAGCACACGAACATATGGTATTTCCAGGAATGGTGTATATATCTCATCCAACAGAGTATGGGACTTTATATACAAAAGAAGAATTAATAAAAATATCTGATGTATGCAAACAATTTGAAATTCCGCTATTTTTAGATGGTGCAAGACTAGGTTATGGTGTAATGGCAAAAGATACGGATATAGATATTAAAACTATAGCAAAATACTGTGATGTATTTTATATAGGAGGCACAAAAGTAGGAGCATTATGTGGTGAAGCAGTAGTATTTACTAAAAATAATATGCCTAAACATTTTACTACAAGAGTAAAACAACATGGCGCATTACTTGCAAAAGGAAGACTATTAGGTATTCAATTCGATACATTATTTACAGATAATCTTTATTTTGAAATAGCTAAAAATGCAATCGATACAGCAGAAGTATTGAAAAAAGGACTAGCTGATAAAGGATATAAGTTCTATTTAGATTCACCAACAAACCAACAATTTATAGTATTAGAAAACGATAAATTAGAGAGACTTGCAAAGGATGTAAGATATAGTTTTTGGGAAAAATATGATGATACTCATACAGTAATCCGTTTTGCAACAAGTTGGGCAACAAAAATGGGGGATGTTGAAGCTCTAATTGATTTATTATAGATAAGAAAGTTTAATAAAATAGATGACCTCGCAAAAAAATAGCGGGGTTTTTTATTATATTTATGAAGAATTGATACTTATCCACCGTTTTTAGACTTATCCACCGTGTATTTGTGGATAAGTATGTGAATTTTTGTTTATTTCTAATTATTGCAATAAATCTTGCGTTTTAAAATATATACAAATGCAAATTGATATAATATAATCAAATATGATTGTTTAAATGTGGAATAATAAGTTTTAGCATTTAAATAAAAAGGAACGATAAAATACAAAGGAGGAATTGCTGCATATAAAAAGCAGTATAAATTATATGAGAATAAATATAGTATGCGTCGGAAAAATTAAAGAAAAATATTTGAAACTAGGAATAGATGAATTCAAAAAAAGATTATCTAAATACTGCAAATTAGAGATAATAGAACTAGAAGATGAAAAAGCTCCAGAAAATCTTAGTGATAAAGAAATGTTAATAATAAAAGAAAAAGAAGGAAAGAAAATACTATCTAAAATCAAGGATAATAGCTATGTAATCGCCCTTGCAATCGACGGTAAAAATTTATCATCAGAAGAACTTGCAGAAACTATAAATAAGTTAGGTGTAAGGGGTATAAGCAATATAACTTTCGTAATTGGAGGTTCATTAGGACTTTCAGATGAAGTTTTATCAAGAGCAGATTATAAATTATCTTTCTCAAAAATGACATTTCCACATCAATTAATGAGATTGATTTTATTAGAACAAGTCTATAGAGCTTATAGGATAAACAACGGAGAGCCCTATCATAAGTAATAAGTATAGAATTTAGAAATAATAATTTTTTATAAAAAAACAGCTTAGATATTTATACCTAAGCTGTTTTACTATATATTAAAAATTATTATTTTTTAAATATTCCAAATGGTTTACCAACTGGTAAGAATACTTTTCCGAAGTGAGTATTTAATACTGCAGCACCACATCCATAGAATGAAACTATAGCTATAGCTAATTCAGAATAAGCAGCTAACATATGAGTAGCATGTTCCATTATTCCAAATGAAGTTAATGTTAATCCTAGGAATAAGAAGTCTATAAGAACAAATATAGTGAATAATACTTTATGAGTTTCCATAGCTCCTATAGTCATGAATATAGTGAATATTAAATATCCTAAGTAAGCAAATCCTAATTGCTTAGAGTCGCAAGCAGCAGCTAATTCTGCACCGAATACTCCATTTTGTATTAACCAAGTGAATCCAACTGCATACCAGAAGAATGCATAAGCACCGAAAGCAGTTGCTCCAAATGTATTATTGTGTTTGAAATCATTTATTGATGCCATTAATTGAGCAGTTGCTCCTAAGAATATAGCCCATGGTAAAACTAAAGATACACCAGAAGTTAATCCAAGTTTTTGAGATGAAGCTACTAATGTTATTATTGCTAATCCGAAAAGTCCTAATGCTGAAGGATCAGCAGTTACAACTTTAACTTTTGTTTCGTTATTCATTGTGAAACCTCCTATAAAATATATTAATAATGTATTTTGTATACAATCACTAATATATAATACCAAAAAATTTGATTTAGGTATATAAAAAATATAAAATAGTTAATAATTGGTGAAAAAGAAATATTTTTAGATAGGAGTGATTAATATGAAATACAAAGTTGATATAGAAGCAACAAAATCTTACTTGGATATATACAACGAGCATTGCCAATGTATGTACTGTAAAAATTACTTAAAAACTTTTGAAAGTACATATCCAAAAGCATCAAAAGAATTACAACAGTTAGGGATTAATATAGATTATCCATTGGAGATAATTGATTTTTGTTGGAATGAAAATGAAGATAAGCGTATCTATGAAAGTTATTATTCAGTTAAGGGTGAATTATTCGAGGACAAAACTGTACTATATGATGAAGATGCAGTTATAACATTATATAGATATGATACCGATGCACGTATTTATGCAAACACAGGTATGGAAAAACCTTATTTTATTGCTAAAGTAACAAATGTTGAATTACCGTGGGTATTAGAGGAACAACCATTTGATTAATCTAAAAAGGGCTCAAAAAGCCCTTTTTAAGATATGATGCTATTTCTATATTGTTTAGGTGATGTTCCTGTTTCTTTTTTAAATAATGTATAAAAATAAGAAGTATTATTTAAGCCAATCAAATCTCCAATTTCGGCAATAGATAAATCTGTAACTTTCAATAATTCTAATGATGTTTCAATTCTCTTTTTATTGATGTATGTAATAATATTCATCCCCATTTCCTTTTTAAATAATCGTGTAAGATAGTCTGGAGACAAACCAATTTTGCTAGATACTTTCTTTACCGTAAGATTAGACGATAAATTTAAATTAATAAAAGTAACAGCTTCTTTTACAGTATAAGAAAGTTGTGGTAGAGAATATTTTTTTGTTAATAGACAATAAGAACGTATCATTTCGTATGGAAAACTGTCTAAAGCCTCAAATGAGGCAGCATGTTCTATTTTTTTTGCCCATTTTCTCGATAATTCATCTAAATATATAGGAGGGACACCCCCTATATGTGAAGCTTTGCGAAATAATGTATTTCCACTAAGTAAAAGATTTTTAATTTCCCTTATTGAGTGTGAAGAATTACTAAATTCAATAATTTTTACAGGATATTTCTCAAAATAATTTTGAGCTCTATTAATATCTCCACTTGTAATATAAGATAGAAGTTTATCTTCTGATAAATAGCGATCTTCAAGAACTTTATACATTGAAGTGCGATTTATATCTTGGACAAAAATATCATAACTTGAATCTTGTTTAGACAGAATACTCAAATCTAAGGTATTTACTATAGGCAATTCAGAGTTTTTGGTAAAGTGCTCATTTATAGTATATAAAATTTCAAAAACTTCAGCAGAATCAATAGATGGGATTGATTGATAGTAAAGTTTCAATTTAGCAGCGTAATCCAAGCTTAATTGTAATTTACTTATAATTTCATATACGATATTACCTCTGACTGGATTTTCTAAAAAAGGTCCAATCATAATATGTTCATCTTCTTCTTTTGAAATGCATAATGCATAATATTGAGTATTAAATGGAGTAATTATATTTGTGATTATAGAATTTTCACATTGATTAAGATAAGTATTTAAACATTTTGCAAGATAATAATTAATCATAGAAGAAAAATCGGAATAGCCTTCAAGAGCGATATCGTCTAATAAAGATTTTTTTAATCGCCTTACTTTTACAGAAATACATTTTGATAATAGTTTAATAGTAAAATCTAGAGTATCTGATTGCATAAAATAATCTCCTTTATAATAATTTTAGTAAGTTTAAAATTTAAAAGTATATGAGAATATTATAAACATATTTTGTAATTATAAAAACAACTTTTTAGATATTAATTTTTATTTAAAAAACAAAAAATAAGATAAATGTTAAAATTAATACCACACAAAAAGTCGGATATATTGATTAAAAAAACGGATATCTTAAGTTACAAAAACGTTTTCTGTGATATAATTAACATACTATGTAAAAATCAATAATACATAATGAAAAAATTAAATGCTATAGTTATTACTTGTGGCATGAAAATGGGATTTTCTAACTTTGATTTGGTTGGAAAAATGTATTTAATTTTAACATTTATTATAATGAGGGGAGAATATATATAATGAGACAAATATATAATTTCAACACAAAATGGGGATTTTCTAAAGAAGCATTAGAAGCTCCAACTACAATGCCTGAAAGATGGAACTGGGTTAATATACCACACACTTGGAACAATATAGACGGACAAGATGGTGGAAATGACCTTTATAGAGGGACTGCTTTCTATGCAAAAGAACTTGAAAAAATGGATTTACCAAAGGCTGATAGATATTTCTTAGAAATACAAGGGGCAAATTCTTCAGCTATTTTATATATTAATGGTAAAAAATTAGCTAACCATGATGGTGGATACTCAACTTGGAGAGTTGATATAACAGATGCATTAGAAGACAAAAACTTATTCGTATTTGAAGTAGACAATTCACAAAACGATAGAGTTTACCCACAAAATGCGGACTTTACTTTCTATGGTGGTATATACAGAGATCTAAACATAATCGCAGTAAGTGAATCACACTTTGATTTAGAATACTACGGAACTCCTGGTATAAAAGTTACACCAGAGGTAGTAGGAAAAGATGCTAAAGTTGAAGTTGAGGTATTCGTTAAAAATGAAAAAGAAACTCAAAAATTAGTATACACATTAAAAGATGCAGAAGGAAATGTTGTTGCAGAAAAAGAAACTCCAGCATCAGAAACAGTAGCATCTTTCGAAATAGAAAACGTACATTTATGGCATGGTAAAAAAGACCCATATCTATACACTGCAGAAGTTTGTTTAAAAGATGAAGAAGTTTTAGACAACGTAAGTGCTAGATTTGGATGCCGTACTTTCGAAATACATCCAGAAAACGGATTTATATTAAATGGGGAAGAATATCCATTAAGGGGTGTATCTCGTCACCAAGATAGATGGGGAATAGGTAATGCATTACTTAAAGAACATCATGATGAAGACATGGATTTAATATGTGAATTAGGAGCAACTACAATAAGACTTGCTCACTATCAACATGACCAATACTTCTATGATTTATGTGATGAAAGAGGTATGGTAGTATGGGCTGAAATACCATACATATCTACTCATATGCCAAATGGTAGAGAAAATACAATATCTCAAATGAAAGAATTAGTAGTTCAAAACTACAACCATCCATCAATAATTGTATGGGGATTATCAAACGAAATAACAATGCATGGTGATTCTGATGAAGATTTAAGAGAAAACCATGTAATATTAAATGACTTAGTTCACGAAATGGACAAAACTCGTTTAACAACTATGGCTTGTGTATCTATGTGTAGCATGGATGATCCATATGTTCAAATACCAGATACAGTTTCATATAACCATTACTTCGGATGGTATGGAGGAGATACTTCTCAAAATGGTCCTTGGTTTGATGAGTTCCATGCAAAATATCCAAACATACCAATAGGTTGTAGTGAATATGGTTGTGAAGCATTAAACTGGCATACTTCTGACCCACAACAAGGTGACTATACAGAAGAATATCAAGCATACTACCATGAAGAATTAATCAAACAATTCTACACAAGAAAATATATGTGGGCTACACATGTATGGAATATGTTTGACTTCGGTGCAGACTCAAGAAATGAAGGTGGAGAAAATGGACAAAACCACAAAGGTTTAATAACATTTGACCGTAAATATAAAAAGGACTCATTCTACGCTTACAAAGCTTGGTTATCAGATGAGCCATTTGTACACATATGCGGAAAAAGATATGTTGATAGAGTAGAAGAAACTACAAAAGTAACTGTTTACTCAAACCAACCAGAAGTAGAATTATTTGCTAATGGTGTAAGTTTAGGAAAACAAACTTGTCCAGAACACTTCTTCTATTTCGAAGTACCAAATACAGGAGAAACTACTTTAGTTGCTGTTGCTGGAGATTGCAAAGACGAAAGTTTCATAAGAAAAGTAGAAGTATTCAACGAAGAATATAGATTAAAAGAAAAAGGAGCAATATTAAACTGGTTCGATGTAACTGCACCAGAAGGATATTACTCTTTAAACAGCAAAATAGAAGATATAGTTAAATCTGAAGAAGGTGCTACAGTATTTAAAGAAGTTATGGTATCAGCTATGGGTAGTATGATGGGCGGAAATTCTGAAAAGTTTGATATAGCGCCAATGATGAAAATGTTAGGAAGTTTCACTGTTCTTAGATTAACATCACTTCTTGGAGCAACAAATGTAACTTTAACAAAAGAACAATTACTTGATATGAATGAAAAATTAAATGCAATTCCTGTAGTAGAATAATATAAAAAATAGTATAATAGGATAATAAAAAGACGGTCTTTTAGATCGTCTTTTTATTATTTGTAAATAAATAAAAATTTAAAAGAATTATTTTCAAAAAAACATAAGGTTTTTCTAAAAGAACATAGAATATATTAAGTAAAAAAAATACAGATTAATGATATAATAAATTATCGTAATATTAATTAAGTTGGATTTAATAATTGAAAGGAGTGTACTATGAAAAAATTATCAAAATTAATTGCTATATCTTTATGTATATTAATGATGACAGTATTATTTACAGGGTGTAGCAAAAAAGAGCAAGAACAAATAAACTTTTTTAACTATGGTGAAAACATTGATGATGAAACAATAAAAGAATTTGAAAAAACATATAACATAAAAGTAAATATGGAGACTTTTGATGATATGGAGGCTATGTATCAAAAAATAAACAGTGGTGCTGGAAAATACGATGTCGTTTTAGTATCAGATGCATTAATGCCAAGAATGATTGAAAAAGGACTTGTACAAAAATTAAATAAAGACAATATACCAAATATATCTCAAATGGATAAACAATATCTAGATTTAGATATAGACCCAGGAAATCAATACTCAGTTCCGTACATGTTTGGAACAGTAGGTCTTATATATAATAAAGATGTAGTGAAAGAAAAAGTAGATAGTTGGGACATATTATGGGATGAAAAATATAAAGACCAAATATTTATGTTCGATACATACAGAGATACAATAGGAGTAGCATTAAAGAAATTAGGATATTCTTTAAACTCAACTAATAAAGATGAAATTAATGAAGCTAAAGAATTATTATTAAAACAAAGAAAATTAGTAAATCCAATATACGGAGTAGATAATGGAACTACAATGATACCTGCTGGCGAAACTAATATAAATATGATTTGGTCAGGTGAAGGTCTAAATCTTCAAGCTGAATATCCAAACTTAGTTTATGTTGTTCCAAAAGAGGGAGCAAACTTCTGGATTGATAGTTTATGTATAACTTCAAATGCTAAAAATGTAGATGGTGCTGAGAAATTTATAAATTTTGTAAGTGATAAAAAAAGTGCACTTAGAATAGCAGATGAAATAGGATATACAACACCAAATAAAGAAGCTAGATTAGAGCAACCAAAAGAAGTTCAAGACAATCCAAATGCATATATGACAAAAGAAATTATGAATAGATGCGAAATATACAAAGATTTCGATTTAAAAACTAAACAAATGTATGATGATGCATGGACTGCTATAAAAGTAGATTCAGAATAAAAAAGTTCTACATGAAACAATAGGCAAAAATATAAAACAGTATTGATTATCTAAGCAGATTTTCAATACTGTTTTTTAATTAAATAACTTCTTCTTCAGTTATTTCTTGTAAATATTCATCCATAGATTCACTAACTATTTTAGCTGAATTTACAGCTTGAATTACTGTACTAGCCCCAAGAACAACGTCCCCACATGCAAATACACCTTCTTTAGTAGTGTGACCTTTTTCGTCAGTTTCGATATGACCACGTTTAGTTGTATCAACACCTTTATTATTTACAACAATAGTATTTTTAGGCGCTTGACTAACTGCAATTAATATAGAGTCACATTCAAATAAGTATTCACTATCTGGAATCATACTAACTGTACTTTTTCCGTCGACTTCCTTTTTCTCCGTACGAGCAAGTATTATACCATCATCTACTATTTCAACTGGAGCCTCAAATGTTTTAAATAAAACACCTTCTTCTATAGCTTCAGAAATTTCATGTTTAGTTGCTGTCATATCTTCAAAATCACGTCTATAAGCAACATAAACTTCTTCGGCACCGTTTCTTTTTGCAGTTCTAGCAGCATCCATAGCGACATTTCCTGCTCCAATAACGACAACTTTTTTTCCTAAAGAGTAGTATTTAGGACTTTTTAAATAATCTATTGCATAATGAGAATGTCCAAAAGTTTCGCCTTTTATATCTAATCTTTTGGGATTCCATACGCCTGTACCTATGAATATAGATTTATATCCATCTTTGAATAATTTATTTAAGGTTATTACCGGACCGACTATTGAATTTATTTTTATTTTTACACCAAGATCTAAAAGGCGACTAACTAATAAATCTATTAATTCTCTAGATAATCTAAAATCAGGTATACCATAAGTTAAAACACCACCGATTTTTTCATTTTTTTCAAATATCGTTACGTCATATCCTTTTTTAGCAAGTTCAAAAGCAACTGTAAGCCCTGCAGGACCAGAACCTATTACAGCAACTTTTATACCATTACTTTCTGGTTTTATAAATTTAGTGTTTTTTAGATACTCTGTTGAAATTTCTTGTTCGATTGAATGGAAATGAACAGGTTCTTTTTTTATCCCTCTTATACAATTCCCCCTACATTGTTTTTCATGTGGACATACTATCGCACAAATTACAGATAGAGGATTGTTATTAAATAAAATTTCTCCTGCCTTTTCAATTTCACCGTTTTTATAGAGTTGAATTACTTGAGGAATAGGTGTATTTATAGGACAGTTTTTTTGACATCTGGCTTTCTTACAAAGCATACAATTTTCAGCTTCTTGTAAATTATTTATCACAGTAAACCTCCTTATTTCCGATTATAATATTAATATTATAGCAGAAATATACTGTGGAATGTATACAAAATGTTTTGATAGACAAATAAATAAAAAATAAAAGAATAAGTTGAAAAAAATACTAAATTGTATAATATTTTAAATTAAAAGACGTTATAACATTAAATTTATAACGCCTTTTAAATCAAAATATATTAAGTTCCACAATAAGTTTTATAATCACATTGGGATTTTGGAGCTGGTTTTGAATATTCTTTTTGGAAATCAGAATGCTCAAAAGGATTAGCTAGAGCTTTTAGAAGATTATTCATTACAGAAAAATCACCATTTTCGGCAGCTGCTAAAGCCTCTTCAACTCTATGATTTCGAGGTATAACTGCAGGATTGGAATTTTTCATCAAATTAAAAACTTCTTCTTTTGATTTACCTTGAGATTTAATTCTATCTTGATATTTTTTATACCAAATAGAAAATTCATCTGTCACAAACATACCGCTTTTAGGAAAATCTTTAAAAGAAACAAGTGGATTTTTAAAAAAGGCAGGAGGTGCTCCAGCTAATGTTGCAGCGGCTATATCAAAATTAGGTGCAGAAGCATATTTTTGTGGAACTGTTGGTAAGGATGCTTTTGGAGAATTTTTAGAAGATACATTTAACAAGAATAATATTAATACAGAGATGATGTTTAAGTTAGAAAATGCTAATACTACATTAGCCTTTGTATCTCTTACTGAAGATGGTGATAGAGATTTTCAGTTTATGAGAGATGCAGACTCTTGTTTATCTTTTGAGTTAATAGAATCTAAATTAAAAAATTTTGATTTATTTCATTTTGGAAGTGCAACAGCATTTCTTGAAGGAGAATTAAAGAAAACTTATTATAAATTAAAAGATTATGCATTAGAAAATAATAAAGTAATAACATTTGATGCCAATTATCGTGATGCTTTATTTTCTCATAAGCAAGAGACTTTTGTTCAATGTTGTAAAGATTTTATAAAAGATAGCTACATAGTAAAATTAAGTGAAGAAGAAGCTGTTTTAATAAGTGGTTTGAAAAATATAGAAGAAGCTGCAAAATATATAGTTAGTTTAGGGTGTAAAAACTTAATTATTACATTAGGAAAAAAGGGCGCTTTATTAACAACAAAAGAAAGACAAACATTA
>OLQC01002096.1_pt1 | contig 14030 bp, 12 predicted proteins | sample 1672471 | NCBI WGS metagenome assembly OLQC01 (sample SAMEA3136689, study PRJEB25190) | human gut metagenome | biome: human gut; feature: human-associated habitat; material: faeces | place: Austria | collected 2013
ATATCAACGCCATGATCGCCTGGGCCTGGGCGCAGCGGGGCGATCGCGCGCGGGCCGTTCAGTTCGCCCAGCGCAGCCTTGTCTCGGAGAGGAGCACGCCGCGAACGGTTCTCTCTGCGGCGTTGGCGGCCTGGGAGGTGGGCAACGCGGCCACGCGCCGGGCCATGGAGGAGACGGTCGCCTCCTGCCTGGCTGAACTGGATGGCGCCGGGGGAGTCGAGCGGGAGGACGGTCGTGGTGGCGCATGGAGTGCTGGCGCTGGGCCGTGGCGGCGACGTCCTGGCGGTCTGGGCGTCCCAGGTCGGCGAAGCGCTGGACTGGGGAGGCGGCTCGCGCATCGACGTGGAGCGCAGGCTGCTCGGCGCCGCGGAGGCGCTGGAGGGCCTGGAGGCGACCGGAGCGCTGGGCGCCGGCGCCGATACGGCCATTGCCGGCCGACCCGAGCTGGTGCGGCTCGTTGCTTGCAGCCATCGCGCCCTGGATGCACTCGTGGAGCGCGGCTGGAGCCTCGGCTTCGGAGCCTACCGGGCGGCCGCCGCACTGGAGCGGGCAGGGGAGGTGCTCGAAGGCCTCGGCCTGCCGCGGCTTTCTGCCCCTGTGGCCGCCGCATTATTTGCGGCTCACGTCGAGAAGGGGGCGGCCCGCTCGCGCCGCGAGAAGTCTTCTGGAGCCCCTGTCGTCGAGGATTCCGAGCGCGGGCGCAGTTTGCCGGTGCCCAGTGCGCCCCGGACGGCGATGGCCGTCGCGCCCGAGATGTCCGTGGAGCCGCTGCGCCTGAAGCTGTTCGGCACCATGGAAGTCGCTTTGGGGCGCCGCGACATCACCTATCAGTTCGAGGGCCGCCCGAAGACCCGTCTTCTGCTGGCGCTGCTCGCCCTGCACCGCGGGCGCGAGCTGGGACGCGACCAGATCGTCTCCATGTTGTGGCCGGCCGCCGACAAGCGCACGGGGGCGAAGAGCTTCTACCGCGTGTGGGGAGATCTGCGATCTCTCCTTTCCCAGCAGGGGTCGTGCCCCTACCTCATCCGCAGCCGCTACGGCTGCCGGCTCGATCCCGATTTGTTCGAGAGCGACCTAGACGAGTTCGAGGAGCTGATTCGCTGCCTGCTGTTCGGCCCTGCCGACGATATGGCCTGGGAGAGGGCCATAGCCACGATCCAAGGCTCCTTCGGCAGCGTGCTTCTGCCCACCGAGCGCAAGTGCGAGGCCATCGTCGTCTTCCGCGATCGCCTCGACGCGGAGTTCGTGGACGGCCTGGTGGCGGCTTCGCGGCGTCTTCTTGTCCGGGGGGAGCTCCAGGGGGCGCTGTGGCTCGCTCGGGAGGCCTTTCAGCGCGATGCGGGGCGCGAGGACGCGGCGGCGGCTCTCATGCGCGCGCAGATGGCCACCGATCAGCGCTCGGCCGCCGTGCAGACGTTCTTCGCCTGCCGCGACCGCCTGTCGCGAACGCTGGGACTCGATCCCTCGCCGGCGCTGGCCGCGCTCTACCGGCAGCTGTTGGAAGGCGAGTTGTCTTTCGCCTAGGGGTGAGGCGGGCGAGGCGGCGAAACGGGCAGGAAGTGACACCAGGTTGACACGCTGCCTTCCGCAAAGAAGGAGTACCATGGAACCTGACCGTTCCGCTTAGGGATGGGAACGTATTCGATTGCGCCCAGGGGCGGCCGCATCTCGGCCGCGGGCGCGCAGAGAAAGGGGGTGTGCAATGGAGGCTTTCGCTGATGTGGCGGTGCTCTCGCGCATTCAGTTCGCGCTGACGGTGGCGTACCACTTCCTGTTCGTGCCGCTGTCCATCGGACTCGGGCTCATTCTGGCCATCAACGAGACCCGCTATTACCGCTCGCGCAAACCTGAGGACGCTGCGGCGACGAAATTCTGGGTGAAGGTGTTCACCGCGACTTTCGCCATCGGAGTGGCCACGGGCATCACCATGGAGTTCTCCTTCGGCACCAACTGGGCGAACTACTCGCGGTTCGTGGGCGACATCTTCGGAGCTCCCTTGGCCGCTGAGGCGCTGTTCGCCTTTTTCCTGGAGTCGGTTTTTCTGGGCGTGCTCCTATTCGGGCGCGAGCGGGTGAGCCCGAAGTTCTACATGGTGTCCTCGTGGCTCGTGTGGGCCGGGTCGTGCCTATCGGCGCTGTGGATCCTCATCGCGAACTCCTGGATGCAGACGCCGGCCGGCGCGGAGCTTAACGCCGACGGCACCGAGGCCGTCATCACCGACTTCTTCTCGGCGGCCTTCAACCCGTCCATCTTCGCCCGCTACACCCATACCGTGGACGCACTGCTCATCATGGGCGCGTTCGTGGCCATGGCCGTGGCCGGCTGGTATATGCTCAAGGGCCGCAACGCCGAGTTCGCCATGAAGACCATGCGCATCGCCGCCGTGGTGGGCATCGTGACCTCCTGCGCCATGATCGTGTTCGCCCACTCTTCGGCCGTGGTGGTGTGGAACGAGCAGCCCACCAAGCTCGCCATGATGGAGGGCATGTACGATTCCGAGGTGCCCCCGCTGTACGCCGTGGGCATTGTGGATGAGGACAACCAGGAGGTCATCGCTCCCTTCGCCATTCCCGGCGGTACGAGCTTTCTGGCCACGGGCAACTTCGAGACGGAGTATCCGGGCTTAAACGAGCTCGCCCAGACCGAGGAGTACGGCGACATGGTGGTGGAGGACATGCCCGTGGGGCTCGTGTTCCAGAGCTACCACCTCATGGTGGCCATGTACGGGCTCATCATGCTGACGAGCATTCTCGTGCTCGTGTTCACCTTCAAGGGCGGCCGCATCGCGAAGATGCGCTGGCTGCAGTGGGCGGCGGTGCTGTCGCCCATCTGGCCGTTCATCGCCATTCAGACGGGTTGGATCACCGCCGAGGTGGGGCGCCAGCCCTGGGTGGTGTACCCGTCGGTCACGGGCCCCGACGGCGTGTCGCTGCTGACGGCCGACGGCATCTCAATGTCGGTGTCGGCGCCGGAGCTGTGGCTGACGCTGGGCCTGTTCGTGCTCGTGTATCTGGTGCTGCTCATCGGGTGGGCGCGGGTCATCGGCCGCTTCATCAAGGAAGGGCCGGTTGCCGAGGGCGCTGCTGCCGCCGATGCGGCTGCAGTGGCCGTGGTCGCCGCCGACGCCGAGGGCGATGTCGTCGTTGCGGAGGCCGTCGCCGCCGCGGGCGATAGCAAGAAGGAAGGTGAGTAGCCATGATGGAGTTCTTAAGCGTGCTGTGGTTCTTCCTCATCTTCGTGCTTATCGCGGGCTATTTCGTGCTTGACGGGTTCGACTTGGGTATCGGCGTGCTGTCGCCCTTCATCGCCAAAAACGACGAGGAGCGCGCGGTGCTGCGCCGGGCCATCGGTCCTGTGTGGGACGGCAACGAGGTGTGGCTGCTCACGGCGGGCGGCGCGCTGTTCGCCGCCTTCCCGGACGCCTATGCCACGACGTTCTCCGGGTTCTACCTGGCCGTCATGCTGGTGCTGTTCGGCCTTATCGTGCGTGCCGTGTCCTTCGAGTTCCGTGCCGGCGATCCGTCCTGGGGAAAGCTCTGGGACGCGTGCTTCTTTGTGGGCTCGCTGCTTCCGGCGCTGCTGCTCGGCGTGGCGGTGGGCAACATCTTCGCCGGCATCCCCATGGACGCCGCGGGCGATTACGCCGGCGTGCCCCTGATCGGCCTCATCACGCCTTTCACGCTGCTGACGGGGCTTTTGGGGCTGGCGATGTTTCTGGCCGCCGGCTCCTGCTGGGCCGCGCTGAAGGCGCCGCTGCCCTCTTGCCTTCAGGCCCGCGCCGCTCGTCTGCGCCTGCCCCTGCAGGTGATTGCGCTTGCGCTGTTCGCCGTGGTGTCCGTGTACGCCCTCGTCCTTGTCGGGCCCGAGATGGATCCGAACCTGGGCATCCTGCGGTGGCTGTTCGCGGCGCTTGTGGTGGTGGGGCTGTTGGCCTCGCTCGTCGTGGGCAAGACGTCCGGGGACGACCTGAAGGCGTTTCTGGCCCAGTCCGCGTCCATGATCGCGCTCGTGGCGCTTCTGGCCTGCTCCATGTTCCCCGTGCTCGTGAACGCCACGGCCGATTCCGTGGGACCGGCCATCACTTTGGCCAACGCCGCATCGTCGGAGCTGTCGCTCACCTGGATGACCATCATCCTGTGCATCGGGCTTCCGCTCGTTCTCGTGTACCACGTGGTCATCTACCGCACCTTCCGCGGCCGCGTGAACCCCGCCGATCTGGAGGAGTATTAGTCTCTCCGCGGCATTTACTGGGGCGTTACGGGCTGCTCGCTTGCATGGGCCGAAGTCTCCGCCATCATGTTTCGGGAGGGGTCGCCGCGATGCCCGGGCCTTGTGGGTCTCACATTGGTGGGCGGCGATGTCTCGTCGGGAGAGGGGCTGCCATGATGCTTGGGTCTCGCAGGATGCTTCGTCTTTGTTGACGTACTTTCGGGGAGGACCTGCTATGGCGGGCCCTCCCCGTTTTTCCGCGGTTCTGTCCGGGCTACTTCGCACTTGCCTGCAGCTTGCGTTTGGCCTTGCCTGGCCCCCTCTGCCTGCAGCTTGCGCCCGGGTCTCCCCGGTTTCTCCTGCCTGCAGCTTGCGCCCGGATCCTTCTGGCCTATCTGCCTGCAGCCCGCGCCCGGGCTGCCCCGGTCCCGCTGTTGACTATTTTGCCTCTGGCGGTCTTGCTCCTGCCAACTCCCGCCAAATTCTCGGAAGGGAATTTCGAGTTGTTAGACTTTTGTTCGGCGCTATGCCGAGGTAGGTCGCCATGACGTTCGTCAATGTATCCGAATATGGTGAATAGCCCCAGGTCAGAGATGTGATGTGGAAAACGAGACACCGTAGGGGGGTGGGGCTGCTGTCTGCGAAACTCTAACAACTCGAAAATCTTGCGCCATTTTAGTTCGCTGATTGAAATGCTTTGATCCCGGACGGAACGGGATCGCACTTGCCCTAGTGTCCTTTGCGCTCGGACGGAATGGCCCTCCGCTTGCCCTTGCGTGCTTTGATCCCAGACGGAGTGGGCCTCCGCTTGTTCTTGTCCCGAGTTTGCTTCTGCGACCAATTGCTCGATTACCGCATCTTTCGCAGACGAATTTCCCTCTGGTGTATTTCGCTCGATTGTGATATAGCATACAGTAATACATTATTAAGTAAAGGAGGGGAAATGCGGTGCATCTGCTTAAGTCATGAGACTGCTTTGGAATTCTGGAGGTTGTGGTCCGCTCGCAATGGCATTGCCTTGCATCTTTTCCATTGTCGTAAGACGATACAGACCGATGATCTGCCTTTTCGGATCTTTCCGTCATCGGCCGTTCTGGTGGATTCGTCCTCAGCAAAACGCACCGTTGTCGAAATTATTGATGGTGCGCTAGAGGATGGTGTGCCGGAAGAACTCACTGAGCTGCTTGGCGCTTGTCGCGTTGTCTTGTCGGAGACGCATTCGTCGAAGCGCTCGAAAGAGCCTGGACTCGCTGATAGTTCGAGTGGCGCCGGAAAAGTTCTCCATGTGCTCGGGCATCGCAAGCCCGGGGTGCGTACTGCGGACGGGTTGACGTATCACCACAGCTCGGCAACATATCCGAAAGGGTCTTTCCTTAAAATCGCGCGGGGTGTGTACGTTTGTGCTCCGGAACTCGTTTTTGCCCAGATGGCATCGTTGCTTCCCTTTGGCGCGCTTCTGTCATTGGGCTATGAGCTATGCGGTTGCTATCCTGTCGAGGCCAGCGAGTATCTTGTGCGACATCCGCTCTGCTCGCCGAATCGGCTGGTTGCCTTCTGCAGCCATTTGCGTGGCTTCAAGGGGTCGGCGCCGGCGAAGACGGCTGCGCGATACGTTCTGGCAAAGTCGGCTTCGCCAGCTGAGACGTCCTTGGCGATCATAGCGACTGCGCCGCGTAATTACGGCGGATTCGGCATGAGGGGTGCGCGTCTTAATGAGCCGATCAAGTTGAGGCGAGAGGCGGAGCGTATCGCTCATGGCTCGTCGTTGGTATGCGATGTGCTATGGCCCGAGCGCGGCGTGGCACTTGAATACGATAGCTCGCAGTTCCATGGGAGCAGCTCTCGCCTTTCCCGTGATTCGCGTCGCAGGAGCGCGCTGGCTGCTCAGGGATTGGAGATAAGATCAATCACGGCGAGTCAGCTTGAGAATGTTTTCGAATTCCAAGAGACAATTCTGCATGCATTTCGCGCAGCTGGCTGTGATTTCAAGCGGCTCAACGGAAAGCAACTCGATCGCCATATGAGGCTTCGCAGCGAACTGCGCAAGTGCGTGTGAGGAGGTGGGGCGAAGTGGGCGGCCGAGGCGAAAGGCCGAGATGCGGGGCTGAACCAAATGCACTAACGCCATGAGTTTGTTCATTTGTCATACCTGAGACAATGTCTGGTTTGGTTTGAGGCAAAAATTTTGAGTTGTTAGACGTTTGCGGAGCTGGCGCTCGCATAAATCTGTAATCTGAACGACTGTATATGCTAAAGTATTTAAAAAAATATCTTAATACGTATATCAATCTCAAAACCACTGCGGGGTAGAGTGATGTGAATTGGCTCTAAACTCTAACAACTCGAAAAAAGAAGCATCTGGTTAGGAGAGATTGGCCGGTGGTCGATTTCAAGCGATTTCCGCGAAGACTGCAAGGCTGTATGAGAGTGGGCTTTCGAGCGAGATGCCGTCGGGAAAAGTAGTGGCAACGATTGAAGAAGTGACGCGAAGGGCCGGGGTGTGACGGTGCAGGAGCGTGAAGGGGTCGGGGTGCGACGGCGCAGAAGGGTGCAGAAGGGCGCAGAACGGTGCGGGAGAGCGCAACCGGGCGCAGAAGGGCGCAGAAGGGCGCAGAAGGGCGCAGAACGGTGCGGGAGAGCGCAACCGGGCGCAACCGGGCGCAGAAGGGCGCAGAACGGTGCGGGAGAGCGCAACCAGGCGCAACTGGGCGCAACCGGGCGCAACCGGGCGCAGAAGGGGGTCTCGCCGCCTTGCAAACCCTGTGAAATTGGGCGCGCCACCTGCGCTCTGTGGTAGAGTGGAGCAGATTTGCACCGAGGCGGCCCGCGCGGCCGCCCAACGAAGGCGACGGGAGTTGTTGAAGGGGAGGCGATCGCCGACCCCATGACCGCTCGCCGACCACAGAAAGAAGACGCAACCTATGGGATTTCTCTCCAAACTGCTCACGATGGGCGAGGGCAAGCAGCTGAAGCGCTACCAGGCCAAAGTCGATAAGATCAACGCGCTGGAGCCGGAGTTCCAGGCGCTTTCCGATGAGGAGCTGGCCGCCAACTGGTGTGACCGCGTCATACGCTGGGACGATACGGAAGGAGTGTGACCCCCATGGAATTTCACCCGAACGACTGGCTGGGCCGCTGGCAGAATTTTGAGAGCTATATCACCAGCACGGACCCGTATTTGCAGCTTGCCTGGCAGGAGGCCGAGGCCGCCGCTGCTGCGCTGCCGATGTTTAAAAGTGGCGCGAAGCAGTTCTGGCAGACGGCCTGCGTGACGACGAGCATCGGCAACCCGCACACGCTGGGCGGCTGGACTATCACCCCCGCCGACGGCGGCAAGCTCTGCATCGCGTGGACGGACGCCGACGGGAACACCCTCGGCCGGGCGGTCTATCATCTGGACCACGTTTTGGAGCGCGGGCTTGAGGGCAAGGAGAACGCCCTTTTCGTCGCCGAGGACGTCCCCGCCGACTGGCCGTTCCGCTGCCTGCTGGCAATGGAGCCGGTGCCGCCCCGCGCGGCCCGGCTGCAGGGCGGGCTTTTAAGCCACCTGCATTTCCAGTACGCCAGCGGTCCCGAGCACCTGTTTGACCCCGACACCCACACCCTGCGCAGCCCGCTGTGGTACGCTACGATGTGCGACGGCGACGGCACGCTGTTAGAGCAGTGCAACATTGTCCGCGCTTTGCACCGCCTGCCTGTGTGGGAGGAACTGCCGGAGCTGTGAGAGAAAAAGAAAGAAACGGGATGCCCGCAAAAAGGGACATCCCGTTTCTTTCTTTTATTGCTCAGTAGGGGCCGGGCATGCCCGGCCCGGCTGTGTAAGGAATACAAGCGCCTTTCGGTAAGCTGCGGGCCGCACGTGTGCGGCCCCTACCGCTCTGCTTCCCGGTTATTCCTCGTCCTCCGGCTCGGTCTTGATCGTAATGTTCCGGTCCGTCTTGGCCTCGATGCTGTTGGCGCGGACAATGTCGCGCATGTCGATGCCGGTGGCCTCCTTCATGGCCTCCATCGTCTGGGCCATCAGCACCGGCACATTGCCGGAGACACCCGACACGCCGGACGCATCGCCTCCGATGATGGACACCTTGTCGATGCTGGACAGGGGCTGCGCGACACTTCTGGCAATTTCAGGCAGGACCTTGATCATCATTTCGGCCACAGCGGCGTCGTTGTACTGCTTGTAGGCTTCGGCCTTCTGCTTCATCGCCTCGGCCTCTGCCAGGCCCTTCTGGCGGATGGCCTCCGCCTCGGCCTTGCCGACCAGCGCGATGCCCTCGGCCTCCTGCTGCTTGGCAAACTTCGCGGCCTCGGCGGCACGCTCGGCCTCATACTTCTGGGCCTCGGCCTCCTTCTGGCGGCGGTACAGCTCGGCGTCGGCCTGCTTGCGGACCTCGGCATCCAGCTTGCGCTGCTGGACCTCGGCCTCCTGGGCGGCCAGGTCGACCATCTTCTTCTGGCGGGCGATCTCGGCGTCGGCCTCGGACTCCTTGACCTCCTTGGCGCGCAGGTTCGTCTGGATCATACCGGCGGCGTTCGCGTCGGCGGCGGCCTTGTCAGCCTCGGCCTTCAGCTTGGACTTTGCCAGCTCCAGCTCGTTGTTGCGCTGGGCAATGGCGGTCTGGGCTTCGATCTCCTTCTCGTTCGCGGCCATAGCGGCGGCAGCCTTCGCGCAGGAGACGTCGCGCTCGGCCTCGGCCTTGGCGATGGAGGCACGCTTTTTCACAAGCTCCTCCTGCTCGACGCCGATGGCTTCAATAACGCCGTGGTTGTGGCCCATGGCGTCCACGGCGTCCTTGACGTCCTGCACGTTGAAGGTCACGACCTCCAAGCCCATCTTGGCCAGGTCGGGGCGTGCGTTCTCCACGACGCTGACGGCCATCTGCTTGCGGTTTGTCAGGATCTGGTCCACGGTCATCTCGGACACGATCTCACGCAGGTTGCCCTGCAGCACATCGTTGATCTTTTCATTGATGTGCGCCTCATCCATGCCGAGGAAGTTCGAGATCGCGGACTGCTGGCGGGAATTGATGTACTTGCGGATGTCGTCATATCCGGCGTTGCGGACCTCCTCGTCCGAGACGGTGGAGTTCTCGCTGTAGACCTGGACGGTGACGACGCTGTCGAGCCAGAGGGAGACGCCCTCCTTGGTTTTAACGCCCGTTTCCGGCGTTTTCACGTCGATTTTCAACAGGCGCATGTTCAGACGGTCTGCGCGCTGCACAATGGGCAGCACAAAGACGCCGCGCCCGCAGACGACCTTCGGGCGGGAGAGGCCGAAGCCTGTCACGACGATGGCCTGGGTCGGCGGGGCCTTCTTGTAGCAGAGAAAGCAGAAGGCAATGACGGCCGCGGCAACAGCGGCAGCAATAATGAATCCCATACTCTTGTTCCTCCTTCAGAACACATTGGGCCGCAAAAAAAGCGGCAGCGATAAGGGTCGTCATCAGCGGGTTTTCTTGCTGATGATGTTACCATTATAGCTGCCGCCCGTGCTCCAAAACAGGACAGGTTTCGCAAAATACAGGGTGCTATTTTGCTGTTTACAGCGCGTCCTTCGCGCTTTTACGCAGGCGTCGTTATCTCCGCCTCGTTGGTTTACACTTTTACATTTGCTTGGTAGGTTTTACTTTTTCGGCCAGCAGGCACAGCACTACGGTCAGCACCATGTCGGGCAGCGTGTAGCCCACCGGCGTGTCAACGCCCATTAGCAGGCGGTAGGCGATAAAGCCCACAAGCCAGATAACAAGGTTGCGCGCGTCGGCAGCCACGGCAAAGCGGTCCCGGTGCAAAATAAAGTGGTCTGCGATCTGCACGGCGATCATCGGCGCGAACACCGAGCCGATCAGGTACAGAAAGCCCGTGATGTCGTCCATCGGGAAGAGGATGGCCGCCGCCGTGCCGATGACCGTCACGGCAATGGCAGTCTTTTTGCCGTTGAGCTTTGCGGACAGGCTCTCGGCAGAGATGCCCGCGCTCCACGCATCGAGGAAGGTCGTCGTGACCGTGGAGAAAACCAGAATGATCAGCGCGGCAATGCCGAGCCCGGCCTTGACCATGATGACGGCAATGTCATACTCGCCGGTAAAGATGGCCGCGCCCATGCCGATGACGTACATCCAGCAGGATACCGCGCCGTAGACCAGCACGCTGACCCAGGTTGCCTGGGTCGGCTTCTCGGCGTCGCGGGTGTAGTCGCTGATGAGCGGCAGCCAGGACAGCGGCATCGCCACGGCCAGCTCCACCGCCGCACCGAAGGTCAGGCTCTCGCCGTCAATGCCGACCATGGCGTTGCCGGAGAAGAAGATGACCTTGCACAACACCAGCGTCAGAATAAACAAAGCAGCCATCGTAATTTTGTTGATCCAGCCCAAATCGGTCACGCCGACGGCGATCCACACGATAATCAGCGCACCGATGACAAGGCACCAGACCCAGCGGCCAATCGCAAAAATGCCGCCGACGGCCAGTGCACCGTCATAGATCATGATGGCCGTCCAGCCGACAAGCTGCAAAACGTTCAGGAATGCAAACAGCAGGCCGCCCTTCTGGCCGAAGCTCATTTTTACGGTCTCCATAGCGCTGCGGCCCGTGCGCCCGCCGATGAGGCCCGCCAGCAACATCATGGCGCAGCCGATGATATGACCGAGCAGAATGGCCGCAAAGCCCTTTGCCATACCCAGCGGCGCAAAGGCGGTACCGGTCAGGATCTCGGCCAGCGAGACGCCCGCGCCGAACCAGATCAGGCCGTTCTGAAAGGTAGAGGTCTTTTTCATTCGACAAAATCCCCCTTCAGTGCGAACATGTGGTTCATCGGGCCGGAGCCGTGGCCGAGGTCAAGCATAGCGGCCAGCGCGCCGGAGATGTACGCCTTTGCGCTCTCCACCGACGTGTCAAGGTCATAGCCCTTCGCGAGATTCGACGCAATGGCGCTGGACAGCGTGCAGCCGGTGCCGTGGGTGTTGGGGTTGTCGATGCGGCGTCCCTTGAACCACTTACCCGCGCCGTCGCGCCAAAGCAGGTCGTCGGCGTCGTTGATCTGGTGCCCGCCCTTGCAGAGCACCGCACAGCCGTACTTTTCGCTGATGGTCTGTGCGGCCCGCTCCATATCGGCGGCGTTTTGAATGGTCATGCCGGAGAGGATCTCCGCCTCGGGGATGTTCGGCGTCAGGACCTCGGCCAGCGGCAGGAGCTTTTTGCACAGCGCGGTCACGGCGTCGTCGCGCAACAGCTTTGCGCCGGATGTTGCGACCATGACGGGGTCCACGACGATGTGCTTTGCGCCGTATTCCTTCAATTTTGCCGCAATCGTTTCGATCAGCTCTGCCGAGGATACCATGCCGATCTTGACGGCATCGGGGAAGATGTCGGTAAACACTGCGTCGAGCTGCTCCGCCAAAAAATGCGGGGTCGAGTCAAAAATGTCGGTCACGCCGGTGGTGTTCTGGGCGGTCAGGGCCGTGACTGCGCACAGGGCAAAAACGCCGTTGGCGGTCATGGTCTTGATGTCTGCCTGGATACCGGCGCCTCCGCTGGAATCACTTCCGGCAATGGTCAATGCTGTTCTCATGGTGATAACTTCCTTTCCTTTTTGTATACAGCAAGGTTTTATAAAGCGGCACAAGGTGGTGCCCCCGGTGTACCGCTGGGGGGCTTTTTTCTACAGCAGGGGTCGGCGTCCCCGACGACCTGCGGAGGGGTCAAGACCCCTCCCTACGATGCAATTTTTCAAGGGGCTTTGTAGGGAGCGGTCTTGACCGCTCCGTGCCGTGCGGCGGCAGTGGTACGCCGCCCCCTACAGGAGTGCTGCTTTCGCTTCGTGCAAATCTCTCACATACAGATCCGCTGCCATTTGCAGCCCGGCCTGGTCGGTCTCGCCGTCGGCATCGTAGACGCCGATTGTGTAAAAGCCCGCGGCCTTCGCGGTTTTCAGGGCGTAGAGACTGTCCTCAAAGACGAGCGTTTCCGCCGGCGCGGCGTGCAGGGCCTCGGCGGCCAGCAGGTAAATTGTCGGCTCATGCTTGCTGACGCCGACCTCTGCCGTAGTGAAAAGCCGGGTGAAATACCCGAGCAGCCCCAGCCGTTCCAGCGCCCGCGTGACGTGCTCCCGCGGGCTGGACGTGGCCGCCGCCAGCTTCACGCCGCGGGCGGTCAGGGCGGCCAGCAGTGCCGCCGCGCCGTCCTTGGCGGGGACCTCATAAAAATAGAAGTCCCGCAGCATGTCCGCAATACCAGCGCCGACCTCGGCGGCAGACTGCGGCAGTGCATAGTGCGTGTGCAGATATTCCGCGCCCTGCTCCATGCTCATCGAGAACAAAATCTCGTTGAGTCCCTCCTCCGGCGTGACGCCCAGGCTGCGCAGATACCGCGCGCCAAGGTCGTTCCAGATGCCCATGGAGTCGAGCAGCACGCCGTCCAGATCAAAAACAGCAGCCTTAGTCATGCAGCATTTTCTCCGTGGCGGCCTTCAGGTCGGCGGATGCCTGTTGGATGTTCTTTGCCGCGTAAATCGCGCTGATGACCGCGACGCCGCAGATGCCACTGCCCGCGAGCTTCGCGACATTTTCCTGCGTGATGCCGCCGATGGCGACAACGGGGATGGACACGGCCCCACAGATGGCCTTGAGCGTCTCATAGCTCACATCGTCGGCGTCGTCCTTCGAGCTGGTCGGGAACACCGCGCCGACGCCGAGGTAATCCGCGCCGTGCTTTTCGGCCAGAACGGCCTGCTCCACGGTCTGGGCGGAGACGCCCAGAATCTTGTCCGGGCCCAAAATCGCGCGGACGTCCTGCGCCTCCATATCGCTCTGGCCGACATGCACGCCGTCTGCGTTCATCTCGCGGGCGATCTCGACGTTGTCATTCACAAGGAACGGCACACCGCGCTCGCGGCATAGCGTTTGCAGCTCCTTCGCTTCCTCGAGGAACTTCCCCTCCTCCAGCGTCTTTTCGCGCAGCTGGACCATCGTCACACCGCCGTCAAGGCTTTCGCGCACAACGTCGATAAGCCTGCGCCCGTCCAGCCAGTGGCGGTCCGTGACGGCATAGAGCAGCAGATCATTTTTATCGCAGTTCATACTTGGCGCCCCCATTCAGCGTTGCACCGTCCATATTGTAGATGGCGTCAATGATGCGGTTGCGGTAGGTGGAGTTGCCGTCGCCCTCGGCCATACGGCTCCAGCCGATCTCGCCCGCCAGACCCATGGCGCAGACCGCCGCGGCGGCAGCCTCGAGCTTATTGTCGGGGTTTGCAACGACGAAGGCCGTCATCATGCCGGAGAGCTGGCAGCCCGTGCCGGTGATCTTGCCCATCTCGGGGCGTCCGTTGCGGATGACATAGCAGGCCGTGCCGTCGCTGACAAGGTCGATGGCACCGGTGACGGCGACGATAGCGCCGCTTTTGGCCGCAAAGTCCTTGACAAATTTGACGGCACTGTCCAGATTTGCGTCGGTCACGGCGTCCGCAACGTCAGCGTCAACTCCCTTCGTCGTGCCGCTGCCCAGCGCCAGCGTCTTGATCTCGGAGATATTGCCGCGGATGACGGTGAATTTGATCTTCTCCATCAGCTCGACGGCGGTGTTCGTGCGCAGGGCCGACGCGCCCGCGCCGACGGGGTCGAGCAGCACGACATGGCCGAGGGCATTCGCCTTTGCGCCCGCGCGGAACATGCCCTCGATGCTGCGCTGGTTCAGCGTGCCGATGTTGATGTTCAGGCCGCCGCAGATCGACGTGATGTCCTCGACGTCCTCCGGCTCATCGGACATGATCGGGCTGCCGCCGCAGGCCAGCAGAATGTTGGCCACGTCGTTGACCGTGACATAGT
>OLQC01002106.1_pt1 | contig 13978 bp, 12 predicted proteins | sample 1672471 | NCBI WGS metagenome assembly OLQC01 (sample SAMEA3136689, study PRJEB25190) | human gut metagenome | biome: human gut; feature: human-associated habitat; material: faeces | place: Austria | collected 2013
GATTTCTGCCTGGTCAGAAAGCTGCATCAGCATCTGTAGTTTGCTGTCCGGAGCAAAACCGGGCAGCACACGGGATGCGTGATAATCATCAAAAAGTTTTCCTCCAAACTCTAGGTAGAGTTTGTTGTCAAACTGATTGATACGTTCCCGGATGTGTTCAGACTGCATGGATAAATATTTTTGATTATCAAATCCGATTTTCATCTAACCTTGTCCTCCTGTATAAAAAATAAAATAACGTAACTGTTCTGTGTCTTTTATAAACACCGCCTATCGGACAGTTAAAAAATACATTCTCTAGTATACTACAAAAGAGACGAGAAATGCTATACAGAAATGAAAAAAAAACAGTAATTTGAAAATTCGATGACGAAAGGGGGAAAAGAGTTGATTTATCGGGAAGAAATCTTTATAATAATGTAGGTATTAAAAGGAGGAAATTATGGACCAAAGACCGAATAATTATAACGATCAGGGGCCGAACGGACAGGGACCGAATGGAAATGGCGGACCCGGAGGCCCAAAGAATAAATCATCTCTGCTGGTGCTGCTGATCTGTGTACTGGCAACCCTGCTGATCTGGACAGTGTTCAGCAATATTTTACAAAGTTCCACATCGAAAGAAATCACTTATGATAAATTTCTGGAGATGCTGGATAAAGGAGAAGTCAAATCAGTAGAACTGCAAAGTGGTGTGCTGACCATTGTTCCAAGGGAACAGAAAGTGGAGGGTGTGGAATTTGAATATTCTACCACTGCGATGGAAGACAGCACAACATTGACAGCGAGGCTTCTGGAGGCAGAACAGAAAACCGGAAATAAGATCACTTTTAATGAGATCCAGCCAGACCCAACCGGATCGATCATCTATACTATTTTAAGTCTGCTGGTACCCTTTGTATTCCTGATTATCCTGATGAACTGGCTGATGAGAAAGATGAACAAAGGCGGCGGAATGATGGGGGTTGGAAAAAGCAAAGCCAAAGCCTATGTACAGCAAGAAACCGGTGTTACGTTCAAAGACGTAGCCGGTGAGGATGAAGCGAAAGAATCCTTGCAGGAAGTGGTGGATTTCCTGCATAATCCGGGAAAATATACGACAATCGGTGCAAAACTGCCAAAAGGAGCCCTTCTTGTAGGACCTCCGGGAACAGGAAAAACTCTGTTGGCCAAAGCAGTTGCCGGAGAGGCGCATGTACCATTCTTTTCTTTGTCAGGGTCTGATTTTGTGGAGATGTTTGTCGGTGTGGGTGCTTCCCGTGTCCGTGATTTGTTTGAAGAAGCTAAGAAGAACGCACCGTGTATCATTTTTATTGATGAGATTGATGCAATTGGTAAAAGCCGTGACAGCCGGTATGGCGGCGGTAACGATGAACGGGAACAGACGCTGAACCAGCTGCTTGCGGAGATGGATGGTTTTGATTCATCCAAGGGTATTCTGATCCTGGCGGCGACCAATCGTCCGGAGATTCTGGATCCGGCACTGCTTCGTCCGGGTCGTTTTGACCGTCGGGTTATTGTGGAACGTCCGGATCTGAAAGGACGTGTCAATATCCTGAAAGTGCATGCAAAAGATGTGTCACTGGATGAAACCGTGGATCTGGATGCGATTGCACTGGCGACTTCCGGAGCAGTAGGATCTGATCTTGCCAATATGATCAATGAGGCAGCTATTCTTGCTGTAAAGAACGGAAGAAAAGCCGTTTCTCAGAAAGATCTCTATGAAGCAGTGGAAGTTGTCCTGGTCGGTAAAGAAAAGAAGGATCGTATTCTCAGTCAGGAAGAACGTCGAATCGTTTCTTACCATGAGGTTGGTCATGCACTGGTAAGTGCACTGCAGAAGGATGCGGAGCCTGTGCAGAAGATTACGATTGTACCGCGGACCATGGGAGCACTCGGATATGTCATGCAGGTACCGGAAGAAGAAAAATATCTGAATAAGAAAGACGAGATGTTAGCAGATCTTGTAGCATTTTTCGGTGGACGTGCTGCAGAAGAAGTGAAATTCAACACGATCACAACTGGAGCTTCCAATGATATCGAACGTGCAACAGCGATCGCGAGAGCAATGGTTACACAGTACGGTATGTCAGAAGAATTTGGTCTGATTGGACTGGAATCTATCACAAACCGATATCTTGACGGACGTGCCGTTATGAACTGTGCAGAGACAACAGCAGCCAAGGTTGACGAAGTTGTCATGAAGATGTTAAAAGAAGCTTACGCCAAAGCAGTCACATACATTCGTGAAAATATGGACATTCTTGACGAAGCAGCAGAGTTTTTGATCCAGCGTGAGACGATCACAGGAAAAGAATTCATGGAAATCTTCAACAAATACAAGAATCCAGTAGAAGAGTCTGATAAAAATGTATCAGAGACAGATGAAAATGTATCAGAAACAGATGAAAATGATGCAGAAACTCCAGGGCCAGAGGTAAAAACAGATTCTGAGATCAAGACAGAAGAAGAAAATACATCGACATATAATACTGGATATGCCCAGTGGGTGGAAGATGATGACGATGAAGAATAATTCGTCAGAATTCATAGAAAACAAAATGTAAATACAATAAGAAAATGCGGAGACGATCAATAGAAAGTCTCCGCATTTTTTCCATATAGCTGATATAAAAGGATGCCAAAGGTAAAAAACACATTCTATCCTCAGCAGGTCTTGTTACGGCCTTAATCCCATTCCACCTTCTAAGGTAAGTGTTTCTCCGTTCATATATTTGAAATCAGGCGAAGCTAACTGAACGCATACTCTTCCGATTTCTTTCTCAACATCTCCATAATGTCCTGCAGGAGGCATTTTAACATTAGCTTCAAAGGCTTCAGGATAAGCCTGCTGGAAATTTTCAAGCTGTGCTGTCCATGCGAGTGGACAAATGATATTAGCATTGATGCCGTCAGGACCCCATTCATTTGCGGCAACTCTGGTAAGACCACGGATTCCTTCTTTTGCTGCAGCATAAGCACATTGACCATAGTTTCCAAATAATCCGGCACCGGATGCAAAGTTAATGACAGAGCCTTTTGTCTCTTTCAAATGAGGGTAACATGCTTTCATATAGTAAAATGCGGCATAAAGACCGGAATAAAGTGCGAGATCAAATTGTTCAGTCGTATGATCAGCTAAAGTAACTCCAGAAGCAGATGCCTGTGCATTATTGATCAGGACATCGATCCGTCCGAATTTGGCGATTGTTTCATCAATGACATTCTGCACGACTGTCTCGTTGTCAGCATCGGCACTTACATCAGCTTGGACTGGTAGAACTTCGATATTGTATAATCTCTCGAGTTCCTCTTTGGCATCGGCAAGTTTCTGTTTATTTCTTCCTGTAATAACGAGGTTTGCACCTTCCTTTGCGTATGCAGTTGCAATTCCATAACCAATAGACCCACAGCTTCCATCTTTTAATACAGATCTTCCGCCACCAGTGATGATGGCTGTTTTACCTTTTAAAAATCCCATAAGTTTTACCTCCCAGTATTAAGTGATGAGACAATCATAGCAGACAAATTGTGCGAAATCAAGGAACAATTTCGTTAATTATCTGACAATTATGTTAATTTATTAATTAACGAAAAGATTCCGATCCAGAATGAACTAAATTTGGAACAACATAAAAAAATCTGCATTTTACAGAAAAAAGAAAGAAATAAAAAGAAAACCGCAGAAAAACAAATAGAAAACGAGCGATTTCTGACAGAAAATTCACAAAGAATAAATAAAAACTATCGATAATATAAAATTCATAGATGGAATCTTACGATATAAAACCTAAAATTCTGTATACAATATTCAAACATTAGTAAAACTGCACAAAAAACAGACGCTTTCTTTGGAAACAAAGCTTAAAATCTGTGAAATAGAACTAAAATGTTTGAAATCAACAAAAAATGATTGACTAAAACATAACAGTGTATTAAAATAAAGACATCAAATAAAGAAAGCGCTTTTTGATAGAGTAATTAAAAGATAAAAGGTTATTTAAGGAATTATGTAATCAACATTTTGGAGGTAAAAATATGAAGGCGATTGTAAGATATGGACAGGCATTTGGTGGTTATACAATGAGAGACGTTCCAGAACCAACATGTGGACCAGAAGACATCATCTTAGAGATCAAAGCAGCAGCAATTTGTGGAGCTGATATGAAACACTGGAGAGTTGATAATGGATCTGATGAATTCAACTCAATCCGTGGACATGAGTTTGCAGGAGAGATCGTTCAGGTTGGAGAAAAAGTAACAGATTGGAAAGTAGGACAGAGAGTTGTTTCTGATAACAGTGCTCACGTATGTGGTGTCTGCCCAGCTTGCGAAATGGGAGATTTCCTTTGCTGTGAAGAAAAAGTTAACCTTGGATTAGATAATAACACATGGGGTGGAGGATTCTCAAAATACTGCAAGATTCCTGGAGAAATCTTAAGAATCCACAAACATGCGATCTGGGAGATTCCAGAAGGTGTTAAATATGAAGAAGCAGCAGTACTTGATCCTATCTGTAACGCATACAAAGCAGTAGCTCAGCAGTCTCACCTGATCCCAGGACAGGACGTTGTAGTATTCGGTACTGGACCACTTGGATTATTCTCAGTACAGATCGCAAGATTAATGGGAGCTGTAAACATCGTTATGGTAGGCCTTGATGAAGACGTTGATACTCGTTTCCCAGTTGCTTTAGAAGTTGGAGCTACACACGTAGTTAATGGATCTAAAGAAGATGTTGTAAAACGTTGTACAGAAATCTGCGGAAGAGACAACTTAGGATTAGTGATCGAGTGTTCTGGAGCTAACATCGCATTAAAACAGGCAATCGAAATGACAAGACCAAACGCTGAGATCGTTCGTGTAGGTATGGGATTCAAACCATTAGAATTCTCTATCAACGATATCACATCTTGGAATAAGAGCCTGATCGGTCATATGGCTTATGATTCTACATCTTGGAGAAATGCGATCAGATTACTTGAATCTGGACAGATCAAAGTTCAGCCACTGATCACACATAGATTAGGATTATCTGAATATGAAAAAGGTTTCGATGCTATGGCAGCAAAAGAAGCTATCAAAGTAATCTTCCACTATGATTTTGAAGATTAATCATTATCAGATTTAAAGATAATTAAGCAGTCTATAAAGGAGCAGAGTATGGAACGAAAATTAATGATCGCACCATCTATGGGTTGCTGTGATCTCTTTGATATGGAACGTCAGGTTCGTATCATCGATGAAAAATCAGACTTCTTACATATGGATATCAAAGATGGTGTATATGTACCAAGCTTTGGAATCGGACCAGAATTTCTAGCAGCATTAAAGGACAAAGTTAGTACACCAATGGATGCACATTTAATGATCAAGCATCCACAACAGTACCTTGAAACGTTTGCAAAGGCAGGGGCGGCCTATATTACGCCCCACACAGACTGCATCGAAGGAGATGCTTTCGTAACGATCAACAAGATCAAAGAACTTGGATGTAAAGCGGGAATTGCATTAAATCCATCCGTACCTTTAGAGACGATTGAGTATTATTTACCATTACTTGACAAGGTAACGATCATGATCGTAGACGCAGGTATTTCTGGACAGAAAGTCATTGAACAAACATATGACAAGATACGTAAACTGGTTAAGATACGTGAAGAAAAGGGACTTGATTTCTTAATTGAAGCCGATGGATCCATGAACAGAGATGTCTATCGTCCATTATACGAAGCAGGAGCAGATATGGTAGTCCTAGGACCACCAGCACTGTGGAATAAGGCTGATGACTTCGAAGAAGCATGGGCTATCATGGAAAATGAGCTTGAAAGCGAGCTTAACTAAACAAAGAGAGGAAAAAACAAATGTCAAACAAAAACGCAAATATCGGAGCAAGACTCGACCGTCTGCCAAACTCTGGCTGGCATATCAAAATGTGGTTAGTATCCGCATTCGCATTATTAGTATGCTGGTCAAATGGTATCGGTGGAGCAGTACAGAACGTACTTTTAAATGAGTTACACTGGTTAGAGCCAGGATCAACATTACTGGCTATGTGGGGAACAACTTACACAGCAGGTCAGTTATTCGGAGCATTAGTTGGTGGTCCGATCGGTGATAAGATTGGTCGTAAAAAATCTATCTTATTATATGAAGTGATCCACATCATCGCTATGATCGGTGGAGCAGCAGCACCTAACGTAACAGTATTATATGTATTCCGTTTGATCCAGGGATTTGGATTAGGAGCATTATTAGTCGTATTATTCGCAGCATTTACTGAGTATGTACCTGGTAAGAACCGTGGTGTATGGTCTTCCAGAAACTCATTCATCGGTAACTTTGCTCATCCAATCTGTAATGGTATTGCATTAGTGATTGTTTCTACAGGAGTCAGCATGAACATGAACTGGAGAATCCAGTACATCATCCCTTCTGTATTATCTATCATTGCAAGTATCATTATTTACAACAAATACCCAGAATCTCCACGTTGGTTAGAATCTCAGGGTAGAGTTGAAGAAGCAGATGCTATTATGACATCAATCGAAAAAGAAATTGAAGCATCTACAGGTAAACCATTACCACCAGTTGAAGCAGTTGAAGCAAAAGCAGTTAAAAACTTACCATACTCTGCATTATTTAAAGGTAAATTATTAAAGAGAACAATTTGTGGTTCTTTAGTACTGATCGGTATGAACACAATTCAGTACACACTGATGAACTGGATGCCTTCATTATTAAGTTCATTAGGATATGATACATCACAGTCTCAGTTCATGACAATGTTCGGTCTGTTCGGTGCACCATTCGGAATCTTCCTTGCATCTTTATACATGGATAAAGTACCAAGAAAAGCAACAGGTGTTATCTTACTGATCGCCATGGCTGTTATGGGTATCATTACTTCTAAACAGACAACAATGACAGCACTGATCGCTTCAACATTCGTATTAAATACATTCATCTATATGTATGTATGTTACGCATCAGCAGTATATGTACCAGAAATGTGGCCAACATCTGCAAAATTATCAGGATCTGGATTCTGTAATGCAATGGGTCGTGTAAGTAACATCTTCTTCCCATTCTTAGTTACATCTGTAGCAGCAGGATCTATGGGATCTAACGGTGTATTCGCACTGATCTCTGCAGTAGCAGTGATCATCGCTGTATCAATCGTCGTATTCGGTGTTGAGACAAGAGGAGAATCTGTCGAAGATATCGGTAACGTAGAGTAATCAAATTAGGGAATCCTAAAAATAACTTAACATAAAATATAACAATCAGTAATTGGTGCCCGTCCTTTGTTGGTTGGGCACCAAAACAAAAAAGGAGCATTTGCTATGAAAAATTCAGAAGCAATCTTAGTAACACCAAAACAATTTGAGATTCAGGAATGTGCAGTTCCAGAACCAAAAGATCATGAAATCTTAATGAAAGTTGAATATGTTGGAATGTGTGGATCTGATATTCACGGATTCGAGTTTGGACCATTCATCCCACCTAAAGATCCTAACCAGAAAATCGGTCTTGGACATGAAGTAGCTGGTGAAGTTGTAAAAGTCGGAGCAAAAGTAACAAAATTCAAACCAGGAGATAAAGTACTGATCGAACCTGGTGTACCAGATGATTCTTGTGAATATTGTCGTACAGGACGTTACAACATTTGTCCAGACGTAGATTTCATGGCAACACAGCCTAATTACAAAGGTGCTCTTTGTGAGTACATGACACATCCAGAAGAATGGACATACCATGTACCAGAAGGAATGACAACAATGGAAGCAGCATTAGTAGAGCCAGCAGCAGTTGGTATGCATGCAGCGATCCTTGGAGAAGCAAGATTAGGAAAAAGCATTGTAATCCTTGGAGCAGGAACGATCGGACTTATGGTACTTCAGGCTTGTAAGAGTCTTGGAGCAACAGACATCACAGTTGTAGATGTTATGGACAAACGACTTGACCTTGCAAAAGAACTTGGAGCATCCAGAACGATCAATGGTGCAAAAGAAGACACAGTTGCCCTTCTTCGTTCAGAAGAATTATTCGGAGATCATGGTGTGGAACTTGTATTTGAATGTGCAGGATCTACATTTACAGCAAATCAGGCAGTACAGATCGTAGCTCGTGGTGGAAAGATCATGATGGTAGGAACACAGTCTAAACCAGTTCCGATCGACTTCTTAAAGATCAACCGTGAAGTAACGATCCAGACATCATTCCGTTACTGTAACAATTATCCTCAGACAATTGAAGCAATCAGAAGCGGTAAGTTTAATGTAAAAGATATGGTAACACATGTATATGATTACAAAGATGTACAGCAGGCATTCATGGATGCAATCGATCCAGAAAAGAAAACTGACATGGTAAAAGGTGTTATCAAAGTCGCTGAATAAACAACAACATTTAGAACAAGAAAAGGAGAAATTAAAATGATCGCAGATATCAGATTTTGGGAACAGAAAGCTAGTGAAGGACATTATGCAATCCCTCACTTTAACGTATGGAACGCAGAAATGTTAATGGGAGTTATTGATGCAGCAGAAGAACTTCGTGCACCAATCATCATCTCTTTCGGAACAGGATTTACAGGAAATACTTCTTTTGAAGATTTCTGTTATATGATGGAATCCATGGCTAAAAAAGCTACAGTACCAGTGATCTTACATTGGGATCATGGACGTAACTGGACAATCTTAAAGAACGCTGTAGATCACTGCATGAACTCTGTAATGCGTGATGCGTCTGCATTACCATATGAAGAAAATGTTGCAGAGATCAAGAGATGTGTAGATTACTTCCATGCATACAACATTCCAGTAGAAGCTGAATTAGGACATGTAGGAAATGAAACAGTATACGAAGAAGCTTTAGCTGAGTATGCTTACACAGATCCTTCTCAGGCAAAAGATTTCGTAGAAAGAACAGGATGTGATTCTTTAGCAGTAGCAGTAGGAAATGTACATGGTGTTTACTCTGCTGAACCAAAGATCAGATTCGATATCATCGAAGAAGTTAACAAAGAAGTTAGTGTACCACTTGTACTTCATGGAGCTTCTGGTATCGGTGATGAAGACATCAAAAAAGCGATCCAGTGTGGTATTGCTAAGATCAACATCCATACAGAACTTTGCCAGGCTGCTATGGAAGCTATTAACGAACATAAAGACGAACCTTTCTTAGCTGTAGAACGTGCAGTTCGCCAGGCAGTAAAAGAACGTGCTATGTACAAGATCAAATTATTTGGTGATGACGGAAGGGCTGATGAATAAAGTGGAGAAAAAGTTAGACGTATTGTGTCTGGGAGCAGCGGTAGTAGATATTCCGCTGCGCCCAGTATCAAGAGAAGTTTTTGATATAGAATCATATCCGGTTGATAACATCGCGATGGCTGTCGGTGGAGACGCTATGAATGAGTCAACGATCATCAGCCGTCTTGGATGCAAGACAGGTCTGATGGCAGCGATCGGTGATGATGCAGCAGGAGCATTCATTTTACGTTCTTGCGATGAAGACAATATCGATACAGAAGGTGTGACAATTGATCCAAACTTAAATACATCCATTAATATCGGACTTGTAACAGAGGATGGAGAAAGAACATTTATCACAAACCGTAACGGAAGTCTTTGGAAAGAGAATATCGAACATGTAAATTTTGACAAGATCAAAGAAGCAAAAATCTTATCTTTAGCAAGTATTTTTAACTGTCCTTTACTGGATGGAAAAACATTAGAAAAGATCTTCTCATTCGCAAAAGAACACGGAATGACAATTACAGCTGATATGATCATGCCTCGATTAGGAGAGACATTAGATGATATCGCTGGTGCATTACAGTATGTAGATTACTTCTTCCCTAACTACGATGAAGCTTGTCTGATGACAGGTGAAAAAGATGAAGCAAAAGTGGCAGATAAACTGTTCTCTTACGGAATCAAAAACGTAGTTATGAAGATCGGTACTCGTGGATGCTACATCCGCAACAAAGATGGTGTTATGATCGTGCCAGCATGTAAAGGAATTACAGCAGTTGATACGATCGGTGCAGGAGATAACTTCGCATCTGGATTCATCGCAGCCCTGCTTCAGGGAAAAGACATCAAAGAATGTGCTGAATATGCAAACTGTACAGCGGCGATCGCAGTACAGCATCCAGGAGCAACATCAGGAGTACAGAATCGTCAGATGGTAGAAGATATGCTCAAGAAGTATAAAGAAGATTATAAATAGAATTTGGTTAATTGGTTGTTAGATCTGAAAGGAAAATTTAAAATGAAAACAATGAAATTAGGAAAAACAGGAATGGACGTTTCAAGAATCGGTCTTGGAACATGGTCAATCGGTGGTGGATCTGCCTGGGGTGGAGACCACGATCTTCAGACAGTGGTAGATACGATCAGAGAAGCTCCAAAAGCTGGTGTTAACTTAATCGATACAGCTCCAGGATACAACTTTGGTAACAGTGAAAAGATCCTTGGTAAAGCCTTAGAAGGAATGAACCGTGAAGATGTTAAGATCATCACAAAATGTGGTGTAACATGGGATCAGGAAATGAAAGGTGACCTGTTCAACAAAGTTAACGGAATTCAGTTATACAAGAACTTAAACAGTGAATCTGTGAAAAAAGAGATCGAAGCTTCCTTAGAACGTCTTGGAACAGATTATGTTGATGTATATATGACACATTGGCAAGCTACACCAGGAACAGAATATTTCGTTCCTATCCAGAAAACAATGGACGTTTTAAATGACTTAAAAGCACAGGGAAAAATCAAAGCAATCGGTGCTGCTAACGTAGACATCAACCATATCCAGGAATACATCAAATATGGTGATCTTGATATCATCCAGTGCAAATATTCTATCTTAGACCGTGGAATCGAAGATGAAATTATTCCATGTGCTCGTGAAAATGGCATCACGATCCAGTGCTATTCTCCACTTGAAATGGGATTATTATCTGGAACATTCCCAAGAGACTACAAACCAGTAGGAGCTCAGATTCCTAAGAAATGGTTCCAGCCAGAAAACATGCAGAACGCAATGGATATGATGGAATCTTGGAAACCATTATGTGAAAAATATGACTGCACAATTGCTAACTTAGCACTTGGATGGATTCTTGCACAGGGAGATTTCTTAAACTTATTAAGTGGATCTACAACAGTAGACGAAATCAGAGAAAATGTAAAATCTGCAGAATTAGAATTAGATCCTGAAGATGTAGCATTCATGAGAGAATCAGCAGAAGCAATCGATAAATAAAAATCAGAAAGAGATCCCTTGTGAGAGAAAAATTGAAAATGTTGGAAAACATGGAAAAAAGTCTTTGAATTCCACAAAATCAATGATAGAATAAAAGAAAGTCACAGAACATTTAAGAAGTATGTGACAAATAAGAATATATACTATATTAAAAAATTTACAAGGGGGGGGGTGTCCCGTGAAGAACCGTTTAGAACATATAAGAGAACAAGTTAAGAATGAGAAGAAAGTCACAGTATCCGAACTAAGTAAGATTTACAAGGTAACGGAAGAGACGATCCGAAGAGATCTTGAGAAGCTGGAAAAGGAAGGTTTTTTGACGAGAACATTTGGTGGTGCTGTATTAAACAGTGCAAGTCAGAAGGAACATATCCATTTTTACAAGCGAACATCGATCAATCAAAAGGAAAAGGCTAAGATCGCGCAACTCTTTAAGGAAGTATTAGATCAGAAGAGAACGATAGCAGCAGATGCCAGTACAACTGTCATGGAAGCCATTCGTTTACTGAAGGCAAACCGTAATATTACCGTACTGAGTTCATCAACAGAGATTTTCCGTGAGATGACAGGATCAACAGGCGGCGTGTTCAATGAGGACTCCCTCTCTCTGCAAGGGAACTTAGCAAAAGAAAATATTAGAAGGTATCATGTGGATCTTGCACTGCTTAGCTGTAAAGGACTTGATATGGACAAAGGTATCATGGACTCCAGTGAACGAGAAGCAGATGTCAAGACAGAGATGGTAAAACAGGCACTAGAAGTAGCTCTTCTTGCAGATCATACAAAATTTGAGAGAACGGCATTTGTACAATTTTTAGACTGGGATCAGGTAACCTATCTGGTAACCGATGAAAGACCGTCAGATCAATGGGTTGAATTTTGTAAAGAAAAAGAAATCACGTTGATTTATTAAGAAGATATGATAGTCTGTGATGCTACCGTTTCAATCGCACCACATGGTAAAACGGAGGTGCACAATGGACGCAAAACGGAAAGAAAGCATGTCTATCATGAAGAAGATCATGATCGCGATGGTAACAGGAATTCTATTAGGAGTTGTTTGCTTGTGGCTGCGTGAATTCACTAACAGCAGGCGGCAATGAAGGAACGTGGAAGCTGATCAATCGAATCTTCTTTCAGGACATCACACAGGAAAAGGGATTTTATTCCCTTGGATTATTCTATATCATACAGCAGTTATTTATGAGAGGTCTGCAGCTGGCAATCGTACCACTTGTTTTATCATCATTAAGCCTTGCATTATGCAGCATGGCAGATCCAAAGAGACTTGGAAAGATCGCAGGAAAGACAATTGGAACATTCGTAGGGTTTTATGTATGCGGTGCAACATTAGCTGGATTGTTTGCATACTTTATCAAATCCATGGGATGGTTCTCTGTGAATCTTCCAGAAACAACAACTTCTAATGTAGCAACACTGGAGGCATATAATCCATTGACAACAGTGATCAATGCGGTGCCATCAAATGTTGTGGAAGTACTTGGTTCAAACAACAGCATTCTGGCAGTTGTTGTAGTAGCTGTGATCTTAGGGCTTTCAATGAATGCTCTGGGAGACAAAGCAGCAACCATTAAGAGTTTATTACAGAATCTCAATGATATCGTACAGGTATATATGGACTTTTTGATCAACAAGGTCAGTCCAATTGCGATCTTCTGTATGTTAGCCAGAACATTTGCAACTTATGGAACAGAATATATCAGACCAACGTTAACATTTATGATCGCAACGATCTTTATCAGTTTAGCATTGGTTGTAACGATTTATCCAATCGGTATCTTCCTCTTAACCGGCTTAAATCCATTTAAGTTTGCAAAGAAGATTTTTAAAGTTGGAATGTTCGCAGCAGCGACTCAGTCATCTGCAGCAACACTTCCTTTAAACAGAAAAACATGCATGGAAGAACTTGGATGCAGCAAGGAAATCAGTAGTTTCGTACTTCCAATGGGAATGACTATTAATATGAACGGAACTGCCATTATGCAAGTCATTGCAGCCATCTTCATCGCTTCAAGTGCTGGATATGAAGTCACATTTGGAAGTATTTCATTAATCGCTATCCTAGCTTTAATCGCTTCAATCGGAACGCCTGCTGCTCCTGGTGCTGGTGCTGTTATCTTGTTTACGGTATTATCAGGAATGGGATATCAAAATGATGCTGCTTTACTAGCTTACTCATTAATCTTAGCAATCAACCGTCCAGTTGAAATGTTAGTGACGGCCCTAAATGTCGTTGGAGATTCTGCAACAGCTGTTGTTGTGGCAAAATCAGAAAACAGTTTAGATGAAAAAGCTTATTACACTGAAGTAAAATAATAAAAAAAACGTCAATCTAGTTCATCTAGACTGACGTTTTTTTATGTATGCCTCAAGGAGTTGTGCCGCATCTTCAACATATGACGTACATAATTTTTCATGACGCTTATGTTGTTCACATTGCAATAATTCATCACACCTTAAAGAGCCATTCTTTTCTTTAAATTTATCTCCTAATGTGTGAATCAATTCATAGCATGATTTACGAGAAGCATTTTTCTCACGATCACCATCTGATGCTAGATAGCTAGCAGCCATAAACATCCCCGTCACCGCACCACAAGTATCACGTAAGCCTCCCATTCCACTTCCAAATCCTTCAGCTAATCGAAAGGCTTGTTCCTCTTCTAAACCAATTAAATCGTGA
>OLQC01002108.1_pt1 | contig 13955 bp, 14 predicted proteins | sample 1672471 | NCBI WGS metagenome assembly OLQC01 (sample SAMEA3136689, study PRJEB25190) | human gut metagenome | biome: human gut; feature: human-associated habitat; material: faeces | place: Austria | collected 2013
TGCTCATCCTGGGCGAGAAGGAGGTCGAGGCCGGCAACATCTCCGTCCGCGATCGCTCCAACGAGACCGTCCCGATGAGCGTTGACGAGTTTGTGGCCAAAGTGCTCGAGGAGATCAAGACCCGCGCCTAAACCGTTAACTCTTTGTTTCAGACATGGGAGGTCGATTGGATGTCGGTCTCCCATTTTTAATAAGATGTAAAGCTGAGTGAGTGGCTAATCATCTTGCGAGAATTCAAGTGAGGGCATACTTTCTTCAATATTTATCAATATCGATTAATAAATGTTCACCTTACTGCATTTTAATGACTCATATATTGTTTAATATGCGATTAATGAAAGGATCTCTTTTCATGGGTAGTGCGCACAGTCGCAATTCAAACATTGAATTACTAAAAATTATCGCAATTGTGGGTATCGTGGTTTCACATGTTGTCCAAACGTTGCTGACCCCTGAGGGAGGGGGCTATGCGGCATGGCGTGTGGACTATTCTATTGCTACTTTGGATATTGGGTTTTGGGTACTTGTATTTCTCCGCACTCTCGGTGCTTTTGGGAATTCGATTTTTGTTGTAGCGTCTTCTTGGTTTCTTGCGGCAGATGACTCAGTTAAGATAAAAAAATTGCACATATGTTAATTGATGTATTTATAATATCAATTGCGCTATTATTAGTGTGTATTTTCATTGGAATTAGGCCTGATGCCAAGACTTTGATAAAATGCATATTTCCCACAACATATTGTAATAATTGGTTTGTGACGAGTTATTTGATGCTTTATGCCATCCATGCCTGTTTGAATCGCATGTACGATTCGATAGGAAAAAAGAATCATGCATTTCTTTGCTTCGGACTTATTGCATTTTATATGTTCATTCCGATGTTTAAGCACGGGGCGTTTTTCAACACTGAGTTTATCGTTATGGTTTCGATGTATACAGTAGTGGCTTATTTGCGTCGTTATGCATCGTCCTTGATCAACAATAGGGCTTTTAATATCAAACTTGTTCTGTGCGGATTCTGCGCAACTTGTTTTTTAATCATGCTTCTTGAAATTGCAGGCGTTCATTTTGGTTTTCTAGCTAATAAAATGCTTCAATTTGACTTTAATGGTAATCCTTTTTTGTTCATTGCTAGTGTCGGTCTTTTTAATCTGGCACGCTTAAATCCTTTCTCTTGTCCTGCTATTAATGCTTTATCGTCTACGTCGCTCTATGTTTATCTTATTCATGAGAATCTGCTTGTGAGGCAGTTTATAAGACCTGCCATCTGGACTTATATCTATGATTCGTTTGGCTATATGTTTCTATTCTTCTGGATTGCGGTTTTGTCGATATTTATATTTACGATCTCTGTTTTGCTTTCTTTGCTCTATTTAAATACGTTTGGAAACAAAATAGATAGAGTGAGTCAGGCAGCTACAGAATGTCTATCGAGGTTGTCCTCAGGCATCTGTAAATAATCTTGGACAGGGGATTGAATTTCAAGTTGGTTTTATTACCGGCTGAGCAGCCACGGTATATATCCGCGATTGCTTCTATCTAAACGACCACGATTTCGAGAGCTCTATTTTTGCTCCTTGTCAAAAGTGCTGGTGAAGTGTGCTTCGTGGGGCTCGATTGCTGTGTTCCATTCAGCCCGGCGCGTGTCCTGTGGCCAACCTTGTGCCCAAGCTTCATGTCGGTCGCGTTGTCCATGCGTTTGCCATGTCTTGACTTGGTTTTTGTTACGAACCGGCGTAAGTTCTGTCTGTACGCATCCTCTGGACTGTGTTCCGTTCGCGTCTGGTGAGCATGCCGTATGCTCTCAGGCCCCCTTCTGACAGATTGTCGTCCTTTGGCTCTTCTGGGCAGGAGGGCGACAGCAGCCCCTGCATTTATCACAAATAAGGAATCAAGAATCATATCGTGTCGGTCCTCAATTATCGGTTAAATTATTTCTAGAGATATGATTTGTTCCTATCAGTTTAATTCACTGTTCGGATTAATTGATTTCTTTGATCTGCCATTTATCTAAAAGTCGCTGGTTGAGCGGCTTTTTGTTTCACAAAAAGGTACAGGTTTTTGTAGAGGGTTATGGAGATGTACCAACTAGCAGAACATTTTGCGTAATCTGCGCAAACGTTGATTAGTTGTTGTTCGTATAATGTAGGGCATCGAAAGATACAAAAACCTGTACTTTTGCGACTGCGCCTAGCTGCGAGCGAGAAGCCTGTTCTAAACGCTCCTGTATTTGCGTGCATCGCAAAGCCAAAAGAGGGGGCGAGAACATGGAACAGACGGCACGGCGCCAAGAGCAGCTGCCGGGCGCATTTAACGGCGCCATCACCAACAGCCAGCACGGTCGCGTCCGCTGGTATCTGGTTCATACCCCCAATGGAAAAGAGCGCGAGACCTGCGAAAAGGTTCGCTGCATTATCCCGCACAGCCTTATGCAGGACGCTTTTGTGATGCAAAAGGAGTTCTTGTTTAAGCGGGACGGCGCATGGTCGCTCCAAACCAAACCCATGTACAAGGAATTTTTTTTCGTCGCCACGCACGATGCCGCCGCGCTCGATAGGGCTTTGGCCCAGTTGAGCTTTGGCTGTCGCATCGCCGGCAGTAGGGAGCGTGCGTACATGCCCATGCCGGACGATGCACAGGACTGGTACCGCAGCGTGCTCGACGACGACGGCGTGGTGCGCAACAGCATCGCGCGCATAGAAGGCGGCGTACTGCACATAGAACAGGGTCCCTTGGTGGGGCAAGAGGCCCGTGTTAAAAAGATCGACCGTCATAAGCGCTGGTGCCTGGTGGACGTGGGCGAAGGCGACTCCGCTTTTAGGGAGCTGCTACCGCTTGACGTTCCCAGCAAAACGTAAAGGGAGACGTTGCACCAGCTATTTCGTTCGCATTTTTGAATTTACCGATTGGGGGATCCCTGGACAACGGGGACGTAAGTTTGACTGTGGCAGCTAAAGAAGTAACAGAGAGTAATGCGCCCGTGGGGGCGGCGCTGATTGCTCAGGCGATGGACCGGCGTGAGGGCGCCTGTCGCTATAAGGCCATGCAATCCATCATGGACTGGGATCGCTCGCGCCTTGTCTATAGGGCTGTGAAGCGCACGTTCGACATCGTGTTCAGCGGCGCCGCGCTCGTCCTCATCGCGATCCCCGGCCTCGTACTCGCCGCTGCCATCCGCCTGGAGAGCGAGGGGAGCCCCTTCTATAGCCAGATCCGTGTGGGACAGACTCGCCCTGACGGCAGTCTGACCACCTTCCGCATGTGGAAGTTCCGCTCAATGTACGAGGACGCCGACGAGCGCCTCTCCGAGCTCAAGGAGCGCAACGAGATCGCCGGCGCCATGTTCAAGATGAGGGAGGACCCCCGCGTCACCAAGATCGGCAGGTTCATCCGCAAGCACTCCATCGACGAGTTCCCGCAGTTCATTAACGTGTTCATGGGCCAGATGTCCGTCGTGGGTCCGCGCCCGCCGCTGCCGAACGAGGTGGCGGAGTACACGGAGTACGACCTGCAGCGTCTGGCCGTGAAGCCTGGCATCACCGGCTGGTGGCAGGTTACCGATCGAAATTCCACCGGTTTCGACGGAATGGTCCAGCGCGACCTGGAGTACATCGCGCGACGCGGCGTCATCACAGATCTCAAGATTGTCGTCCTCACGGTGATTGAGGTCATCACTGGCAAGGGTGCATTCTAGATGCGCATCGCGATGATCGGACATAAGAGATACGGCTCCCGCGAGGGCGGCGTGGAGGTCGTCGTGACCGAGCTCGCCCGTCGCATGGCGGCGCTCGGCCACGAAGTCACCTGCTATGACCGTTCGGGCAGCGATGTCATGACCGGCGACGCCGCGGACGGTCGCGAGCGCATGGTCGACGGCGTGCGCGTCGTGCCGGTTAAGACAATCGATAAAAAGGGCCTTGCTGCTCTCTCGTCTTCATATTTCGCTACCAAGATGGCCATCAAGGACCGTCCCGATGTGATTCACTATCACGCCGAGGGCCCTTGCGTGCCGCTTGCGCTGGCCAAGCGCGCGGGCATTCGCACCGTGGCCACCATCCACGGACTGGACTGGCAGCGCGCCAAGTGGGGCAGGCTTGCGAGCACCTACATCAAGATGGGAGAGAAGACCGCTGCGACTAAGGCTGATGGGCTGATCGTGCTCTCTGAGGGTGTTAGGCATTATTTCACGGAAACCTACGGTCGCGAGGCGGTCTTTATCTCTAATGGCGTAGATGCCAAGGGTGATCTTCCGGCGAGCGTCATCAAAGAGAAATGGAATCTTGAGAAGGATTCCTACCTTCTCTATCTGGGGCGTTTGGTGCCTGAGAAGCGCCCTGAGCTGCTGATTGAGGCATTCAGGGCCCTTGACACGAGCAAACGCCTGGTCATCGCTGGCGGCAACTCCGATACCTCGGCGTATGAGAAGGAGCTGCGTGCTGCAGCTCAGGGCGACAATCGAATAGTCTTCACCGGGTTCGTCGCCGGCGAGCCCTTGGCTGAGCTGTATTCCAACTGCTATGCCTACGTGCTCCCTTCCGACGTGGAGGGCATGCCCATGAGTCTCCTTGAGGCTATGGCCCACGGCCGCTGCTGCGTGACGAGCGACATCCCCGAGTGCGCGGATGTCCTCGCGGGCAACGGCGTGACGTTTGAGAAGGGGAGTGCCGATTCTCTGAGGTCCGCGCTGCAAGACCTGCTCGCTGACAGCGATCGCGGGAGAGTTCTCGGCGCCGCAGCCAAGGCACACGTCGAGAAAACCTACAACTGGGATTCCGTCGTCGAGCGGACCCTCAAACTCTACAGGGGGAGTGCCCGATGAAGATTATCTTGGTCAATAAATTCCATTACCTCAAGGGTGGTTCCGAGACATACTACTTCGGACTTGCTGAGGGCCTGAAGGCCCTTGGGCACGAGGTTCATTTCTTTGCAATGGAGGGTCCGGAGAACGTTCCCTGCGAGGATTCCGACCTTTTTGTGTCCGCAAAAGACTACAACGGCCCCACGTCGCTGCCTCAGAAAGTTTCGGCGGCGACGTCACTGATCTATTCAAAAGAGGCCAGGGATAAATTCCAAGCCCTCTGCGAGCGCGTCCACCCGGACGTCGTGCACATGAATCTCGTACATCGGCAGATCACGCTCTCCATCCTGGACGCCCCGTATCTCAAACAGCATAGGGTTCCCGTCCTGTTCACTTCCCACGATTACATTCTGGTCTGCCCGAATTACGTGATGCTCGATGGCTCGGTTGCTGTGTGCGATGCCTGCGTGGGTGGTCATTTCTCTAATTGCTTAAAGCGTAAATGCGTGAAGGGCTCCACCGCAAAGAGCGGCATGGGCATGCTCGAGGCGGAATATCTTAAGTTGCATGGCTCGTACAGCAAGATCGACTGCATCGTTGCCCCCTCGCAATTCATGAGGAACAAGCTTCTCGAGGGTGGTTTTCCTACCCAGCAAGTCGTCTATATGCAGAACTTCGCAAAACAGGAGATTCTTGATAACGCGGCAGACAGCACAGACAGAACTGATCGAGACGATCCTTACCTCCTGTTCTTCGGGCGCCTCTCGAGCGAGAAAGGCGTTGACATACTTGTCAAAGCGTTCATCAATGCGCTTCCGTCCCTGCCCGGCAACCTAAGACTCGTGATCGCCGGAGAAGGACCCGAGAGGCAAAGCATCGAAGACAGGATCGCGGCCGCGGGCTCCGAAGCTTCAGGTCGCATCGAGCTGGTCGGCTTTCAGAGCGGAGACGACATGCGGCGCTACACGGAGCGTGCCGCCCTGGCCGTCGCGAGCTCGCGCTGGAGAGAGAACATGCCCTATTCCATCGTCGAGGCATTTGCACTGGGAACCCCGGTCATCGGGACCGACATCGGCGGTATTCCCGAGCTTGTTGAAGAAGGTCGCACCGGTCTGCTTTGCGGTGCTGGCGACGTCGAATCTCTCGCCCAGGCGATACTGCGCGGCGTGGCGTTGGTCAAAGACCGGGATGCCTACGCGGCGATGCAGGCGAACTGCCGCTCGTACGTCTTGGGGCGCTGCTCCCAGGCTAATTACATGAAGGATCTCACCGCTCTCTACCAGGAGCTCATCAATAGCAAGAAGGGAAACTAATCCACATGGCCGAAAAGAAACTCAACGGTACCGTCATCGTCACCTACCGCTGCAACGCGCGCTGCACCATGTGCAACCGCTACAAGGCTCCCAGCCGCCCGGAGGAGGAGCTCTCCATCGAGACCATCAAGAAGCTCCCCAAAATGTACTTCACCAACATCACCGGCGGCGAGCCCTTCATCCGCCAGGACCTAAAGGACATCGTGCGCGAGCTCTACAAGAAGTCCGACCGCATCGTCATCTCCACCAACGGCTTCTTCACCGACCGCATCATCGACCTATGCGAGGAGTTCCCCAACGTCGGCATCCGCATCTCCATCGAGGGCCTGCAGCAGACCAACGACAAGATCCGCGGCCTGGAGAACGGCTACAACCGCGGCTACGCCACGCTCAAGAAGCTCGTCGAACTCAAGCACCCCGACGTGGGCTTCGGCATGACTGTCCAGGACCTCAACGCGCCCGACCTGGTGCCGCTCTACAAGATCTCCGACGAGCTGGGCATGGAGTTCGCCACGGCGTCGCTGCACAACAGCTTCTATTTCGTCGAGGCCAAGAACATCATCCACGACCGCCCCATGGTGGCCAAGAACTTCGAGGACCTGGTCAACGAGCTGCTCAGGTCCAACAGCCCCAAGAAGTGGTTCCGCGCCTACTTCAACCACGGCCTCATCAACTATATCTACGGCCAGCCGCGCCTGCTGCCCTGCGACATGGCGTTCGACACCTTCTTCATCGACCCCTACGGCGACGTGATGCCCTGCAACGGCACCAAGGACAAGGAGGTCATGGGCAACCTCAACGAGGAGTCCTGGGATGAGCTCTGGAACTCGGACCAGGCCGAGAAGGTCCGCGCGAAGGTCCGCCACTGTGACCGCAACTGCTGGATGATCGGCTCGGTGAGCCCGGCCATGCACAAGTACATCTGGAAGCCCGGCTGGTGGGTGCTCAAGCACAAGGTGAAGGCCCTCTTTACCAAGAGGCCCTACGACATGCACGAGCTCAAGATCGTTCGCGACTACGAGGAGGGCCGCGTGACCAAGGAGCAGCTCGACGCCTGCTCCACCTGCGACCTGTGTGCGCAGGTCAACGACGGTCTCTCTGAGGCTTCCAAGAAGGATGCACACGTGTTCGAGACGCATGAGGCTTTATAGATGAATATTTTAATTATTAACCCAATGCTCTATACGAGAGTTGTTGAACTTCAATCAACCTATAGGAACAATTGCCTGAACTACAGGGAAAGTATCTCTACTAAGGCAACTGCACAGGGGCTGATCTCTGTGGCTGCCGGATGGAGCGATTAACCATGGGATCCGCAATTGCTTTTAGCGTCATTGTGCCCATGTACAATGTGGAGATGTACCTGCGAGATTGTGTCGAGTCCCTTAGACGACAGACGCTTAAGAATATTGAAATCATCCTTGTCGATGATGGGTCACCAGACGATTGCGGAGCTATCGCTGATGCGTATGCGCTCGAAGATAAACGTGTGCGCGTGGTCCACCGTGACAATGGGGGTCTTGGTCCCGCGCGAAATAGTGGAATGCAGGTTGCTCGCGGGGAGTATGTTGGCTTTGTTGATTCAGATGACTGGGTTGAGCCCGATATGTTTGAAAGGCTTTACAAAACGGCTGTTGAAGCTAAGGCTGATGTTGTTTTTACGGGCTTTAAAAATGTCAGTCATGGCAATGTTTTGCGTACTTGGGAGCATCCCTTCGCAGGCAGAGTCTTGCGGGGACAAGAAGAAATTCTGCCCCTGAGGGCGGCGTTCTATGGTGCTCCTCCTACGAATATTTCTGACGATCCGACTCCGGTGTCTGTATGGATCGCTGGCTATCGCAGGGCCTTTCTTGATCTCAATGGTTTGATTTTTCTCAATGTTCGTAGTGAGGACAAGTTTTTTAATACGTATGCCTGTCGGGCTGCGGCTGTAGTTGCTTGTATTTCAGGTACCCCATATTGTTACCGTAAGGAGAATCAGCCTTCGATCACCACGACCTTTAATCGCAAGACCATTAACTCTTTTTTTGAGTTATTTGAAGCACTTGAGCAGTTGCTTGCTGAGGAATCGGAAGAATCTTGGGCTTTATGCCATGTGCGAGAGCAAAGATGTGTAGTCGATTATTGTCGTGTCCTACTTGGGATGATTGAAAAATCGCATGAGGACGGCCTCGTTAAAATAACATACGCGGAAGAAGTGGTTAAAAATCCGGCGCTTCGACGTGCCTGCAAAGGTTACCCGTGGTGGAAGCTTCCTATTCAACAAGCTTTATTCTTTTTAGCACTGAAGGCGATGCTGCCTGCCCTTGCTCTTTCGCTGCTTCGTCTTAAGAGGGGGCGGTAGCATTGGGTACACATTCGTTAAAGCCGCTATCCGTACGAGTTAGAGAGGCTTTGGGGTCCTTCAGCCTTTCTGATGTTGGTTGGCTGGCGGTGTTCAACCTTTTGCTATTTCAAGCTCCCATACAATCGGCAACGGGCTTCAGCTATATCGATGAGGGGGCCACTCTTATCGCCGTTGTTCGTTATGCCAGTAGCTGTGTCCGCCGGTGTTCTGGAGGACAACGCACCGAGAGATATGCCCGAAGCGGTTTCGTGTTTCTCGGTGGCGTGGTGGCCATAGGGCTTATATCGGATTTGTTTTCAGGAGTCGGCGTTTCTGTATCGCCCGTCATGGTCGATGTATTCACTTGCATCAAGTTTTTCTTGGCCTTGACGGCTTTCACGGTCGTTTTTCAGGATAAGAAATCGCTTTTCAAGGCTGTTGAATTTGAGTGCAAAGTAGCCATGATTGTTCTTTTCTTGTTTGGGGTACTCAACCTTTTTGTTCAAGTAGGCGATTTCGGGACCGATCCGAGGTACGGCTTTCGTGCGTCGTTCAGATTTGTTTTCGGTCACCCGGAAAGTCTTGTTTTCGTTTGTGTTGGAATTGTTTTAATCCTTTTTAGGAATCGTGAGGGAAATACTAAATGGATCATAATGACTCTTGTTGTCATTTGCCTCTCTTTGCGTTCTAAGGGTATTGCTTTTGCAGCCATTGCGCTCTTATTGTTGCTAACTTGGGGGCATCGCGGCAGGTTGAGCTTCGTGCATGTCAGCGCCGCATTGCTTGCGGCTTTGGCTATTGGCTGGGATCAATATCAGTATTATTATCAAAGTACGGGATTCGCTCGAAACGAACTCACTCGTGTTGCTGTTCAGATCGCAAACCGATTTTTCCCATTGGGCAGTGGTTTTGCGACATATGGGAGCTATGTGACAAGTAACCCAAGCTATTATTCACCGCTTTACTACGAGTATGGTCTTAGCACCGTCCAAGGGCTTGAGCCGGGGAACGCGGCGTTTTTGAGCGATACTTTCTGGCCGATTATTCTCGGGCAGTTTGGTTGGCTTGGCTTTGTATTATTTCTACTGGCCATTGGTTTTCTGGCGGCTTGGGTCTACGAGCGCGCCTCCTTTGGCAACCAAAGGCTTGCTGTGGTACTTTGTTTTGCTTTTTTGTTGATTTCGTCCACGGCGGAGAGTGCTTTTTTTCATCCGAACGCGATTTTCTTGTCCTTTTGTTTAGCTTTATTGTTGATGAAAGAAACCGCTGATTTTAAGTAACGCTTCCGCTCGACTAAGAATCTTTGCAGAACTTACGAGAAGAGCGTTTCGCGATTTGATGATACGAATCGCATGTTTTCTGGTTATTCGGAATTCCTTGAATTCCTGGAATCAAGACACCATGTCTAGAATTGGATTTGTAGCACAATGAACACCATTCCTAAGACAATTCATTTTTGCTGGTTTGGCGGCAACCCCCTTGGCGAGAAGGAGCTTGCTTGTATCGAATCGTGGAGGCGTTTTCTACCCGATTATAAAATTGTACGTTGGGATGAGTCTAACTTTGATGTTCGTAGCTGCAGCTATGTAAGTGAAGCTTTCGATGCTAAGAAATGGGCCTTTGTGAGCGACTATGCCCGTTTTAAGATTCTATTCGATCACGGTGGCCTTTATTTCGATACCGATGTTGAACTAATTAGCCCAATTGATGACATAATTGCTGTGGGTCCATTTATGGGTTTCGAGACGGATTGTCCCGGGTTCGGAAATAACGTTGATGCTCTGAAAGCTGCTGCCACCGTCGCAGCCGGCCTTGGCCTAGCTGCCAATCCCGGCCTTGGCCTATATAAACGCATCATTGATTCTTATTCGAAGGATCATTTTGTCAAGTCCGACGGGTCCCTGGATAAAACGACGGTGGTTTATCGGGTGACTGCTATTCTCCGTGAATTCGGTCTAGAAAACGTTGAAGGAATTCAACAGGTTGCCGGAGTACATATCTACCCCTCTGAGTTTTTTAATCCCAAAAGCTTCGAGACTGGTGAAATTAATATTACGGTGAACACGCGCTCTATTCATCATTTCAGTATGTCATGGTTTGGAGAGAAAGATCTCTTTGAGTACAAGGTTGGGAAACGCCTGAGAAACCTCGGTTTGCCTCGCGGTGTTGTTTTTAAGCTGTGTGCGGCGGCGGAGATAATTAGGTTTGCAGATATTAATCGAGTCATCAATAGGCTAAGGAGATAGGATCTAATAAAGGTGTAGAGAAAATTATTAATTGATGTCACACAGGGACTTATCTTTCCCTAAGTGACATCGAGGGCTATATTTTTGGTGCATCGATTTAATGTCTAACGTATCTTTTGCTCGCATTGATGCAGCCTTTCGTCCAATGCTAGCAATTTTCGTTAAGGCTATCCCAATACCGTGGTTTTCCGATTAGATTATAGCTTGGTTTGGATGCTGTAGCTTGGTTTGGTTGCGCCTTTCCATCTGATTAGAAGAAGTAAATCTAGACATGAGTTGCTTTGTCCAAATTTCAGTACGATCTATCAATCATCGTACCTATATATAACACCGAGTTCGAGTATTTGGAGAAATGCCTCGAGTCCCTAAGGGACATTTCTCATTTGCAATTTGAGGCTATTATGGTTGACGATGGCTCTCAATCTGAATATTCAACTGCCCTAACAGAACTTGTTTCCAATGAAACATTTCCTTTGCGTCTAATCGTCAAGGAGAATGGAGGACAGAATTCCGCACGCGAGTTGGGACTGCGTGTCTCTCATGGGCGTTATTTGCTTTTCCTAGATTCTGACGATTTTATTGACCCATTATTGCTCAAACGTGCTCTTGATATCGCAATTGACACTGAGGCTCAGATACTAACGTTCAACTATGAGCGTGTGACTGTGGACGGAATTGTTATCGGCGAAGATGCGGTCTGGAGTGCTGGCGGCGCGAGGCAAACGACCGCTGAGGCCCTGTTAGGGCTAAGTGCGCTCTTCATGGCGCTCTTTGATGTCTCTTTCCTTAGGGGCCTAGGCTTCGGCTTGGTTCAGGGGACCACCATTGGCGAGGACTTTGCTTCTGTGATTTCGTTTGCGAGCAAGGCGAATCGGATTGTTTCTTTTGGCGAACCGGTCTACAAGTATGTATCTCGTTCCTCTAGTTTATCTTATAAACCATCGAGGGACGCCTGCCTAAGCATACTCGACTCATTCGACGTCATAAGAGCGAATGTGGGGGAAGCGTCAGAATAGATTTTGAATATTTTGAAGTGGCTTGCTATTCTCCATGTTGCCTTCTGGGGATCAATGCGTATTGCACAGAACTACTGCACCGATGAAGACGCCAAGCATAAGCTATTTGCATGGATGCACTCGCGCTATCCCAAATGGCACTCCAACTTCTATCTTGAGGAGAAGGGAAAACTATATGGACTTGAGTTCAAGCTGCTATTTGAGGGCGATTGGATGAGATACTAACTTCTATGGCTGTTTGTTCATCGTCTGCGCGCAAAGCACGGAGGCGTGAGAAGAAGGATCCTTTCGAAGGGGGCTGGTGCCGATGAGCAATGAACCTCGACAGAACTCGGGTTCTCTCCAGCGTCGCAGAGGCGTTGTGGTGTCCTATGTCTACACGGCTGCACAGGCAATCGTGCAGCTTATATATGTCCCGCTGCTCCTCTCGTGTATCGGACAGGACGAGTACGGGCTTTACCAGCTGGTTGGCTCCATAATATCCTACCTCGTTTCGATAAACGGAGTGCTTTCTTCGGGGGTAAGCCGTTACTACTGCGTTTATCGCGCCGAGGGTGACCATGAGCGGGCAGATAATGTGCTTGCCATCTCGAGCCGAATTTATTGGTTTATGTCCGTTGTTGCAGTGGTCGCGTGTGCTGCCCTGGCTGTAGTGGCGGGACAGGTTTACGGGAATTCCTTCACTCCTGAGCAGGTGTTCGAGTGCCAGATAATGCTCATGGTGCTTGGCGTCAATTCAATCATTACAATGCATAACACGGTAAGCATTGCCGCGATTACCGCACACGAGAGGTTCGTTTTCCTAAAGGGTTCTCAGCTTGCGACGCTCCTACTTCAGCCAATTCTTGTCCTGGCTTTAGCCAGCGTATTTCATAATGCGCTCTGTGTGACTGTGGTCATACTGTTGATGAATCTGCTGGCGGCAGTTCTTCAGAAATGGTATTCGGCGACTGTCCTGAATGTCCGCCCACGTTACAAAGGGTGGGATCGCTCTATAGCGCGAGCGCTCTTCGGGTTCAGCGTCGCTGTCGTTCTTGCTACGGTGGCCGATCAAATTTTTTGGAAGACTGATCAGCTTATCATTGGTTATGTGTATAACGCGAGCGCAGTCGCAGTTTACTCCATTGGCTCTCAGGTATATATGTCTTATATGCAGCTTGGTCTTGTGGCATCAAGCGTTTTTCTTCCCAAAGTGTCGCTTCTCTGGAAAGACGGTGCGGGCGTACGGGAGGTTTCTGACTTGTTTGCACGGGTGGGGCGCATTGCCTTCATGGTCTGCTTCTTCGTGCTTGGCGGATTTCTTGTATTGGGCCCCGATTTCATGACGATGTGGGCAGGTCCCCAGTATGCGGAGGCATATCTCATTGCCGCAGTAATTATGGTACCTTTTACCATTGACCTCATACAGAATCTTGGTATTACCATCCTTATGGTGGCGGATAAATATTACTTCAGAGGGGCTATGTATTTCGTCCTAGCAATATTTAACGTTGTAACGACGATTATATTGCTTCAGCTTCTCGGGATTGTTGGTGCTGCCATTTCTACCGCCGTGGCCATGTTCATTGGTAACGGCTTGATCATGAATTGGTATTACTCCAAGAAGCTCGGCCTCAACATGAGACAGTATTGGTCGCAGGTGTTAAGACTTTTGTTGCCTCTTCTCCCGGTTCTCGTTGTCTTTGCATGGGCTTACTGGGCCCTACCGATTCCCCACTGTACATGGGGAGTGTTTATCTTTGCGGGGATTTTGTATTTGATTGCCTACTGTTTTGCACTTTGGAAGTTTGGCTTTAATAGCTATGAACGGGCCTTGGTTGGCGGCCTGCTTCGTAGAATTGGGGTTGGGAAATAAAGATTTAAGCAAGCGATGGTGGCCTTCGTTTTGCTTGGTCATGTTAGCGGATGCTTGCGTCTGTTCATGGAAGTTGAAGTTTTCTCTCTTTGCAGATCTAGTCTATGCAGCGACTTATGTGCTAGTTCTTGTGAGATATTGTTCCAAGGGGGTGCGGACGATTTCTTGGACCGCGCCTAGGCGTATCCAAGCTTCCTGCGGTACTCCATCGGGCTCAGCCACCCGAGGGACTTCTTGATCCGCTCCTCACGATAGTACACGAGGTAGGCCTCGAGCCTTCCCATGAACTCCTCGGCCGTCACGCCCTCCCAGTCCCTGTAGTGGAAGAACTCGTTCTTGAGGCGCCCGAAGAAGCCCTCGCAGGCCGAGTTGTCCGGGCTGCAGCCCTTCGCGGACATGC
>OLQC01002110.1_pt1 | contig 13947 bp, 16 predicted proteins | sample 1672471 | NCBI WGS metagenome assembly OLQC01 (sample SAMEA3136689, study PRJEB25190) | human gut metagenome | biome: human gut; feature: human-associated habitat; material: faeces | place: Austria | collected 2013
TATGCTCGGCCTTGCCCGTGATGGCATGACCATGATCGTTGTCACGCACGAGATGGGCTTCGCCCGCGAGGTCGCCGACCAGATCGTATTCATGGACGGCGGCGTTGTGGTGGAACAGGGCGGTCCCGAGATCATCGACAACCCGACCGAACCCAGGTTCAAGGACTTCCTGCAGCACGTGCTGTAATCGCCGGCACAGCGTGTTAGCCAATCGCATATGCGCTGTACTTGCGGGAAAGGGCTCACAGCCGTATGCTGTGGGCCCTTTTTGCATGGAACTTCGCAGCTGATGCAGGTCGATCATCCGGCGTCGGCGCGTGCAAGGCGTTCGCATCGCTGCGGCGGCGTACACTGAGGGCTCATGCAGGAACGGGAATTTTGGCAGCTGCTCGAAGAGGTGTTCGGACGCAGCTATGGCAGGGCGTTGGCGCAGGATCAGCAGTTGACGAGACTGGACGACATGACGGTGGTCGAGGCGTTGCATGCGGGGCTTGAGCCGCGTGTGGTGTGGAATGTGCTGTGCGATCAGATGGACATTCCGGATTCCAAACGTTGGGGGAGGGATCATAATGCGCCTCCCATGCCGGCGAAGTAGGACTGTCGGCGGATACGTGCGGCATGGTTCGTGCACTCGTTGGCGTATGGCGCGCTCTGCCGGGCAACGCGCCGGAACGGTCGCGGAATGATAGGCGTTTCGTGGCCGACGGCGAAATGATTCGAACAAATGTTCGCATATGGGGTATAGTTATCCACAGCGAATATCGCGCTCGCCTGCTGCAGGCGCTCGCGATGACGGCATGAAGACGTTGCCACTATCGGGGCCTCGCCAAGCCGCATGGGATGCGAGGGTGTGTCGACCACAGGGGTTGATGTATCTTGACCGGCTGCGCGGCGGGCTTATACCGTGAAGGCATGTTCGTCAACTGATTCTTGAAGGAGAACACCATGGCACAGAACACCGGCGCCGATCAGACGAAGCATGAGCTTGATCCAAGGCGCAAGGCCGCTCTTGACACTGCATTGGCGCAGGTGGAGAAGAGCTTCGGCAAGGGCTCCGCAATGAGACTGGGCGACAGGCCGGAACAGAATGTGGAGGTCATCCCCACCGGCTCACTCGCCTTGGATATGGCGCTTGGCATCGGCGGTCTGCCCAAGGGGCGCATCGTCGAGGTCTACGGACCGGAATCGTCCGGTAAGACCACGCTGGCGCTGCACGTTGTGGCCAACGCGCAGAAGGCCGGGGGAGTGGCGGCGTTCATCGACGCCGAACATGCGCTCGACCCGGTGTACGCGCGTAAGCTCGGCGTCGACACCGATTCACTGATCGTGTCGCAGCCTGATAACGGCGAGCAGGCTTTGGAGATCGCCGATATGCTCATTCGCTCGGGCGCATTGGACGTCATCGTGATCGATTCCGTCGCGGCGCTGGTTCCGAAGGCCGTCAGCGTATCCGCAGGCAGCACAGTTTCAAGCGCCGCTTTAACCTTGTCTGCCAGCGCTTCCGCATCCGCAGACAGATCATAGTCCTCCATACCTTCTCCGATACCCGCGGCCACGTTCTCGCCAATGGGCCGGACGCGCTGAGAAGGTGAATGAATGACGAAAGCGGCGTTGAGCGCCGCTTCCAGATTGCCCGCCACACTTTCGGCGTCCGCGTCCCAGCCCGCCGCCGTCATGGCGTCGCCGATGCCCGCGGTGATGTTTTCACCGACGCCTGCCAGTTCCAGCGCGGACAGGAAATCCACAATGGTCTGCAGCTTCTGCAGATCCTCTTCGCTGACCTCCGCACCGTTCTGAATGGCCGTGACCATTTCGGAAACAAAGGTCTGCAGGCCCGCGATGTTGTCTGCTGAGAATTGCTCATTGAGCCGCTTGTCGATGCCGTTCAGGGTTCTGTCATCCAGCAGGCCCCACAGCGTGGCCCAGCTGCCCTTGTAATTGTCGAAGGCCTTCAGCTCGGCGGTAAACGAGTGCATCCAGTCGATCAGCGAGCCGCCCAGCAGGCTGTTGAGCGCGCCCCAGTCATGCTGACTGGTCTTGCCAAAGACGGAGGTCGTGACGAAATTCGTGTCCAGCTTTTCACCTGCGGCGGATACGGATTCAGCGGTGCCTTCGATTTTCGGCGTGATGAGGATGTGCATGGTGCCATCCTCGTCCAGCACAGCCACCTTATCGGGCGTAAGCAGCTCCTTCGGCACCAGCGACGCGGGAATTTCCACGCCGTTCTGCCAGAAGGTCACGTTCTCCGCCTTCAGCGCGTCCTCCGGATTCTGAAAGGCCTCGCTCAGGCGCAGCACGCCCTCGACCTCAATGGGATTGTCCGCCAGAAATTGACGATAGGCCGTCAGGTCATAGCCGGAAATCGTGATAACCGTCTCCAGCTTGGGCAGCTCCACGCCCTCCTGCTGGCCATACCCGCTGATGATGGCTTCGGTTGTGATCGCGCCGGGGTTCTGGGCGAATTCGTCCCAGCGGGCCTGCGCGCCGGTCATGTCCAGATCCGTGGCGATTTTCAGCACCTCGTCCGGAATGGCCTCGGAGAACATACTCTCCAAGCCGGGCAGCAGGTTCTTTCGGTCGCTGAGAAAGGTCTGAATGGCTGCAATCTGATCCATTGCGCCGGAAAAGTCCAGCTCCGGGAACAGGCTCTGCACCTCGGCCTGCGTCATGCCGCTGTCCAGCAAGGACTGCACCTGCATCAGCAGCGCGATGTATTCCGTCACCGCGCCCTCGTCCATGGCGGCGGTGATCTCGTTCAGATCCTCCAGAATGCCGGGCTTTTCGCTTTCGTCGGCGGCGCTGTATTCCCGCAGCTTCTGCGTCAGCGTGTCGATGTCCGCCGCCGCGCCCTGAATGTCCTCCTGCTGCCACACGGGCATGATGATGGAGGCCAGCGTCTGGGCGTACTGCTGGGCCGCGGCCAGACGGTCGCTGTTGTATTTTGCGTTCAGCTGATCTAGCGCCTGCTGCCGCTCAGTTTCATCGGAAATCAGCTGAATGAGGGCAAATTCCTTGTCGTATTGCTCGGCCAGCTGGGTATTGATCGCGCCCATGCCCTCGGCGGCGGCTTTCACCGCGTTCTCATAGACGGTCACGTCCGCGTCCGGCTTTCCCGCCGCCTGCGCGCGGGCGATTTCCGCCTGCAGCTTCTGGCCGATCTGCTCAAAGCCGTCCGTATCAGCGGCGGACAGATGGTATTTGACCTCGATGGCTTCGCGGGCATCGATCAGCTCCTGCAAACGGATTTTGTCCTTGTCGGAGAAATACCCGTTCTGCCGCTTTTTCAGCAGGCGGCTGATCTCCGCGTCCATGGCGTCCAGCTTGTCGATGTCGCCGGAGAGCTGGTCGGCCACGGAGGTATAGCCCGCCGCCTGAGCGGTTTCGCGCATTTCCTCCAGCTCGCTGCGGGTGGATGCGGTCAGCTCTTTGAAGGAATCCGTCCACTCCTTGACGATCTCGTTGGTTTCCTTTTTGCCGTCCGACCAGACGGCCAGCACGCCCTGCAGCCATTCTCGGGCGCTTTTCGTCTCGCGGGTAAAGCTGCCGGAACCCAGCCCGAAGAAGGATAGTCCTTCGGATTGGCTGTAAAACGTGTCGGCGGGGGTATCCTTCCACTGGCGGGCTGTGTCTTCCATGCCCTGCAGGGCCTCTCGGGCCTGCTTCGCGCCGGAAACATAGTCGGCCAGCGCAACGGTCGCCGCAATGACGGCTGCCGCCACGGCGATCCACGCCGCCGGAGACTTACTCAGCACGGACAGAAAGCCCTTCCATCCGCCGCCCGCCTTGGCCACGGTCAGCGCGAATTTTCCGATGCCGGTGGACACCGTGCCCACACCCTTGACGATCTTCGAGAACACCAGAATCGCCGGGCCAGCCGCGGCGGCAATGGCCGCGAATTTGATAATCATGAGCCGCTGGCTATCGTCCAGCGACATGAATTTTTCGATCAGATCGGATGCGCCGTCGATCAGTCTTTGCACCGTGGGGTTCAGGTCGTCGCCGATGCGCTGCGCCGCCAGCACTGCGGTATTCTTGAGGTTTTTCAGCTTGCTCTCCGTTGTGGCGTAGCGCTTTCCCGCCTCGTTGGACAGGGCCACATTGTCCTTCCATGCGGACGTGGCCGTCTGCTGGGCCTCGGAGAAAAGCTCGGTGGCGTTGGTGGCGCGCATCAGAGTATCGCGCAGGCGCACCTCGGTAAAGCCCATCTCCTGCAGAGTAACGATCGAGGACACACCCTGCTCGTCCATCTGGGACAGCCCCACGATGAATTTTTCAATCGCGCCTGCCGGATCGGAGTTCCACAGCGCTTTGAATTCCTCGGTGGTCAGCCCGGCCACCCTGGCGAAGTCCTTCAGGGATTTGCCGTTGGTTTCCACCGCCACCTGCATTTCGATCATGGCCTTGCTGAACGCCGTACCGCCTGCCTGGGCTTCGAGTCCAACGGAGGACAGCGCCGTCGCGAAGCCCAGAATCTGCGCCTGGCTAAGGCCCACCTGCGAACCGGCAGCGGCCAGCCGCGTAGCCATGTCCATGATGGCGGATTCCGTGGTGGCGTAATTGTTGCCCAGATCGACCAGTGCGGAACCGAACCGTCCGAAATCTGCCTGAGACATTTTCGTGATGTTAGCAAACTGCGCAATGGCCGTGGCGGCCTCGTCCGCGGCAATATCGGTAGAATTGCCCAAGTCGATCATCGTGCGGGTAAATTCCACCAGATAATTGTTCTGAATGCCCAGCTGACCGGCTTTCGCCATGACCTCGGCAATGTCGGCGGCGTCGGTGGCCACCTCAGTGCTCATCTTTTTGACCGCATCCGAAAACTGCTCATATTCAGCCTCCGTTGCGTCCACAGTCTTGCGCACGGAGGCGAAGGCGCTCTCATATTCCACAGAGGCCTTGATCGCCGCCGTGCCCAGCGCCAGCACGGGCGTAGTGAGCGTGGCCGTCATGCCCTTGCCCAGCTTTTCCATGGAGGCGCTGACGGACGCGCACTTCTTCCCGAAGGCCGTCAGCGTATCGCCCGTCTTCGTCCATGCGGACTGCATCCGGGCAAGACGCTCGGTGGTCGTGCGAATCTGCTGCTCGGTCTGCCGAAGCGCGCCCTGGGCGTTGTTCAGATTGGTGCGGGCCTTCGTGACCGCGTCCGCATTGTTCTGCAGGCTTTTCGTATTGGCCGCCAGCTGGCCCTCCAGCTTTTTGACCTCTGCGGAGGACTCCGCATATTCCTGCGAAAGCGCGTCCAGATTGGCCTTGGCGGCCAGCGTCGCGGAATCCGACTCGCCCAGCTCGCGGGAAAAGCGCTCGTATTGCTTTGTGGCCGCGGCCACCTGCTGCTTCAGATCGGCGTTTTTCTGTTTTGCAGCGTCCAGCGATTCCGTCAGCCTGCCCTGCCGGGCATAGGCGTTCTCCAGCTTTTTATTGGCTGCGTCCAGCGCCTTTTCGTACTGCCTGACGGCCTTCTGCTGCAGCGCCAGCTTCTGCTGAAGGCTGGAAAGCTGGCTCTGGGTGCCGGACACGGACTTTTCGAAATTGTCCACGCCCGAGGCGGCCCGCCTGAATTCGCTCTCGGCCTCCTGAATCTGTTTGTTGATGGACGTGAGATTTCGGGAGAAATTATCTCCGTCCAGTGAAAGCGACACAACAAGGTCGCGCAAGACTTCACTCATCATGTCACCTCTGCTTCGGATTAAATTCGGAAAATTTTCCGAAATACGTTGCTATTTGCGTGAAATCGGATATAATATAAGTGAGGACATTGAAAGGAGGCTTTGCCATGGCTATCAGCGCTGAAACGCTTCGTTCCCTTGTTTCCATTTCGCAATTCAGCAAAGGACAGGCAACGCAGGTATTTGATCGCCTGAAAAATGAACCTCAGCTGGTTGTGCTCAAGAACAACGTTCCTGCCGCTATTCTGCTCTCTCCGGATGAATTCAGCCGCCTGGCCGAGATTGAGGAAAATTATCGTCTGCTTCTGCTCTCACAGGAGCGGCTGGCCAATAATAATCTGGAGAGCGCTCGCAGCGAAGCGGATGTGATGAAAGACCTCGATATTTCGGAAGCCGATATTGACGCAGCAGAGGATGTGGAGATCGAATGAATTGGGAAATTCGATTTTTGCCCGAGGCGGAGGACGATCTCGCATCACTGAATCAGTCGGTTCGTCCCGAAGTTTTGAAGGGCATCCGAAAGGTTGCGCAGAATCCGAGTTATCCGGATGGATACGGCAAACCGCTGGGCAATTTTGCAGGCAGCAAGCTGGCCGGGCTTTATAAGATCAAATTCAAGAAAGCCGGGCTGCGGGTGGTATACGCACTGCAAAGGGTGGAGGAAAAGATGATCGTCGTCATCATTTCCGCCCGCGCCGACGATTTTGTGTATTACGAAGCGGAAAAGCGGAGAAAGAAGCACGATCTGTGAGGATAGATCACTTCAGATCAGGCCAAACCTCGTCGATAAAGACTCGCCGGGGTTCTTTCTTTTTGCTTTCCCGCTTTGCGCTCCACGCGCGGATGCGCAGAAAGCCCAGCATGTCCATTCGGTCGATCTCGTCGAATTTCCAGCCGGACTCCATGAGGGCATTGTAGGTAGAATAGATGTAATCCGGCAGCGTCAGGATTCCGGCGTCTGCGCCGGTTCCGTCGCCGCCGTCGTAGGGAAATCGGACAGCACGTCCGTGGTCTGGGCCTGCACGGCCATCAGTGCCAACGCAATGTCGTGCATCAGACGGTCAACGGGATAATTGTCCAGCACGTCGTCCGGCGTAAACTGATTCTGAAAGAGAATGCAGAACCAGCGGATCATGGTGTCCATGGCCTCGGAAATGGTGAATTTCGCGTCGTCCGGAATGGACTGGCCCTTGGCAGCCAGCTCAGACAGGCGCACCATTTTGGCGTACATCTGGGCGGCGGCCTCCAGTTCACGCAGCGCGCGGCCCGAAACAAAATCAATGGAATATTTTTTATCCCGCAGGGTGCAGGTAATCATAGCGGCCTCCTTTATCGGCAGAAGAAGCAGCCCGCCGAAAGTTCGACGGGCCGTGCGTTACTTGGTGGTGAACACCGGCGTGTAGACCGTGTTCAGGAAAGCGGCAGCCTTTTCGGCGGTAAATCCGTTCTCTCCTTCGTCGGCCACCGCCTGATAGCGGCCGTCAGACGTGCGCTTAATGGCCGTCCACTACACCTCGCCGGTCTGGCGGGTGATGCTGGTGCCCTCCTTGGTGGCGTAGGTTTCGGTGACAGGCTTGGCGCGCACCTTGAAAAGCCACACATAGCGATAGGTGCCGTTGGCCTTCTCGGACATAAAGCCAACGGCGAAATAGCCGGGCTTGTCGTTGGCCGTGCGGATCAGTACGCCATTGTCGTCGATCTTGTTGGAGAAGATCATCTCCTGCACAATCAGCGGCAGATCGGCCAGCTTGGTCTTGAAGGTCAGCTCCGGATCGGGATACAGCACGTCGCCTTCCACGTCGTCGAAATACTGAATGTCCGGATCGTTGTTCTCCGGCGTAATGGTAGCCTCGATGGCACCGGCCACTCTCTGCAGATCGCCGTAGGTGGTGGCGGTTTCGGTGTCCGCCGTCACCGGCGCGATCACCATGTTTTTCAGGCCCACGGTAGACGAAACCGCGGGCGCTGCGGCAGGGGTATTCGGCATAGGTTTTCCTCCTTCATATTACAAAAGCCCTCGATGGTCGAGGGCCTCTTTGAGTTGTTCCTTCACTTTTTCATAGGCTTCGTCGGCCTTCGCGTCGAACGCCGGGCGGACGAAGGGATGCGGCGGAGCCGGATGCGGGCCGCCGTGGCCGAATTCGACTGGATTTCCATACGCCGCGCCGCTGTCCTTTCGGTGAATACCCACCGTGACGCGATAGCCGCCGGAGCGCTTTTTCACAACGCGCCCGATCTTGATCGACCGCAGCAGCGTGCCCGTGCGGCGCTTGGGATCGGTGGAGGCGTTGTGCAGCATCTGCTCCAGCACCGGCTGGGCCGCGTTCTGCAAAATCCAGCTGCAGGCGCGGGAGCCGTTTTCGCCGGAGGCGCGCAGCAGATCGGCCATACGGGCGATGTCCTCCCGCAGCTCCACGCCGCCCGATACTTCCATGCTCATCCGTCATCCTCCCAGCAGACCCACGTCCAGGCGACCAGCGTCTGGCGGGTATCGTCGTTATAGGAAACGGCCTCGTCGGAAAAGGCGAATCCGGCCTTACGCATGGCGGCCCGCACAAGGCGAATGGCCTCGGTGGGATCGACCGTGCTCCAAAGGTTCAGGTAGATGTAAACGCGGTAACGACGGTTTGCATCGTCCCAATACTCGTCCTCATAGGTCTGGGTGGTATAGACCAGATACTTCGGCGGCGGAGTTACATTTTCCGCAGTGGCCTTCCATGCGCCTGCGAAAACGGGAATGCCGACGCTACGCAATGCATCCTGCACGCGTTTCATCAATATACCCCCTTCACGGCTTTGGTGGTCAGGCGCAGATAGCGGCGCTTGAAATCGTACTCGCCGATTTCCGTAATGATCTGCTTCTGCCCGTTCCACAGCACCCACATGCCGGGCTGCACATCGCTGCGCCAGCGGATGGTGAACCAGATACCGCGCTCGGTGTTTTCCACGTCGCCCGAGGTGAAATAGCGGGAATCGCAATCTTCCGTCTTTGCCCAGACCTGGCAGACCACCTGCTCCGTTTCTACGGAAAAGCCGTTTTCGTTGATCTCATGAACAGTGCGGCCAATCTCCACCAGCTGGCGCAGTTCGCCGGGATGCGGGATTTTCATCGGGTTCACCTCCTGACTCTGAGTGAGCGCCATCAGCGCGAATAGCGGCGAGGACAGCGGCAAAGCCGCTCCGCAGCCGCGTAGCTGCTGCCCGCCGAAGGCGAGGAAGCAGCCGAAGAATCAAAACATATCTTCAATTTTGCGATAGGGATACAGCAGCGCGTGGAATGCGTTCATCATGGTCAGATAGGCCGAGCGGTCGGAGGCTTCCCGGTATTCGTAGAAATGGGAAGCCATGAGCAGCACAGCCAGCCGGACGGGTTCCGGCGCGTTCGCGTCAAAATCCGTCCGGCAGAAATCGTTGGCCGCGGCCTGTGACTGCATCAACAGATTTTTGAGCAATTTATCTTCCGCATCCTGCTGAATGCGCAGATGAGCCTTCAATTCTTCTACGGAGACGATCATTGCTGCCCATCCGCTTCCATCAGCCCGACAGCCTTCAGCGCAGAAAGCAGCGCGTTGAAGTCATCTTTCAACGCCGCAATCGTAGTGGCGTCGCTGGCGGGAAGATTGGCGGCGGGTGTAATGCCCGCGCCGCCAAACAGATTGTCGCCGCCCTCCACGGTGGCCGTGGGCAGGAAGGTCAGCTTTCCACCGATCACCAGCTCATTGCCTCCGTGGGCGAAATAGTTGTGAGTGGTGCGGGTTTCGTCCCGCACCGGATCAGCCTGTCTCATGCTTCATTCCTCCTTAGGCGGCCTTCTGCGCCAGCACCTTTACGGCTTCGGGCAGGATCAGCTTGCCGTCCACGCGCTCGGAGGACAGGAAGCCCACCTGACCCGTGGCGGCGAACAGCTCATTGAGCCTCTTGAAGCTGCGGCCCTGACGATCCGCCACCCAGTAATAGCCCAGATCGCCGAACAGAATGCTCTTGGCACCGGCGGCGATGGCGGGCATGAAGGTGGAGGTGTACACAGGACGGTTCAGCAGCGTGTCCGGCTGGCCCGCGCGCACGCTGGGCTGCCAGAGGTAGTCGCCGTTGCCGTTCTTGAGCTTGCGCAGCGCTTTCACGGTGGAATCGTTCATGATGAACACGGAATTGCGGCGATAGGGTGCACGCAGAGAATAGAACAGATCCATGACCTCGTCCATGGTGATGGCCGTGGCGCTGGCCGCGGTCACGCCGGTCTGCGCGCCGCCGGTGGTCGCCAGAATGCCCAGCGGCTTACCCGTGCCGTTGCCGGTGAAGAACGCTTCTTCCTCGGCAGCGCCGATGCGGCGCGCGAATTCGCGGGCGATATAGGCAGGCACATCGAAGGCGGAGTCGTTGAGCAGCTCCTCGGACACCTTAATCATGGTCGCCAGCTTGTAGGAGCCGATGGATACCTGACCGAAGGCGTCGTCGCTCTCGGGATAGGAGCCTTCCTCATCGATCCACGCGGCGGTGCCGTGGGATGCGACCACGGGAATCTTGCGCTCGCCGGAAGTAGTCGTAATGACGTGGGCCAGCTGGCGGAAGATGTTCTGCTCCTGCAGCGCGTCGATCAGGGTGCGCTGATACTCATCCGGCACCAGATAGCCGCCCTCGCTGTCGGTGCCCGTTTCCAGCGCGTTGAAAACCTCGTAGGGCACGGACTTGCTGCGGATCGCCTGCCAGAACGCGGCGGCGTATTCCGCGGAAGCGCGGCCCGCCTTGGCCTTCTCCTTCTCACCGGGCTTTTCGGTGATGGGCTGATTGGCGGGCGCATTGAGTGCCGCGTCGATGGCGGCCTGATGTTCCAGGCGCTCGACCTCCCTGCCCATGGCGAGTACATCCGCCTCCATCTTGTCATAGGTCGCGGAGTCCTCGGCAGAAACCAGACCGTCCGGGCCGGTCTTGGCGTCCAGAAACTTCTTGGCGGCGTCCCACGCCTTGGCGCGCTTCTCGCGCAGCTCCAGAATTCGATTCATATCTTTTCCTCCTAATGCGGCAAACGCGACAGCCTCTTTTGGAGGTCTGCCGCGCTGACTCGGTTGTCGGGTTTGGGAATACGGGTTTTCAGCTTGTCCAGCAGGGAATTGGTAACGGCCCGGCGAGAGAACGTAAAACTGTCCTCCGGCGCAGGTTCTACCTCCGGCTGATACAGGATTTCGTCGCAGAAGCCCAGCTCCAGCGCCTTTTTCGCGTTCATCCACGTTTCGCCGTCCATAAGATGGGACAGCTTGGCTCGGGAAAGGCCGGTCTTGATCTCGTATGCGTTGATGATGCTCTCCTTCACCTCGTCCAGCAGTTGAATGGCCCGGCGCATTTCGTCACTGTCGCCCATGGCCACAGTCAGCGGATTGTGGATCATCATGACGGACACCGGCGACATCTGCACCTTCGTTCCAGCCATGGCGATCACCGAGGCCGCGCTGGCGGCAATGCCGTCGATGCGCACAGTCACATCCGCCGGATAATCCATGAGCATATTGTAGATCTGTGCCGCGGCCACGCAGTCGCCGCCCGGCGAATTGATCCAGACGGTAATGGGGCCTCTGCCGGAAGCCAGCTCCGCCTTGAAGGCTGCGGGCGTGACCTCATCGTCAAGCCAGCTTTCCTCGGCAATGGCTCCTTCCAGCCGCAGGATTCGTGCGTCCGGATTGGTTTCATCTCTGATCCAGTTCCAGAATTTCTTCATTTATATAGTCTCCTTTCGGGTGGTTTCTTTACCGGCGAACAGGCCCGCGTCCGCCAGCTTGGTCATGTTGCCGTTGATGAGATACAGATCACCGCCAGCTTCGGCGGGGATGCGGTCGAGGTTCTCCAATTCGCGGATGTCGTTGGCGCTCATCCAGCCGTTCTGCCTGCCCACGGCATAGCCGTTCATGCGAGACTGATAATCGCCGCGCAGCAGGCCCTCCACATTGAACCGGGCAAAATACCGCTGCTTTTCCGAGGGCAGCAGCAGGGAGCGGTGAATGGTCTGCTCCCAGCGGGTGATCCACGGGGAGAGCGTATACTTCACAAACTCAAGCGACTGCTGCTCGATGTTGGAGAAGGACGATTTGTCCAGATCGCCCACCATGTGGGGCGGCACGCGGAAAATGCGCGCGATTTCGTCGATCTGAAATTTTCGCGTTTCCAGAAATTGCGCCTGCTCCGGCGAAATGGAGATGGGCTTGTAGCTCATTCCCTCTTCGAGGACGGCGATGCGATGGGCATTTTTGCTGCCCTGATAAATGGCGTTCCAGGAATCGCGCACGCGCTTGGGGTCTTTCACTACGCCCGGATGCTCCAGCACGCCGCCCGGCTGCGCGCCGTTCTGATAAAAGGCCGCGCCGTATTCGTCGCAGGCGAGGCCCATGCCGATGGCCTGCTTCGCCATGGCGATGGGACTGTAGCCGACAAGGCCGTCAAAGCCCAGACCGGGAATATGAAAAACGTCCTCCGGCGAAAGGATCACCGAGGACTTCCTGCCCAGGCTTTTCACGTCCGAATCCGAGCGGGTGTATTCGTAATAGATGTGCCCGCGGGAATCCCGATCCACGCTCATGCGGTCAGGCATCAGCGGATACAGCGCAATGACCTCGCCGCGCTGATTGCGCACGATCTGGGCGTAGCCGTTGCCCCACAGCAGCAGGTGCGTCATGAGGGTTTCCCGGAAGGAAAAGGCGGTCATTTCCAGATTCGGCTCGTCATGGAGCAGGTTATACAGCGGATGCCGAAGCGCTTTTTCCTTGCCGCCCGCGGCATTGTACTGATAGAAATGCAGCGGCAGCGCGGCAATGGCCTCGGACAGAATCCGCACACAGGCGTACACCGCCGACATCTGCATGGCGCTGCGCTCGTTGACAGTTTTGCCCGCCACGGTATTGCCGAACAGGAAGGAATAGCCGCTGCCGTTCAGAGAATTACGGGGCTTGTCCCGCGCTTTGAACAGCTTCCCAAATACGTTCATATAAACAACAGCCCTCTTTCGTCATAGACGGACGCGCCGTCGCCTTCATGCCGGATCGCACGATCCAGCCCCATGATGGTGGCGATGGCTCCGTCTATTTTTTCTGTGCTTTTCTCCTTGTCCGCCTTGATGTTTCCGGCAGGATCGGAGCGAATGGTCACGTTGTCCACCATCCAGCGCAGCACCGGATGACCGCCGTGGGCCAGCTTTCCCTCCAGTGTCAGCTTCAACAATTCCTTGGTAGGCGGCGACATATCCTTGTAGCCCTGGCCGAAAGGCACCACCGTAAAGCCCAGCCCCTCCAGATTTTGCGTCATCTGCACCGCGCCCCAGCGGTCAAAGGCGATTTCACGGATGTTGTATTTCGTGCCCAGCTCTTCGATAAATTCCTCGATGTAGCCATAGTGAATGACGTTTCCCTCGGTGGTATAGACCAATCCCTGCTGCGCCCAGGTGTCATAGGGCACGTGATCCCGGCGCACGCGCAGGTCAATGGAATCCTCCGGCAGCCAGAAGAAGGGCAGAACGACATACGGTTCGCTCTCGTCGCTGGGCGGAAAGACCAGCACCAGCGTGGTCAAATCGCCGGTGGACGAAAGATCCAGCCCCGCATAGCAGACGCGCCCCTCCAGATCGCCCGGAATGACCGGCGCACCGCATTCGTCCCATTTGTCCATGGGCATCCAGCGGGTGGTGGCGCTCGTCCACTGGCACAGATGGAATTGCCGAAACTGCATTTCCTCGGCGGGGTTCTGCTTGGCGCTTTCGCAGGCCGTCTTGTAATACTCGATGTCCACCGTCTTGCCCAGCGACGGGTTCACGGCTTTCCAGACCTTGGGGTCAGTCCAATCCGCGTCCGTGGGCGTGGAATACACCACCGGGTAGAAGGTGGAATCGTGCTTGCGGCCTTCCAGAATGTCCAGCGCCTTCGAATGCACCTCGTAGCAGATAGAATTCTTGTCGCTTCCCGCCGTGGTAATGACGAAATTCAGCGGCTGCTTTCGGGCCGCGCCGGAGCCCTTCGTCATGACGTCGAACAGCTTTCGGTTGGGCTGGCCCAGCAGCTCGTCGAAGATACAGGCGTGGACGTTGTAACCGTACTTGGACGCGACCTCCGAGGACAATACCTGATAGATTCCGCGGGTCGGCAGGTACACAAGTCGCTTCTGGCTTTCCACAATTTTGATGCGTTTGAGCAGCGCCGGGCACTGCAGCACCATGTCCTTGGCCACATCGAATACGATGCTGGCCTGCTAGCGGTCGTTGGCGCAGCCGTAAATCTCCGCGCCTTCCTCGCCGTCGCCCGCCAGC
>OLQC01002116.1_pt1 | contig 13913 bp, 10 predicted proteins | sample 1672471 | NCBI WGS metagenome assembly OLQC01 (sample SAMEA3136689, study PRJEB25190) | human gut metagenome | biome: human gut; feature: human-associated habitat; material: faeces | place: Austria | collected 2013
ACCGCCACCAGCCTGCACTTCGGCCACTTCATCCCCATCATCGCCATGGCGCACATGCAGCGCGCGGGCCACAAGCCCATTGCCCTGGTGGGCGGTGCAACGGCCATGATCGGCGACCCCAGCGGCAAAACCGATATGCGCAAGATGATGACCGTGGAAACCATCGATCACAACGTCGCCTGCATCAAGTCTCAGCTGTCCCGCTTTATTGAGTTTGGCGACGACAAGGCGCTGATCGTCAACAACGCCGACTGGCTGCGCGGCCTGGGCTATATCGATTTCATCCGCGATATCGGCTCGCTGTTTTCCGTCAACCGCATGCTGACGGCCGAGTGCTACAAGCAGCGTCTGGAGCGCGGCCTGACCTTCCTGGAGTTCAACTACATGCTGATGCAAAGCTACGACTTCCTGCAGCTCTTTAAGCACTACGGCTGCCGTCTGGAGATGGGCGGCGACGATCAGTGGAGCAACATGCTGGCCGGCGCGGATCTGATCCGCCGCAAGGAGCATGAGGATGCTTACGCCTGCACCTTTAAGCTGCTGATGAACCACGAAGGCAAAAAGATGGGCAAGACCGAAAAGGGCGCGCTGTGGCTGGACGCCAATCTGTGCTCCCCCTACGAGTTCTATCAGTACTGGCGCAACATCGCCGACCAGGATGTAAGCAAGTGCCTGGCGCTGCTCACCTTCCTGCCCATGGACGAAGTGCGCCGTCTCAGCGCCCTGCCCGGCCAGGAAATCAACGAGGCCAAGAAGGTGCTGGCCTTTGAGTGCACCAAGCTCGTCCATGGCGAGGAAGAAGCCACCAAGGCTCAGCAGGCGGCCAGCGCGCTGTTTGGCGGCGGCGCTGCCTCCCAGGATATACCCACCTTCAATATCACCCGCGATTTGCTGTCTGCCGACGGCCGCCTGACCACGCTGCTCAACAGCTGCGGTCTGTGCACCAGCCGCGGTGAAGCCCGCAAGCTTGTGCAGCAGGGCGGCGCTACGGTGGGCGACAGCAAGGTAACGGATATTGATTTCGTCATCACGGCGGATATGATCGGCTCCGACGGCCTGCTGCTGCGCAAGGGCAAGAAGAGCTACTGCCGCCTGGTGCTGATCTAAGCCTCCCTCATGAACAGCTACAAAACCATCAAGCAGCCCGCGCGTGAGGAATATGTAATCAACAAAAGCCGCTTTATCGGCCATGCCTGCCCCTGCCAGACAGAGGAGCAGGCGCTGGCCTTTTTGAAGCGCATCCGCGAGGAATACCGCGACGCTACGCACAATTGCTATGCCTATGTCATCGGCGAAAATGCTGGCATCATGCGCTACAGCGATGACGGCGAACCGGGCGGTACAGCGGGGCTGCCCATGATGGAGGTGCTCAAGGCCCGCGGCGTAGTCAACCTGTGCGTAGTAGTTACGCGTTATTTCGGCGGTATTCTGTTGGGCGCAGGCGGGCTGGTGCGCGCCTATTCGCACAGCTGCGCGCTGGCGCTGGATGCGGCGCAGGTATCCATCATGGAGCTGACGCAGCGCGTGCTGTTCGACGTCCCCTACCCGCTGTGGGATAAGTTCAGCTACGCCCTGCAATCGCTGCCCTGCATATTGGAGCGCAGCGAGTTTCAATCCTCCGTGGATGCAACGCTGCTGATTCGGGCCAGCGACCTGGAACGCGTAACGCAGCAGATCACCGCTCTGTCCGACGGCAAGATCGATTTTCTGCCCACGGACGAGCTGTTCTATCCCTGGCCGGAAGTCTGAAACATAACCCACGCAAATGCGCCCCGCAGACAAGTCGATTTGTCCGCGGGGCGCTGGTTTATATCTCGTTTTATTCTGATAATACATACTTTTCAATGGCCTGCGCAAGGCCGTCCTCGGTATTAGGAGCCGTCACCTGCCAGGCAGCGCGCTTGACATCCTCCATCGCGTTGCCCATGGCCACGGGATATCCGGCGCGCCGGAACATGGGCAGGTCGTTGTCATAGTCGCCAAACACCATCACGTTCTCCAACGGGATGCCATAAAACGCGGCCAGCTCTGCCAAGCCCGTTCCCTTGTCCACGCCCTGTGGCATCACTTCCAGGTTCAGCCCGCCCGAGGTTGTAATATACGCACCGGGCACCTGCTGCAGCTCCGCGCGTGCGCGCTCCCGCATTTCCTGATCCGGGAATTTAAACAAAAACACCTTGTAAACCGGCTGATCCAGCATGGCGCGGATGTTTTCCGCGCCGCAGATATGCTGCACATGATAATCCCGCAGCATCACCTGGGTGATCTGCTGAAAATACCCGCCGCCATCGCCGTTGGCTTCATGCCGATCCATAAACGCACCGGGCATGGTGATGCGATACTGAATCGGATAATGCTCGGCAATCTCCTGCGCCATGCGAGCTGAGGCAGCATCCAGCAGATGTTCCCCCACCATGCGCTGAGAAATACCATCAAATACCGAGCCGCCGTTGGAGGCGATAATCGAGCAATTCAGCCCCACGTCGCGCGCCAGGGCGCAGCAATGCGTATGAAAGCGTCCGGTGCACATGGTGAATATCACGCCCTTTTCCTGCGCCTTCTTGAGCGCGCTCAGCGTGTGCGGGCTAATCCTGCCCTGGGCATCCAGCAGCGTTCCGTCCATATCGGATGCGATCAATCGTATATCAGGCATGGTTTTCTCCTTTATCCTTGGTTAATCAGTTTAAAACGGCGGGTCAATGCGTATATCCAGCCCGTCAATCTCCGGCATCGCGCCCTGCGTATCAATCAGCAAGCGCGTGGCGCAGAGCATCAGGCGGCCCTTGCCGTATTGACGGTTGGCCGCGCGATCGCCGTACAGATCATCGCCAATGATGGGATGCCCCAGAAAGCTCAGATGCGCGCGAATCTGATGCGTGCGCCCTGTATGCAGGATCACGCGCAGGCGCGAGGTTGCGCCCGCCTGGATGGTTTCATATTCCGTTTCGATGGGCTTGGCCTGCGGCAGCGCCTTGGCAGACACATGCACCACCGCACGAACAGGATCCTTGATCAGATAGGCATGACAATCCGCCTGCGCGGGCTGCGGCGTGCCCAGCACCAGACACTGATACTCCTTGCGCCCGGTGCGGCGGGCAAACATCTCCTTTAAGGCATTTTCAGCCATGTCGTCCTTGGCCAACGCAATCAGCCCGCTGGTTTGATAATCCAGCCGATGGCACAACCGGGGCTGATACGCACCCTGGGCATGCAGCGCCGCCCAATCCGTCACCGTCATGCTGCTGTAGCGGTCAGCGTCAGTCGCCAGCCCGGCAGGCTTATTCAGGATCAGCAGATGCTCGTCCTCATAGACGATTTCCAGCGGGATGTCCTGCGGCACAGCCTCGATAGGCTTTGCGTCAGGAATTTCCAGCAGGATGGTGTCCCCCGCCTTGAGTTTGAGGCTCTTGGCGATGCTTTTGCCGTTGCAGAGCACATGACCGTCAGCCACGAGGCCTTGCAGCGCACTGCGGGAAAGGCCGGTGTCCTCCCCGCTGAGGAAGCGATCGATACGCTGGCCTGCGGCCTCCGCCTCCACGATAAATTCACGCTGTTCCATGGTTTACTGCTCCTTCGAGGGCTTATCTTCCACTTCTTCCAGCAGGATGACCAGCACCCAGAGCGCCACACCGACGCAGACGAGGATGTCGGCGAAGTTGAAGACTGCAAAGTCGATGAACAGGGGGTTGATGTAGTCCACGACCTCACCGTTCAGCACACGGTCGATGAGGTTGCCGATGCCGCCGGCCAGCACGAGGATGAAGGCGATCTGCTGCAGGAGCTTGCCGCGGCTGCGGAAGAACAGCAGATAGGCTACGAGCAGCAGCGCAGCGCTGGTGGCGAGGATAAGGAAGAGCTGCTTTCCGCTCAGCAGGCTGAACGCCATGCCCTGATTGAGCACGAAGCGCAGCTCCACCACATGCGGGATGACGGTGATGGCCTCCACAGGGGCCAGATACTGGGTAGCCCAGAGCTTGATGGCCTGGTCGATGCCCACCAGCGCGGCCACACAGACCAGATTCAGAATGACATATGCCATAGTTTCTCCTGATTTTTTGAAAAAGGCGGCGCCCCCTTTTGCGCCGGGTGCGCCGCCAGAGATACAAAATGGTTTAGCCCTCCACAACAGCGGCGCAGCGTGCGCACAGAGTGGGATGAGCAGCGTGGGTGCCGATGTCTGCGGAGTACTTCCAGCAGCGCTCGCACTTGTCGCCGGTGGCGTGTGCAGCAGCAACGCCCAGGCCCTCGACGGCGCTGGCTGCGCCGCCTTCGCCCTTGACCAGCTCCACATGGGAGACGATCATCAGGTCGGCCAGCTCGTCCATCGGGATGCTGTTGAGCAGGTCGTAGACGGCGTCATTGCAGTACAGGGTAACGGAAGCCTCGAGAGAAGCGCCGATCTGCTTATCTGCACGGGCCTGCTCGAGGACCTTCTTGACCTCGTCGCGGACAGCGATGAGCTGCGCCCACTTGGCCTTGAAGGCATCGTCAGCTGCGTACTGGCCAGCCTTCGGCATATCCTCGAAGACGACGTACTTGTTCATAGCCTCAGTCTTGGGCAGGAAGTCCCAGATCTCCTGGCTGGTAAAGCAGAGGATGGGAGCGATGATCTTGTCCAGAGCGACGAGGATCTTGTACATCGCGGTCTGCGCAGCCTTGCGGCCAGTGCCGTTGGTGCAGTACAGGCGATCCTTGGTGACGTCCAGATAGAAGTTGGACATGGCCACGACACAGAAGTTGTAGACAGCGTGGTAGACCTTGTTGAAGTCATACACAGCATAACCGGCGTTGGTGTTGACGATGAGGTCATCCAGCGCAGCCAGAGCCCAGCGGTCGATGTCCTGCAGCTGGTCGTCAGCCACACAGTCGGTGTTGGGGTCGAAGCCGTCGAGGTTGCCCAGAATGAAGCGGGCGGTGTTGCGGATCTTGCGGTAGGCCTCGCTCAGCTGCTTGAAGATGTTCTTGCCGGCACGCACATCGACGGTGTAATCGGAAGAAGCCACCCACAGGCGGATGATGTCTGCGCCGTAGTCCTTGATGATCTCGCTGGGCTCGACGCCGTTGCCGGCGCTCTTGTGCATCTGCTTGCCCTGCTCGTCCACGACCCAGCCGTGGCACAGAACGGACTTATAGGGTGCGCAGCCCTTGCTTGCAACGCTGGTCAGCAGGCTGGACTGGAACCAGCCGCGGAACTGGTCGCCGCCCTCCATATACATATCGGCCGGGAAGCGCAGCTCGGGGCGCTCTTCCAGAACGGCAGCATGGGTGGAGCCGGAGTCAAACCAGACGTCCATGATGTCGGTGTCCTTCGTCCACTCGGAAGCGCCGCACTTCTCGCAGACTTCACCAGCGGGGATGATCTGCTCAGCGTCGTACTTATACCAGGCGTCGGAGCCCTCCTTGCGGAACAGATCGCTGACGGCCTTGATGGTGGCGTCGGTGATGTGGTAAGCGCCGCACTTCTTGCAGTAGAAGGCCGGGATAGGCACACCCCAGGTGCGCTGACGGCTGATGCACCAGTCGTTGCGGTCGCGCACCATGCCGTGCATACGGTCATGGCCCCAGTCGGGCATCCAGGTCACGGTGTCGATGGCCTTGTAGACGTCCTCACGGAACTTGGCGATGGAGCAGAACCACTGCTCGGTAGCACGGAAGATGATGGGGTTGTGGCAGCGCCAGCAGTGCGGATACTGATGCTTGATGTGCAGCTGGCCCATGACAGCGCCGGCGGCGGTCAGGTCGGCCAGAATGGTCTTGTTGGAAGCCCAGACGCGCTGGCCTGCGTACTTGCCGGCCTGCTCAGTCAGATAGCCGCCGTCGTCCACAGGGACGGTAATGGGGATCTGGGGGTACTTCTGGCAGACGTTGAAGTCATCGACGCCGTGGCCGCCGGCGGTGTGGACACAGCCAGAGCCGCTTTCCAGCGTGACGTGGTCGCCGAGGATGACCCAGCCTTCCTTGGGCAGATAGACGTGGTTATAGCGCATCAGCTCGAACTCCGCACCGCTGACAGGTTCACCCACCACCTCATACTCGGTGATGTGGCAGGCATCCATGACGCTCTTGACGAGGTCAGTGGCCATGATGTGGAACTCGTCGCCGATCTTGACGAAGGAGTACTCGAACTGGCCGTTCAGGCAGATAGCCTCGTTGGCGGGCAAGGTCCAGGTGGTGGTGGTCCAGATGACGAAGTAGGTCTTCTCCATCGGGATGCCGTGCTTTGCCAGAACGCCGTTGGGGTCCTGAGAGACGTGGAAGCGGACGAAGATAGAGTCGCACTCGTCCTCGCCGTACTCGATCTCGGCCTCAGCCAGAGCGGTGCGGCAGTCGGGGCACCAGTAGACAGGCTTCAGACCCTTGTAAATATAGCCCTTCTTGGCCATCTCACCGAAGATCTCGATCTGACGGGCCTCAAACTCGGGCTTGAGGGTCAGATAGGGATGCTCAAAATCGCCGATAACGCCCAGACGCTTGAACTGGTCGCTCATGATGTCGATGTGCTCGGTGGCGAACTTCTCGCAGATCTGGCGCAGCTCGAGCTTGGAGATGTCCTTCTTCTTCTCGCCGACGGAGGACAGGGCCTTCAGCTCAATGGGCAGGCCGTGGGTATCAAAGCCGGGCACATAGGGAGCCTGGAAGCCCTCCATGTTCTTCTCGCGGATGATGATGTCCTTGATGATCTTATTCAGCGCGGTACCCATGTGGATATTGCCGTTGGCATACGGAGGGCCGTCGTGCAGGATGAACTGAGGTTTGCCCTCGTTGTGCTTCATGAGCTGGTTGTACAGGTCGTTGTCGTCCCAATCCTTGAGCATGACCGGTTCCTTCTTGGGCAGGCCGGCGCGCATCTCAAACAGGGTCTTGGGCAGATTCAGAGTACTGTCGTACTGAGACTTATTCTTAGCCACTGGTTTTACACTCTCCTCTATTGGTTTTGCAATCGCAAACAGCGCAGCTACGCGCTTATTTTATCAAAACAGCTTTACGGCACACAAATGATGCCTTGCTGTCGATGCTTAGGAAATTATTCGCTGAAGTTCACGCCCTGAAAGGCAGCGTTGGGGTCTGCCGGGGGCGGGTCGAGCTTGAGCTGAGATTCGTCCTTCTCCCAGAAGTCCTCGCCAGCCTTCTCGGGGGCGGCGTCTTCCGTCTCGGCAGCGTCCGCAGCGGGTGCTGCTTCCTCGGTGGTATCGGCATCCTCGGTTTCGGGCAGCTCAGCCTCGGCATCCTGTGCGGGGGTCTCATCTTTCTGCTGGAACTCCGGCAGACGGCTCAGGGACTCCACATGGGTGCGGTAAAGGTTCAGCACGTCGGACTTGAAACGGGTGACCTCGAGACGAACGCGGTCATACTCGCGCTCTTCGGCCAGCTTTTTGTCGTTGGCCTCGCTGATGATCTCGTCGGCGCGGTCGCTTGCCTTCTGCAGCAGCTCGTTGGCATCCCGGATGATGTCGTCGCCGCGCAGATTTGCACGGTGCAGGATGTCTTCGGCCTTCTGGTTGGCCTCGCGGATGACATTTTCGCCCATGCGCTGCGCATTGATGAGGGCGCTCTTGAGCATATCGCCGTCTGCCTCATAGCTCTGCATATTGCGGCGCAGGGTCTCGTTCTCGGCAGTCAGGTCGGCCACCTGCTTGCGCAGGGCCTCCATCTGCTCCGCATCCTGCCCGAGCTGCTGCTCTACTTTATCCAGAAAGCGGTCAACATCCTCGGTACGGTAGCCGCGGAGGTTCTTTTCGAATTGGACAGAGCGCACGTCCTGCGGTGTCAGCATAATGATCTCCTCCATTTTATCCAGTTGTCCTTCTCAATACTGGAAGAACTCAATGATTTGTCGGTCTTTTTTGCTCTTGCCCGGCAGGGCTGTGAGGCGGAAGCGCCCTTTGCCCCGCACTGTGAACACGTCAGATTCGTATACCGGCGCATGGGCGCTGGAAACGGGCAGATGGTTGATCTCTACCCTTCCCGCTGCCACAAGCTCTGCGGCCATGCCCCGGCTGCACCGCAGCATGGCGGCAAGTACGGCATCCAGACGCAGCGACGATACGGTCGCGGTCTGTAACCGGCGCTCTGCCTGTGCAAACTCCGGTACTTCGTCCAGCGCCAGCTGCTGAGCCGTCACCTCGGTGCGGCCCACACTGCGCAGCTCCTGACAGATAAGGGCTGCAGCAGGCTCCAGCGCGAACAGATAAGCGGTACCCGGCTCCTCCGGCGGCAGGACGATGTCGCCCAGCGCCTCACGGCGAAGCTCGAGTCCCATCAGACTGCCCAGATAATCCTTATGGACGGGCAGCTGCGCCCCGGCCAGCGCACGACACCTGAGCCGGACGCAGCAGACAGGGCTTGCAGGGTAGCAGTCTTCCGGCTCGAGGCAGAGCACCCGGCGCTCGGCGTCGGGCCAGCCGCCCTCGAAGCGGCAACTTTCCTCCGGCGCACCGGCACGGTTGAGTGCCGCCTGCGCCAGCTGCTGTTCCCTGTCGCTCAGAAACGCCGAATAACGGGCGATGCCCCGGCCAAAGGCGGCGCGGGCCAGGTCCTCGACATGACGCATGAGGAAGCGTTCCTCATCGTTCTGCGCCGGGACGAAGCCCCGCACGGTACTTTGCTGGGTATCAATAGAACGCGCCATTGTTCTCCAGCTCGTCCAGCAGGTCGCCCATGATGTCTACATTGTAGGGAGTAATGATGAAGGTGCTGTTGGCCACCCGCTTGATCTGGCCGTTGTTGGCGTAGGCCACACCGGAGAGGAAGTCCACCAGACGGCGGGAAACTTCCTTGTTGGTGGATTCCAGATTCAGCACGACGGTGCGCTTGTTGTTCAGGTGGTCTGCAATGGTGCTGGCATCCTCGAAGTGCTCGGGCTTGACCAGAACGACCTTGAGCTGGGTGGTAGCATGGATGTTGACCACCTTGCCGTTCCGCTTGGGGGCTGCACCCTCTTCGGGCTCGTCCTCTTCCTCGTTGCCTGCGACGCCGAGACCGTTGTTGTTATTCACCATCTGAGGACCGTCGTCCATGTACTGATCGTCGTAATCGTCCTCACTGCCGAAAAGCCCTTTTTTCAGGCTGTCCACAAAAGACATAGAAACTTGCTCCTTTCATTCGGGCAGCTCACGCTGCCTGGCACCCCTTTGTGAAAAAGAGTTGCTAATAGCTTTTTCTATTATCTGATTTTTTGCGTCAGATGTCAATAACTACAAAAGCTTTCCATCATACAAATTTTGTCCGGAGACGATGATCTCATCGTAAAGGCGGACTTCGCTGACGGTTTTTGTCTTATCCGAGCTGCTGGGCATGACGATGCGGTACTCGCCGTCCGTCACCAGCGGATGGTCATTATCCACGGGGTCGATCTTGCAGAAACGGGCAAGATTGCCGTATTTGACATAGACGCCCGGGATGTAGTTCTCGCCCTGCGTCTCAGACTCGGTGCCGTCCTCTTTCAGATAATGGATCGCGTCGATGGGAACGCGCAGGCCGGTGGTCTCGTCCACGATGATCTGGGCGCTGGCCCGGTTGAGCCGCAGCACATCGCCGTTGATGATCTCGCAGGTGATGACAAAGCGGGCCAGTCCGGTCGCTTCGTCGATGGTCACCTCGGAGACGGAGGCCTTGAGGGGCGTCTCCATCTGGCCGGGGAACTTTATCTTCACCGAGCGGGTCAGGGGCTTGCCGTTGTCGCCCAGCAGCTTCTCCCCTTCCTTGGCCGAACAGAGGCCGACATACCGCCACGCAAAGCCCGAGACGATCTTGCCCGCGCAGCCGTCCAGCGGCAGCTCAGGGTCAGAATTCAGATATGCCTGCAGGTCGGTGGTGTTCAGCGCGAGGATGTCGTCTGCCCCGGCGTTGAGCCGCCCGCTGGCAGAACTGCGGATGAAGTAACCCGTCTGAGGGGCGGTGATCTGGGTCGGCCCCCCCAGCTGGGCCTGCACCTGCGCCGACTGCTCGGTGAGGGAGGCGATCTGGGCCGAGAAGTCCGAGACTTCACCGGTGATGACCCAGAGCTTGTTCTGAGCGAGGATGTAGTTTTCTTCGCCCTGGGCTGTCTCGTCGTAGGCAGAGCTGTCCAGCGCATCCATCATATCATAAAGCGCGGAAGCCCGCTCTTTTTTCAGAGAATCCAGCTGGGTGGCGGTGGTATTCTGAGAGCGCTGCAGAAGCTCGATCTGGTCGTTCAGGCTCGTGAGCTGCTGGCGGAGGCCCGCCTGTTCCGGGCTGCTGTAGATCTCCGCTACCGCAGCCCCCGCCGAGACGCGCTCGCCGTCGGCCGCGAGATAGCCCAGCGTTCCGCTGCCGGGAACATAGACCTCATCGAAGAGGAGAACTCCGTCGGCGTCCACCGTATCCGCCACGGTGGCAAGAAGTGCCGTCTCATAGGTGTTGGGCGGGAAGAGCACCTGCAGGGCCTGATAGCCCACATAGATGCCCGCCAGCACCACGACGGCGATGACGAAGCCTGCCAGCTTGCCCAAAGCGCTGGACGCGCCGGGATCAGAGCGTGGTCTATCCATCATAAAAGGTCACCCTTTCGCTAAAAAATCTTGGGTCAGCTGCACAGCCCGAGCTGTAACATCCGGCGCAGAGGCGTCCAGCCAGACCACGCCGTCCATATGGCGGAACCAGGTCAGCTGGCGCTTGGCGTAGTTGCGGGAGGCCTGCTTGAGCTTTTCGGTGCAGGCATCCAGCGGGGCCGTCCCCTCAAAATAAGGGAAGAACTCCTTGTAGCCGATGGCCTGCGCTGCCGTGCGGTAGGTCTGGCGGTGGTCATAGACCAGCTTTGCCTCATCGAGGAGGCCGGCGTCCAGCATCTTGTCCACCCGCAGGTCGATGCGGCGATAGAGCTGGGCGCGGTCGGGAAAGTCCAGACCCAGCACCAGCGAACGATAGGGACGCTCCGGCGGGAGTGACTGGGCTTTCTGCTCGCTCAGACGCTTGCCGGTGGCACGGAAATGTTCCAGTGCCCGCAGGACCCGCACCTGATTGTTTGGATGGATGGCGGCGGCGGCTTCCGGGTCGGCAGCCTGCAGCTCTTTGTACATGGCCTCCGGGCCTTTTTCCGCCATCTCTGCGGCCAGCTGTTCCCGCAGGCCGTCCGGCGTCTTCTCGGCGGCAAAGCGGACACCGTACAAAAAGCTCTGGACATAGAGGCCCGTGCCGCCCACGAGGATGGGCAGACAGCCCCGGGCGGAAATGTCAGCCTCGAGCGTTCCGGCCAGCGCGACGAAATCCGCCACACTGAAGAGCTCGTCCGGCTCCAGAATATCCACCGCATGGTGCGGGATACCGTGGGTCTCATCAGGCGCGACCTTCGCCGTACCGACGTCTAATCCTTTATAGATCTGCATCGAGTCGGCGCTGATGACTTCGCCCTCGAAAGCTTCGGCCAGCGCCACGCCGAGAGCGGTCTTGCCGGTGGCAGTGGGGCCGACGACGGCCAGCACCGGATGCTTCTGATTTTTATCACACGATTCGGCCAAACTGCTTTTCCAGCTCCTTTCGGGTAAGTTTGAGAACGCAGGGGCGCCCATGGGGGCAGAAGGGCGGCACTTCGCCGGAGAGAATTTTTTCGGCCAGCGCCATCAGCTCCTGCGGCGAGGTGTGGTCGCCCGCCTTGATGGCGGCGCGGCAGGAAATGGAGTGGAGCACCCACTCCGTCCGCTCGTTCAGGGCGTCGCGGCTGCCGTGGGCCAGCTTTGCCGCCAGCTCGACCAACAGATCTTCGGCACTGCTCTGCTCCACATCAGCGGGGACCGAGCGCAGGCAGACCGAGCTGCCGCCAAAATCGCTCACCTCGAGGCCGGCGCTTTCCAGCAGGTCGAGGTTGGTCAGCAGAGCAGTCTTTTCCTCGGCGGAGAGCTCCACCACCAGCGGCTCCAGGAGGAGCTGGCTGGGGACATCGCCGTAGTGGGCGGCCAGCTTCTCGAAGAGCTGGCGCTCATGGGCGGCGTGCTTGTCAATGATGCAGATCTCGTCGCCCCGCTCCGCGAGGATATAGGTGCGGAAGATCTCGCCCACATACCGCAGAGGCTCCGGGCCATCCTGAACGTCAAAGCCCAGCTGCTCCGGGGCTGCGCTCTGCTGAGGTTCATCCGAAGCCTCCGGCAGCGGCGGACGCTCCGGTTCTTCCGGGGCAGGCTCCCACGCAGCCATGTGGTCGCGGGTGACATCCGGCAGGTCGATGTCTGCCTCGATGTCCAGCTGTGACTCACTGGATGCAGCCCGGAAGGGCGGCGGCTCAAGGACGCTTTCCTCCTGCGGCGGCTCAGGACTGTGGAGGGCAGCATTCATCGGAAGAGGCTCGGAGGCCGCAACCGTTGTCCATGTGTGTTCCGATGCCGGCGCAGCCTTTTCCGGAGCTTTTACGGGCAGCGGGAGGATGTCCCGCTCCGGGGCAGAGGGCTGTGTCGTGCGGGGTGTCACAGACGCTGCCGGTGCCGCCGGGCGGAAAGGTTTTTCCTCCGGGTGCGGCAGGCTTCCCGGCTCTGCCTGGCCCGAAATCACCGCCGAAAGTCCTGTAAAGCTATTATTCTTTACAGCATTTTTTCCTTTATTTCCGCTATTTTCATGTTTGTTGGATACATTATTCTCTTTCTCACTGTCAAAGACGAACTGTCTTTCCCCTGTACCAGGCTGGCTCAGCGCCAGCTTGACAGCATGGTAGACGAGGTCGAAGATGTCGTTTTCCCGGGCAAAGCGGACTTCTGTTTTTGCCGGATGGACGTTGACATCCACAAGGTCGGCGGGCATCTCAAGAAGCAGGATCCCTCCAGGAAACTTGCCCTGCATCATAGTACCCTTGAACGCCATCTCCATGCCCGCCATCATGGTGCGGTTGCGGACATAGCGGCCATTGATATAGAAATACTGCATACTGCGGCTGGCGCGGCAGCTGCGGGGCTGGGTGATGAGCCCCCAGACCCGGTAAACACCCTCACGGTTATCAACCTCCACGAGGTCACGGCTGAACTCCCGGCCCAGCACGGCATAAGCCGCGCTGCGGAGCTGGCCGTCACCGGGGGTGACATACTGCAGTTTGCCTTCGCGGATGAACTTGAAGCTCACCTCGGGGTGGCTCAGGGCCACATGGCCCACGATGTCGGCCACGAAAGTACCCTCGCTGGAATCCTTTTTGAGGAATTTCATCCGGGCGGGCGTGTTGAAAAAGAGGTCACGGACCCGGATGGTGGTGCCGACGCCTCGCGCACCCGGCTCGATGGGCTGCTCTTCCCCGCCCTCGATACGGTAGAGGGAAGCGCACTCGTCGGCCTCGGTGCGGGTGAGCACTTCGACGCGGGCCACGCTGGCGATAGAGGCCAACGCTTCGCCGCGGAAGCCCAGCGTGTGAATACTGGTGAGGTCGTCTTCCGTCCGGATCTTGCTGGTGGCATGGCGGATGAAAGCCGTGGGGATGTATTTTGCCTCGATGCCGGTGCCGTTGTCGCTGATCTCAATCAGACGGACGCCGCCCGACTCGATGGAGACGGTGATTTGAGACGCACCGGCGTCGATGGAGTTTTCCAGAAGCTCCTTGACGACCGATGCGGGCCGCTCAACCACCTCACCGGCGGCGATAAGTTCTGCCGTGTGCTTGTCGAGAACGTGTATCTCTGCCATTCGTTTCCCTCCGTTTCAAATAAAATCAGCCATTCAGGCTGCCGCTCAGGGTCTTTTTCAGCTCATACAGGAAGTTCAGTGCCTCGATGGGGGTCAGGGTCTCAACGTCCAGTGCCTCGAGCTTTTCCATCATCTCGCTGGGGACGGCAGGCGAAGAATACTCCTGCAGGGCGTCAAAATCCATCTGCTCCACCTTGTTCTTCGGGGCAGACGCTTCCAGAGTGCGCAGCACCTCGTGGGCGCGGCGGGTCACGGTGCCGGGCAGACCGGCCAGTTTTGCCACCTCGATGCCGTAGCTG
>OLQC01002122.1_pt1 | contig 13883 bp, 10 predicted proteins | sample 1672471 | NCBI WGS metagenome assembly OLQC01 (sample SAMEA3136689, study PRJEB25190) | human gut metagenome | biome: human gut; feature: human-associated habitat; material: faeces | place: Austria | collected 2013
AAGGATCATTCCTTTTACCGTTAAACCTTTAAATCTGCCCCGATGTCTTATCACTACCCAGATCAAACCGCCAATCGTGCCAAACACCGCACCGGATGCGCCTGCTGATACTCCCGCTGCTTTCTGGCAACCGTTGAAAACAAATAAGAGCCTTCAAGCTTTAAGAAATTGTCGTTAATCTTCATATTTTAAACCTCCGTTTTTAATTATAATCAATCTCGCCGGTAAAGGCATACTCGGCAGGGCCGGTCATAAACACACTGTCTGCCTCGTTTCCGCTCCAGCTTATTTTTAAATCACCGCCGAGAAGATGAACCGTTAAATCATTATCGGCCAAACCGTTAAGTATTGCGGCAACCGCCGTGGCGCATGTGCCGGTGCCGCAGGCGAGAGTTTCGCCGGTGCCCCTTTCCCAAACGCGCATTTCAATTTCAGTTCTGCCGATAACATAAGCAAATTCGGCGTTTACCCGATCGGGAAACATACTGTTTTTTTCAAACAGCGGGCCGTATTTTTCAACGGCAAAATCACGCGGGCTTTTATCTATGAAAGCCACAGCATGAGGATTGCCCATTGAAACACAGGTTATATCAAAATCAGCACCGCCGATTTGCACTTTTTTATTTATTACAGGACTTTCTTCACTCAGAACAGGAATCTCTGCGGCCGAAAGAATCGGCGCGCCCATATCGACTTTAATAAGCGAAACGGCACCGCTTTCATCAAGGGTGAGCGTAATATATTTCACCTTGCCCATGGATTCGATTGTGAATGCGGTTTTATCCGTATATCCCTTATCGTAAACATATCTTGCAACGCAGCGAATACCGTTTCCGCACATTGCGCCGCGAGAGCCGTCCGCATTATACATAACCATTTCAAAATCGGCCTTTGTGCCCTTTTGAATATAAATAACACCGTCGCCGCCGACTCCGAAATGCCTGTCGGAAAGTTTTATTGCGGCATCCGATTGATTTTTTACTTTTTCCGTAAACAAATCAACATATATATAGTCATTGCCGCAGCCGTGCATTTTGGTAAACTTCATAAGCCCTGTCCTTTCCGGCCTGCCTCGGCACAAAGCTTTTGAATTTTGCTTTGCCGTTGCATGAGCAGACTGTAATATTACCCATCCGCTACGCAAGCCTGTCTAATATATCCATCGCAACGGCGGATATTTTTTTGCCGCTGCGCATGCTTTCTTTTTGCAAAAATTTGTGAGCCTGCATTTCACTCATGCCCTTAATGCTCATAAGTGCCTGCTTGGCTTTTGATATGTAATCGCCGTCTGCCTCCGCTCTGCGGGTGAAGCTTGATTTGCTGTTTACAAGCATGGCTACGGTGTTTATAAATTCCATTCTGTCCATCGGCAGAGGCAGCGTTATAAGATTGCCCATATATTGCTCCACACCGTTTTTTGAAAGCGCGATAACATCAAATCCGTTTGGCAGCTGCTCGGCAAGTTCCGCAGCAGACATATCCCTCATTAAGAAAGGGCACACCATAACCCCCTGTGTTGTGTGCTGCGCCGCATCAAGCGCCGATGTGCCGAGCGCGCAAACGCAGGAAACATGAAAGCCGTTTTTTTCGATAAGAGCGCGAAGCGAGAGAGCTGTTTCCTTAACGGGAAAAACAACTATAACATCCTTCAACTCCATCACCTCAAGAAAAAACGCGCCTTGTGCCGCAAAGGCAAGCCGCCCCGCGACATTCATATTTATAAGCGCACCTTTTATAAGCACACCTATTGAATGGTAATTATTATAACATATTTATACATATTCAATCAATAGAAAAATAAATTAAAATCCACACACGTTTTTCCGCGAAACTGTAATTTGTGCACAAGTAAAACGCAACAGCTTTTCAACTGCACCTGCCGCTTATTTTCATTTATCGATTTTTGCAAAAAGCTGTTTAATAAATTCGCAAATCGTCGCATATTTTTACCATTTCAACAAAATGTCTTATCAAAACCAAATCTTTTATTTCGTTTTAACCAAAAAACCGAGCATTTTTATTACATTTTGCACAATTATTCCTGATTTGCAAAAATATCTTGTAACAAAGTAACCAAAAAACACTTGAATATTGGATTACGAGGTGCTACAATGAAAACGATAGTTAATATCATGGGCATAAAATATATAATTTTGCCCATTCTGATAATTGTCAAAATTGAACAGTGCTTATGCACGGGGAGATGAGACCTATGGAGAAACTGAAAAAAGAATACGAATTTCCTGTTTACCTTTTTAATAAAGGTGAAAATTACAGAGCATATGAATTCTTCGGCGCTCATAAAATTAAAGAGAAGCAATTTGCATTTCGCGTTTGGGCACCCGATGCCGTTCAAATTTCCGTTGTGGGCGACTTCAACGATTGGGACGAACATATCGACCGCATGCACCAAATTTCGCCCGGCATATGGGAGGCCGAGGTTGACGGAGTAAAAAAATACGATTGCTATAAATATGCCATCACCGCGAAAGACGGACGCGTGCTTTACAAAGCCGATCCCTATGGCTTTCACAGCGAAACAAGGCCGGGAACGGCATCAAAAATTTATGAGCTGGGCGGCTATAAATGGCACGACAAGCCTTGGAAAAAATCTCAGGCAAAGGGCAGTATACTTGAAAAGCCCGTAAATATTTATGAAATTCATTTCGGTTCTTGGAAACGCAAAGAAAACGGTGATTTTCTTTCATACAGAGAAATGGCGGCGGAGCTTATTCCCTATGTTAAAGATATGGGCTATACCCATATTGAGATGATGCCGCTTATGGAATATCCGTTTGACGGCTCCTGGGGCTATCAGGTAACGGGATATTTTGCCCCCACATCGCGCTACGGCACACCGGATGATTTAATGTTTTTCGTTGATGAATGCCATAAAGCCGATATAGGAGTTATTCTTGATTGGGTGCCTGCTCATTTTCCTAAAGACGCACACGGCCTTTACGAATTTGACGGCGAGCCGCTTTACGAATACAGCGATATGCGCAAGGGCGAGCACAAGGAATGGGGCACAAGAGTTTTTGATTACGGCAGAAACGAAGTTAAAAGCTTTTTGATTTCCTCTGCAATGTATTGGGCAGATGTGTTTCACTTTGACGGACTTAGGGTTGACGCGGTAGCCTCCATGCTTTACCTTGATTACGGCAGAGAGGCCGGAGAATGGGTGCCGAACAAAAACGGCGGAAACGAAAACCTTGAAGCGGTTGATTTCTTAAAGCAGCTTAATTCGGCAATGTTTAAGGAGCATCCTTCCATAATGATGATTGCCGAGGAATCAACGGCCTGGCCCATGATAACAATGCCGCCCGATATAGGCGGGCTCGGCTTCAACTTCAAATGGAACATGGGCTGGATGAACGATATGCTTCGCTACACCTCCATGGACCCGCTTTTCAGAAAAGGCAATCACAGCTGCATCACATTCAGCTTTTTCTATGCTTTTTCGGAAAACTTTATTTTGCCGATAAGTCACGATGAAGTGGTGCACGGCAAATGCAGCCTGCTCAACAAAATGCCGGGCGATTACGATATGAAATTCGACGGCATGCGCCTGTTTTTAACATATATGGCGGCGCACCCCGGCAAAAAGCTTTTATTTATGGGGCAGGAATTCGGGCAGTTTAAAGAATGGGCCTTTGAAGAGGGGCTTGATTGGATGCTGCTTGATTACGAAAAGCACAAAAAGCTGCTTGAATTTTCAAAAGAGCTTAACCATTTCTATAAAGACCATCCTCAGCTTTGGGAAATAGACTACGGCTGGGACGGCTTCAGTTGGATTTCAAGCGATGACAGCGCAAATTCCACAATAGCATTCCGCAGAATGAGCAAAAGCGGCAAAGAGTTGATAGGCATTTTCAACTTCACGCCGAACGAGCACGCGGAATACAGAATCGGCGTTCCCGAAAACGCAACATACAGAGTTGTGTTTGATTCATCGCTTAAAAAATACGGCGGCAGCAAGCAAAGACTTGCAGGCACCTACAAGGCAAGCACGAAAAAGCCGATGCACGGATTTGACCAAAGCATCGGAGTTAAGCTCGGCGGCCTTAATGCGATATTTATAGAAAAAGTATAAATTCAGGAGGAATATATTTATGGCGCATAAAACAAATGTTGTTGCAATGCTTCTTGCGGGCGGCCAGGGCAGCAGGCTCGGAGTACTCACAAAAAACATTGCCAAGCCCGCAGTTCCCTACGGCGGCAATTATCGAATCATAGATTTTCCGCTTTCGAACTGCGTAAACAGCGGTATTTACACCGTCGGCGTGCTCACCCAATATCAGCCGCTTGAGCTTAACGATTATATCGGCAACGGCCAGCCTTGGGATCTTGACAGGCAAAACGGCGGCGTGCATGTGCTTTCGCCTTATGAAGCAATGGGCAGCAAGGAATGGTATAAGGGCACGGCAAATGCAATTTACCAAAACATTAACTTTATAGAAAAATACAACCCCGAATATGTTGTTGTGCTTTCCGGCGATCATATCTATAAGATGAATTATGCGAATATGATTGATTTCCACGAGAAAAACAATGCCGACTGCACAATCGCGGTGCTTGAAGTGCCGTGGGAGGAGGCCTCCAGATTCGGCATTCTTGCAACGGACGAAAACAATAAGATTTACGAGTTTGCCGAAAAGCCCGCAGAGCCCAAATCAAACAAGGCTTCGATGGGCGTTTATGTGTTCAGCTGGGACAAGTTGAGAAAATACCTGATTGAAGATGAAAGCAATCCCGATTCGGCAAACGATTTCGGCAAAAACATTATTCCGATGATGCTTGAGGCGGGCGAGCGCATGTTTGCATTCCCGTTCGCCGGCTATTGGAAGGATGTCGGCACAATCGATTCGCTTTGGGAGGCAAACCTTGATATCATCAATCCGAATGTTGACCTTGATTTGAGCGACCCGAGCTGGAAGATTTACAGCAAAACCCCGGCAAGCCCGCCGCACTACATAGGCAAAAACGCCAAGGTTGAAAACTCCTCCGTTTCCGAGGGATGCGAGATTGACGGCGAAGTTGATTACAGCGTTGTTTCCAGCAATGTAACGATTGAAGCGGATGCCGATGTGCGCTACAGCGTTATCATGCCCGGCGCAGTCATCAAAAAAGGCGCAAAGGTTTATTATTCAATAATTGCCGAAAACGCCGTTATCGAAGAAAATGCGAAAATCGGCGAAATTCCCGAGCTTCTCAATAAACCGGAGGATTGGGGCATTGCCGTTATCGGCGCGGGCGCCACAATCAAAAGCGGCACTCACATAGAGCCGGGCAGAATGATAAATTCAAACGAGGAGGTATCCGAATGAACGGCAAAAAGGTTTTGGGCATAATATTTGCCAATATTCACGAGGGCACGCTCGACAGCTTAACGGCTTCCCGCACGATGGGCTCCGTTCCGTTTTGCTCAAGATACAGACTTATCGATTTCCCGCTTTCAAACATGGTTGAGGGCGGAGTAACAAAAATCGGCGTTATCACGAACGCAAACTTTCAATCCCTTATGGACCATGTCGGCACGGGCAAGCCGTGGGATTTAAACCGCAAAAACGACGGCCTTTTCATTTTGCCTCCCTTTAATGTGGGCACAGCCACCATGTGGGGCAACAGAATAGACGCCATTTTCGGCAACATGGGCTTTTTGGAGCAAAGCAACCAATCCTATGTTGTGATGTGCGATTGCAACAATGTGCTTTCTCTCGATTACGAAAAGCTGTTTGACACGCATGAAAAATCCGGCGCTGACATCACCGTTGTGGGCGTTAAAGCTCCTATGCCGGATAAAATCGGCTCGATTCTTTGCTTTGATAAGGTTGACGAAAACGGCAGAATCACCGAAATGAGCCTCGACAGAACCGATGATGGCGATGTTTACCACAGCGTAAATATTGTTATAATGAAAAAATATCTGCTTGAAAATCTTATCACACAGGCTCATTCCAAAAACAGAATTTCATTCCAAAAAAATGTGCTTATGGCAAATGTGAACGATCTTGATATCAGGGCATATGACGCCACCGATTCCTTTATCGGCACGGTTTCTTCCGTTCAGGCATATTACGATGTTTCAATGAAGCTGCTTGAATACGAAAGCAGGCACAAGCTTTTCAGCAAGCAGTTTCCCGTTTACACCAAAGAGCGCGACGATATGCCAACTCTTTACGGCCCGGAATCCACCTCTAAAAATTCCCTTGTGGCAGACGGTTGCATTATTGACGGCACCGTTGAAAACTGCATCATATTTAAAGGCACCAAAATAGCAAAAGGCGCCGTTGTTAAAAATTCCATTCTTATGCAGGACACCGTTATCGGCGAAAACTCAAACTTGAATTATGTGATTTCCGATAAGAATGTAAACATCAAAAACGGCGTTGAGCTTTCGGGCGCGCCCACCTTCCCCGTCACCTTAACAAAAGGCACGAGGATATAACGCTTTTGGAGGTAAATGATTTATGAAAGTTTTATTTGCTGCATCCGAGGCAAATCCTTGGATGGCATCGGGCGGACTCGGCGATGTTGCCGGCTCACTGCCGATTGCGCTTCGCAAAAGGCTTATAGGATGCCGCGTTGTTATGCCGCTCTATGAATCCGTGAAGCAAAAATTCGGCGATCAGCTCACCTTTATCACATCAATTTCCGTTCCCGTAAGCTGGCGCCGCCAATACTGCGGAATTTTTGAGGCAAAGCTGAACGGCGTTGTTTTCTACTTCCTTGATAACCAATATTATTTTAAGCGCGACGGTATTTATGGCCATTATGACGATGCCGAAAGATTTGCATTTTTTGCAAGAGCGGTACTTGAAATAATCCCGGCAATTGATTGGAAGCCCGATATCATTCACTGCAACGATTGGCAAACGGCGCTCACCCCGCTTTATTATAGCTGCTATTACGCAAACAGAATGGGCTTTGAAAACATCAAAACCGTTTTCACAATCCATAATATTCAATATCAGGGTAAATACGGCAACGAGCTGCTTGAGGATGTGCTCGGCATAGGCCCCGAGCATTACGATCTTATTCAATATGACGGCCTTGTTAATTTCCTTAAAGCCGGCATTGAATGCGCAAATAAGGTAACCACCGTTTCACCCACATATGCAAAAGAAATTCTTGATCCGTGGTATTCCTACGGCCTTGATCCGATTCTCAATCAGCGTTCGTGGAAGCTTTGCGGAATTTTAAACGGAATAGACACCGTAAGCTACGATCCCGAAACCGATAAATCGCTTTGGAAAAATTATAACGCAGACGATTTTTCCGCAAAAGCGGTTAATAAAGAGGAGCTTCAAAAGATGATGGGGCTTGCCGTTAGGCCTGATACTCCGCTTGTCGGCATAGTAACAAGGCTTGTTGGCCACAAGGGTGTTGATCTTATGCGCGAAGTGCTTGAAAAGAGCCTTTGGGAAAAGGATATTCAATATGTTGTGCTCGGCTCCGGCGAATGGCAGTATGAAAGCTATTTCAGGGAACTGCACGATAAATATCCCGATAAAGTGGGCCTGCGCCTTGGCTTTGTGCCCGATTTGGCAAGAAAGATTTATGCCGGCGCGGATCTGTTCCTGATGCCGAGCAAGAGCGAACCGTGCGGCCTTTCGCAGATGGTGGCTTTGCGCTACGGCACGCTGCCGATCGTTCGTGAAACAGGCGGTCTTAAAGACTCCGTTACCGACAGCGGCGACGGCGAAGGAAACGGATTCACCTTTAAAACATACGATGCTTATGATATGCTCGGCGCAATTTACAGAGCGGTTGACGCATATAATAACAAAGAATATTGGCCCACCCTCGTTGAGCGCGCACTCCGCTGCGATATGAGCTGGGGCAAATCGGCAAATGAATATATTAAAATGTATAAATCCTTGCTGAAATAAGCATATAACAAAATGCAAGGCGCCTCCAAACGGAAGTGCCTTGTGTTTATATTACAGTATTTCAATCAAACCGATAAAATAAGCATATGGAAACAATAAAAAAAGAAGATTATACTTTCGCGGCAGATATAGAAAAAACAAGAGAATATTATAAAACAAATTCATTGTGTGGCTGCTCTTGCTGCCGCAATTACTATGCGCAAATCAAAAACAAATTCCCGAAATTGAGCGATTTTTTAAGCGATTTCGGAATTGATATTTCAAAGCCCGATGAAATAATCAGTATTGAAACGGATAGCGAAATAAACTATATGAATATTGATTACACAGTCTGCGGGAGCATAGAAAAGGCAGGGCAAAACGAAATTGAAATTTATGATAATTTGCCTTTGAAAATAATTGTAACCGACGGCTTTGTCAGCCCCAACGGTCAGCACGGTGAATATTTTACAATTTCCGTTGAAGGCATTGAACTACCGTGGTTTTTAAACGAGCCTTTTCCGAAACCGATTACGAAAAGCCCTAAATTTAAACATAAAAATTTATTGCGCAAAATATTTAAGAACAGAACAAACTGAAAACCGCAGATTAGGCGTTGGCGAAATCTGCGGTTTTATTTTATGCGTTATTTTCTTTTGGCTTTCTCATAGTGAGCGAAATGCGCTTTTTTGCAACATCAACCCCAAGCACCCAAACGGTGACTATATCGCCCACCTTGAGCACATCGGAGGGATGCTTTATATAGCGATTTGTTATTTGCGAAATGTGCACAAGCCCATCCTGATGGACTCCCACATCAACAAATGCGCCGAAATCGATAACATTGCGTACCGTGCCCTTAAGCTCCATGCCCTCTTTCAAATCCTCAATACCCATAACATCCGTTCTGAGCATGGGCTGAGGCAATTCCTCGCGCGGGTCTCTGCCCGGCTTGCCGAGTTCGGATATAATATCCTTCAGCGTAGGCTCGCCGATATCGAGCCGGGCGGCAAGAGCGCTTGTGCCCTGCGTTTCAACCGCTGATTCGATTGCCGAAATATTACCTCCGCGAACATCGCTTTCCGAAACACCGCATATTTTAAGCAACTGCTTTGCAGCAGGATAAGATTCCGGGTGGACTGCCGTGTTATCAAGCACTTCTTTGGATTCTGATATCCTTAAAAAGCCCGCGCACTGCTCAAATGCTTTAGGGCCGAGCTTCGGCACCTTTTTCAGCTGTGTGCGCGATGTGAAGCTGCCGTTTTCCTCTCTGTAAGCCGTTATATTCTTTGCGATTGCGGATGAAACGCCCGAAACACGCAGCAAAAGCGACGGTGACGCTGTGTTTAAATCAACGCCGACGGAATTTACGCAATCTTCAACAACACCGTCCAACGCAGCCGAAAGCTCTTTTTGCGGCATATCGTGCTGATATTGACCAACGCCGATTGCCTTTGGGTCTATTTTAACAAGCTCGGCAAGCGGATCCTGCAAGCGCCTTGCTATTGAAACCGCCGAGCGCAAAGAAACATCATATTCCGGAAACTCCTCTGCCGCAAGCTTTGAAGCCGAATAAACGGAAGCGCCGGCTTCGCTTACCACCATATAAACAATGCCGCAATCAAGTTCCCTGATAACCTCGGCGGCAAAAGCCTCTGTTTCATGTGATGCCGTGCCGTTTCCGATTGCAAACATTTTAACATCGTATTTTTTAACAAAGCCTTTGATTGTTTTCTTTGCTTCCTCGATTTTATTGTGAGGCGGCGCGCAATATATAACGCCTGTGTCAAGCACCTTGCCGTTTTCATCCACAACGGCAACCTTGCAGCCCGTGCGATAACCGGGATCAAGCCCGATTGTTACCTTGCCTTTAACAGGCGGCTGCATAAGAAGCTGAGCCGTATTTTTAGAGAAAACCTTTATGGAATCCTCGCATGCGCGGTCGGTTAATTCATTTCTGATTTCCCTTTCTATGCTTGGGAAAACAAGGCGTGTGTAAGCATCGTCGGCGGCATCGCGCACCAAATCCGCGCACGCCGAATCGTTTTTAACATAAAGCCCCGTAAGCACGCCGAGCCCGCTTGATTTATCAACATCAAGCGAAACCTTCAAGAAGCCTTCTTTTTCGCCGCGATTCACGGCAAGGATTCTGTGATTTGCGATTTTTGCAACAGGCTCGCGATAATCGCCGTAAGCCTCATAAACACCCAAATCATCCTTTGCGCCTTTGGAAACGATATCTCCGTGCGCACGGCAAACATAGCGAAGCTGTTTTCTGCCCGTGGGATCATCGGAAATCATTTCCGCAATAATATCCTTTGCGCCGGCAATCGCCGCATCGCAGTCCGGCACTTCATCGTTTATAAAATCCGCGGCGTATTCAAGCGGGTCAAAACCGGGCTTTTGCTCATAAATTTTAAGCGCAAGCGGCTCAAGCCCCTTGGCCTTGGCAACGGATGCCCTTGTTTTGCGCTTTGGCCTGTATGGGCGGTAAATGTCCTCAATTTCCGTGAGCGTTTTGGCGTTTAAAAGCGCGTTGGCTATTTCTTCCGTCATCGCGCCCTGCTCCTCAATCGAAGCACTCACTTTTTCTTTTTGCTCCTGAAGCGAACGCAGATATTGCAGGCGCTCGTAAATTTGCCTGAGCAATTGATCGTCAAGCGAGCCGGTGGCTTCTTTTCTGTATCTTGCAATAAAGGGAATCGTGTTTGCGTCGTCAATAAGCTGCACGGTATTATCAATTTGCCACTGCTTTAATTTAAATTCTGCGGCAAGAATTTCGTTTATGTTCATTTCGTTCCTCCGAACAGGTAAATTATTTACCTATCCACTTTTTCTTTTTAAATATTATTATCAGTGAAATTAACATTACTAAATGTATGAATATTGTTCCTAAACTCGAATTTCCTACAAGTCCAGTAATAATGTAAACAGTACAATTTATTGTAATATTTATATAATTATTGTTAAATGAATATTGAAAACTATATATTACAATAAATTTAGACCCAAATAGTCAAACTTCTTCACCATTTGGGTCTAAATTTTAAAGCTTATGTTTTTTTGTATAAATTATACTACAGATTAGAGATGTTAAAGGTGATACTATAACAAGACCTATACAACCTACAAATGTTTGTACTATTTCAGATGAAATAAATTTTGTATTTAATATACTCATAAGCGGAGTCCCTTGTGCCATATAAACCATCATTACTCCAATAAAACTCCCCATATAAGCTAAAAGTAAAGTTGTAGTTTGAGAGCCAACAACTGACCTACCTACATTAAGGCCTGATAATAATATTTCCTTCCTAGATATATCAGGTTTTTTATCAACTACCTCTTCTACGGCTGCTGATATATCAATTGCTAAATCAAGTATAGCTCCTGAACATGATAAATAAATAAATAAATAAATAAATACCAGCTTGATATATTAAAGTTAAATTTAAATTTTGATATCCAGAATAAATAAGAGATTCTGACCACTGCAATATTGATCCATGAATATTAAATAAATTACCAAAGAAAATAGCAAGTACACAAGTTATAAGTGATGATGCTATTGACCCAAAGATTGCACTATAAGCTTTTTTAGTAAATCCTCCTACTAATATAAGAGTTACTGTAGATATCACAACACCTATAATTAATGCTAAATATATGGGATGATATCCTTTAAGGAGCATTGGAACAAATACCTTTAATATACATATCAATGTAAATACAAATGATATTATAGTTCTAACCCCTGTACTACCTGAAAATGTAATAAGCAATACAACAAAAAATCCTATTAATAAAACTTCTAAATGTAACCTATAATGATCCACTAAGTTTGCAAAAAGAAATTATTATCATAGAATCCATTAAATTCTTCAGCTCCTGCACCTATTGCATAAACTGGAACTGGCAATCCTGTATGTGAATAAGATGTCCATCCAATACCAGCCTTATTATTTAATATGTGAGTTAAAGTTACTGTTAATGGCTCATATCCACCATATAATATAGTAGCTTCTTCACCAGTAGCTCTTTCCTCTGCTGGTTTTAATGTCTCTTCGTAAGCAGCTTTTACTTTATTAAGTTCATATTCAGTTAAAACTAAAAGATTATCATCTGCCCCTTCTTTAAGTAATCCAAAGTTTTCTGTAACTAAAGAAAAAGTATCATCAAAAGATGCATTTGGATTAGCTTCTAAGTAAGTTTTTAACACTTCATCAAAAGCCTCATAAGACATTTTTTGATTTGAAAGTAAATCAAAAGCAGTATCATAGCCAGTTGTTGCTTGACCTAAAGTCATACCCCCTGTTTCATGGTCACCCGTAACGATAATTAAAGTTTCATCTGGATGTTCATTGTAAAACTTAACAGCTTCTGAAATTGCTTCATCAAATGCTACTACATCTTGAATATTACTCATAGCATCATTAGCATTCCCGGCCCAGTCAACCTTACCTGATTCAACCATCATAAAGAACCCTTCTTCATTATCTAAAACATTTATTCCAGTGCTAACTAAATCACTTAATTTTAACGAATCTTCATCCATGTCAATGCTATATTCCATAGCTCCACCAACTAACTCTGGATTAATTGCATACACCTTTCCACTTTCGTTGTCAAGAGATAATATTTCATCTTTATCTCTAGTTACTGTATATCCCTTTTCCTCTAATATTTCATAAATATCTCTTTGATCTTTATCTTTACCTGTAGGTTGCCCCAATTCCCCACCTGCAAAGTAATCAAAATCATTATCTGCCATTTGAAGTGCTATATCATAATAACTATTTCTCGATTCTACATTAGCATAAAACGCCGCTGGAGTAGCATGGTTTAATGTAACTGTTGAAACTATCCCAACCTTATATCCCTTTTCTTTTAATTGTTCAGCTATTGTTGTTACTTCTGTAGTTTTATCAGCTTCTAACCCTATAACTCCACTATGTGTTTTAACTCCTGAAGCTATTGATGTAGCTGTTGAAGCTGAGTCTGGTGCAAATGATGTTGAGTCTTGAGTTGATGCTGAGCCTGTAACTGGGAATTCAGTAAATCCTAATCTTGTTAATTCAACTGAATCCTCATTATCAACTGTTCCGTTATATATTTGTGCACCATTTACTTGTGGATAAGACATTCCATCCCCAATAAACATAAATATATACTTTGCCGTAGATGTTTCTTGTGATGCTTCATTACTAGCTTCTGCTGTATCTATTGTTTCATTCCCCTCTTCTAGATTATTGCTAGAACATGCCACCATACTAAAAGTCATAGTTGCCACTAATGATGCTATTATCCCTATTTTTTTAAACCTATGCATTGTTAATTTCCTCCCTCATACTTTTAACAATTTAATAATTTAACGATTTTAGTTTTTCCCTACTAAAAATATAATAACCATTATTTTGATTAAATTGGTTAACATGATGTTAATTTCCAGTTAATTATATTTTTACCTAATATAAAGTTATTATGTATAGAATGAAATAATAAATAACTGTATAATATAATTTATACTTGAAAATCTTTAGACCCTAAATATCTATAATTAGAAAGGAATTGTTATGGTAGTAATTTTTATTTGTATAATCGCAGCAGTGGTCGCATATTTAGCATTTACTAAAAATGGTCAGCAGATTAAAAATAGAGCATCTGGAACAGTTGCAGAGAAAATCAAAGACGATGCAATGACCCCAGAGGGAGCAAAGGCAAGATATAATACTGCAATTAGAGATAAACAGGAATTTTATCAGAAGGTTACTGGTACTTATACTCTTGTAGCTGGCAAATTAAAAGCAATGGAGGAAGATCTTCAGAAGACTAAGAAAGATATCTTAAGAGTACAGACTTCCATCAATCAGTGTCTTGATAATAATGATGATAAAAGAGCAATGTATTATGCCCAGAAATTAGTTACACTACAGAATCAGCAGACGGTATATGAAAGTAAATTGCCAGAATTACAGGCTAAGAAAGATGAACAAGAAGAACTGAAAAATCGAG
>OLQC01002135.1_pt1 | contig 13829 bp, 15 predicted proteins | sample 1672471 | NCBI WGS metagenome assembly OLQC01 (sample SAMEA3136689, study PRJEB25190) | human gut metagenome | biome: human gut; feature: human-associated habitat; material: faeces | place: Austria | collected 2013
TATAAAATGGGAATATTACAAAATTTAGGTAAATACATCTTAAATAAGATTTAAAAGGAGGGATATAAATCATTGGGGTAAGACTAGATGTAATTTGCTTGGATTTTGAAAGGGGGAAAAAATAGTGAAAAAATTTGTTAATAAATTTTTGGCAGTAGCAGTATCCTTTGTTACCGCTATTGCTATGGTACCTTTGAGTAGTGGAGGTATGGCTTATGCTGAAACTTCTCCGGTAACAAATAATGTTAAATATTTCTCGACAACAATGTATAACTATGAAAAAAATGCCTTTAATGGTGCTGCAGGTAAAACAGATAAAACAAATAATTTTTATTTTATTAATGAAAATTCAGATTGGACTTGGGCACAAAGTGGAACTATAAACTGGTGTTATAATACAAATCAAGGTTACAATAAAAAAGCATACAACGTACTTGTGCAAGGTATAGTTAAAAATGAATTAGACTCTAAAGGTCAAATCCAATTTAATTATAACAATGCAGGTGTTTTTACAACAGGTGGTACAAAAGTAAATGGAAAAGATGTATATCAAAATGTTCAATTCCCATTTGTGCATGGAAATGATGGATATTATGAATTTGATAGTACTAAAAATCATGTTCATGTAGATAAAAATGGTGGAGATAACCAAAAATTAACATTAGATTCTGGAGCACAAAGTGCAGGTGGACAAGGAACATTTTTCCCATTTAATAGTGATGGTGATAGCAAAGCAGACTATCACTTTGGTATGAATATGAGCGTACCTTTTTATATGAATGAAAATGGGACAGATTCTAGTGGAAAAGCAATAAGATTTGAATTCTCTGGTGATGATGATGTTTGGGTATTCATTAATGGTAAATTGGTACTTGATTTGGGTGGTATACATGACATTATGAATGGTAGTATAGACTTTTCAACAGGAAAAGTAGAATACACATATACTGGTAAAAATTCTAACATACCATATGCAAAACAAGTAAATAGTGATAAGAGTTTAACTCAACAAAAAGAAGCACAAAATACGACTTTAGAAAAATTAGGGATAACTAAAGCAGATCTTGCTAAAGGCGAAAATAACTTACAAATATTCTACTTAGAACGTGGGGCAGGTTCTTCAAACTGTAAAATAAGATTCAACTTACCACAAAGAGATACTTTACAAGTATCAAAAACATTAGAAGCAAATACTCCTTACACAGAAAATGGATTTGAATTCCAACTTTTAAAGAAAGATGGCAATGATTATAAACCTGTTTCAAGTAAAGGATATGCACTATATAATGATAGTTCATTAATTTCAAATACTGAAAAAACTGATGGAAATGGTAAATTTACTCTTCAAGCAGGACAACATGCTAACTTCACTGGACTGAGCAGAGAAAACTCAGAGTACAAAGTTGTTGAACTTACGGATGGATATGAGACAACATGGTCTGGAACAAATGGTAAAAAAGTAGATGGTGAAAATGCATATGCATTAACTATTAAACAAAATTTATCTGATGAAGTTTCTACTTATAATGTAAACTGTGTCAATAAAGCTAGTGTAGTTCTAAATGATGATACTATAGTATTAGACTATGGTAAACCAGTTGAGTATGATGTTACAGCTAATGATACTAATGCTCCTAGTGGTTCAAGTGTATATGGTATAGGCAAAGGTAATTTACCAAAAAACTCTTCAGATGCTACTGGATATACTGGATTAAATACAGATGTTGCATTAGACAATGGTAATATAAAAATAAATGAAAATGGTGTTGTAACATATACACCAACTAGATATATGAATAGTGTTGATAAAGCAAACTATGCAGTTAAATATCAAGTTAAAGAAAGTACTAGTAAACCTTGGGAACAAGGAAATATGATTGATAAATACGCCTATGCTACTGTAAATGTATTACCAGCTACTTCAGTTTATTATGAAGATGACTTTGGAACTGATGGTAATGGTGATCCAAATGTTGCTATAGTTTGGACAGGAACATGGAAAGATTCTAAAAAAGACGAAGACCAAAGTCAAACAGGTATAAGTTCAAAAGATAATCAACAAAGTTCTGATAATAAAAATTATGGATGGGATGATTCATATAAGGATGATATAAAATATAGCAATGGATCTGCACATTACTCTTCTGAAAAGTTAGCATCAGCTACTTTTAGATTTAAAGGAACTGGTGTTGATGTATATAGTAGAACTAATGATGGTGTAGGAAAAATAATTGCAACACTTAAAAAAGTTACAAAAAATGAAGATGGAACAGAAAGTTTAAAAACTATAAAAAATGTAGGAATTGATAATCTATCAGTATCAGGTGATTACTATCAAATACCAACATTAAATTTTGATGGTTTAGACTATGCAACATATGAAGTTACAATAAAAGTAGTTCCTGTATTAAATAGTGATAAAACTGTAAAAAGAGCTACTTATTATTTGGATGGTATAAGAGTATACAATCCATTAGGAAAAGTAGATGCTAACTCAACTGCTGGTAAAGCATATGAAGAAGCTAACGAATCTAACGCTCAATATATCCAAGTTAGAAAAGACTTATTAGATAGTAGTAAAGTACAAGCTATAGATACAGCTATCAAAGGTTCTTTATTTATAGATAAATCAGAAGATACAGTTGGAGATAGAAGTGACAGTATAGGAACATATAAAGAATATGGTCCAAAGAATGAAGTATATCTTAAAAAAGACCAAGGTGTAGCATTTACTATAAATAACTATAACTCAAATAAAAATAAAGTATTTATAGGATTAAAATCACCAACAGGAAAGAATGTAACAGTTAAAATTACTACTGGAAGTAAATATACAACTAAAACAATAAGTTCTGCTGCAGATTTATATTATGAACTTACACCAACTAGTGATGGAAAAGTAGTAATAGAAAATACTACTGATAATTTATTATCTATAACAAAAGTTAGAATAACTACTAAAAATTCAATAAATGGATTAACTGCTGATTATTCATTAACAAGTACACCTGAATTAATGTCTTATGTAAATAGTTTTGACACATTACAAGAAGAACAAGATACAATTCAAAAAGATACAGAAGATACACTTGATAAAGGTGATGTAGATATAGATAATCCTAGTGACAATAATACTAATACAGATAATGATAAACAAGATAATAACAACCAACAAAATCAATCAAATAATATTTGGAATAAAATAATTAGTAGTATAAAAGGTTGGTTTAGAAGATAATTATTGGGGGTGAAAATAATGAAGAAAAAATATAGCAAACCTAGAATAATTATTGAAGATTTTGCTATAGCTCAGAATATAGCACAAAACTGTGGTTATGCAGGAGGAAGTCAATATACACATTCAAACCCAGATTCTGGTTGTGCATGGTGGTATGAATCTGTAACTGTGTTTTCAAGTGGTTGTGATGTACCTCTTGATCCTGAGGGTGGATTTGAGGATTTATGCTATAATAATCCAGATGGTAAAACAGCAGTTTTTGGTTCTTACTAAAATATAAAATAAAAATACACATACAAATAATATATGGTCATGCCTTTGGCATGACCATATTGATATACAGGAGAAATATGAATAATTATTACTTAAAAATAGCCGATATAAAAATACATGTAAAATCACCTTTTAAGATAAATATAGGTATAGAAAGCAAAAGTTTTATTTCTAATGAAAAAGATGAGGATATATTATTAGAATATATTATGAAGAGTGGTTTTTATTTTATGTAAATAGGAAATTTAATACAAAATGAATTGAAACTAATAAGTGAATAATAGACTTGAAAGATGTAAAAATTAAGCAAGAATAAAATGTGAGATGGATTGTACAACAGCTAATGAGTCATATTATTTTACCTAAATGCAAAAATTAGACTATTATATGAAAGGAGTTTGTCATGGATAATAAAAATAGAAAAGAAATGATTGAAAAAGTAAAGCTATTAAGTCCATTTGAAATAAAAGAAGAATTAATACATATAGCAAAAAAATCACAAGAGAAAAGTACAGATCAGATGCTTAATGCAGGTAGAGGAAATCCTAACTGGACAGCGGCAACTCCAAGAAGAGCATTTTTTACATTAGGTCAATTTGCTGTAGATGAAACACAAAGAGTTTGGTGTGATGGGGATTTAGCAGGAATGCCATTTAAAAAAGGTATATATAATAGATTTAAAGAATACTGTAAAAATAATAAAGATGCTGGTGGTATTGATCTACTAGAAGAAGTAATAGAATACGGCATAAGAGAACATGGATTTGAGCCAGATGCCTGGGTATTTGAATTAGTTGATGCAATAATAGGAGATAACTACCCAGTACCAGATAGAATGCTAGTCCATATAGAGAAAATAGTAAGAGAATATTTAATAAAAGAAATGGGTGGAGACCCTGAAACAGACACTCATGATATATTTGCAGTAGAAGGTGGCACTGCAGCTATGTGTTATATATTTGATTCTATGAAAGCTAATGGTTTAATGAATGAAGGTGATAAGATAGCACTTATGGTACCTATATTTACACCGTACTTAGATATACCAAAGCTTCCTAGATACAACTTTGATGTAACATATATATATGCATCAGAGATGAATGATAAAGGACGTCATACATGGCAATATCCTAAAGCAGAACTTGATAAATTAAAGGATCAAAGCATAAAATGTCTTTGTGTAGTTAATCCAAGTAACCCACCATCAGTAGCTATAAATGAAGAAGGAATGGATTATTTAAAACAAATAGTTAAAGAGCATAATCCGGATTTAATGATAGTAACTGATGATGTTTATGGGACTTTTTGCGATAAGTTTAAATCTTTAATGGTTACAATGCCATACAATACATTAGGCGTATACTCATATTCTAAATATTTTGGAGCTACAGGATGGAGACTTGGTGTAATAGCCTTAGCTAAAGATAATGTATATAATAAACGTATAGCAAATCACTCTTCTCAAGAAAAAGAAAGAATAAGAATAAGATATGCTTCATTAACTAATGAAGTAGAAAAACTTTCATTTATAGATAGAATAGTCGCAGATAGTAGGCAAGTTGCATTAAATCATACAGCAGGATTATCAACACCGCAACAAGTTCAAATGGCTATATTCTCTATATTTGGTATGTTAAATCAAGGCTTAAAATATAAAGAGCAAACTAAAAAAATATGTAAGCAACGTAAAGAATTACTATATGAAAACTTAATAGGATTACCTCTTAAAAATGATTCATATAGCACTAATTACTATGATGAATATGACTTATTAGTATGGGCTAGAATGAAATATGGCGAAGAGTTTGCACAATATTTAAAAACAAAAAGAGATTCTATAGAATTTCTATTCGAGTTAGCAGAAAAACATAGAATAGTACTATTAAATGGTAGTGGGTTTGAAGGGCCATCTTGGTCTATACGCGTATCTCTTGCAAATTTATATGATGAGCAATATGTTGAAATTGGTAAAGGAATAAATGAATTATTTGATGAGTATGCAAAAGATTGGAAGAATTCTAAGAAATAAATAAAAATAAGGATTTCAAATAATGAAATCCTTATTTTTATTTATTTTAAATATGTTCCATTTTCATTTTGATATATTAAATCTTTTTTCATAAGAACTCCTAAAGCTCTTTTGAAATTTTTCTTACTAGTATTAAATACAGTAGCTAACTCTTCAGGCGTAGATTTATCATTAAATCTCATATGTCCATCAGCACCTTCTAAATAGTTCATTATAGATTTCTCTAATATATCTAACTCTTCTTTTCTGCTTTGTCTAGGTGATAATCCAAGCTTATCATCTTCATAAATATTTATAACGTTTAAAGTTAATTTATCTCCTATATTTAACTTATATCTACCATCAAATCTAGCAATGATACTATGGTTACCAGCTTTTAAGTAAGCATATATTTCAGCTCCCATAAGCTCTCCTAGTTCAACATTAGCTTCAAATGTACTATCTAAACTGTTATCAACAAATATATCTTCTATATGAATATCTTCTGGTCTTATACCTAAAATAACTTCTTTACCTATGTATCCATTAGATGTTAAAGCTCCGCAATCTCCAGCATTTAACTTTATACTTAAAGCATCATTTTGTGCATATATTTCTCCATCTTTTTCAACTAATTTCACATCTATGAAGTTCATTTGAGGAGCTCCTATAAATCCTGCAACGAACATGTTGTTTGGAGAATCGTATATATCTTGTGGAGTATCTATTTGTTGAACAATACCATCTTTCATAACTACTATTCTATCAGCCATAGTCATAGCTTCTACTTGGTCATGTGTAACATATATAAATGTAGTTCCAAGTGATTTATGTAACTTAGTTATTTCAGTTCTCATTGCTGTTCTAAGTTTAGCATCTAAGTTTGATAAAGGTTCATCCATTAAGAAAACCTTAGGATTTCTAACTATAGCACGCCCAAGAGCAACCCTTTGTCTTTGTCCTCCAGATAAAGCCTTAGGCTTTCTATCTAATAGATGGCCTAAATCAAGTATCTTAGCTGCTTCTTTAACTTTTTTATCTATTTCATCTTTAGGCATCTTTCTAAGTTTTAAAGCAAATGCCATATTATCGTATACACTTAAGTGTGGATATAGAGCATAGTTTTGGAAAACCATTGCTATATCTCTTTCTTTTGGTTCATATACTTTAAATTCAGTATATGGAGAAATATCGTATTTATCGTTTTCAAGACTTTTCTTTAGACGATGTATTCTTACTAATCCATTTACTACATATCCCGCAACACTATCTTTCCAGATAACTCCGCGTTTACATAGTCGCATGGCATCATATAGATTACGAAAAGTACATATCTCTTTTCTAATATCGGATAACATTAAAGCCTCCATAGTTTATTAGTTCACATTGGCCCTGGTGTATAGCGATCCTACCGGAGATGTTTACATCAAGTACGGTAATCGCATCCATAAATGGCTATTTTTGCCTAATCGGACAGGGTAACGATTCCTTGTATAAATGCTTTGATTTCGGCTGTGAAGCTTACTTTAATACTCGCGTTTTAACAATCCACGACAGCCCCATTAGTGTTGTTAGCGTTGTTGTTGTTCAACTGACCTGTGGTATTCACATTACGGACGTTGTTCGCATTGCCTGAGTTCGGGGTCGAATAAACAATCGTTAACCTTTTTGTTTCATGTACTGTTTATCAGATTTCTTCCAGCTTTCTAAGAGTGTCTGTAACGACACCACCATACCTACCCAATTGTCAATTTTCTCATCTTTTATGTTAAATGTGTAATAGGCAATATCCATCAGGGCGAGCATGGAATCAATGTTTCCGAGAGCTTTATTTTGATACTTTAATCGCTTTTTATATTCAGCTGGTTTGGCTCTGTCAAGAGCGCGCTTATTAGCTTTTCTTATAAAACGACAAACATCTATAGCTTCATCCACTATTTTAGAAGTTATGGTCCAACGATATCTCTTAGGAAAGTTTTTCTCATTACTGCATATGCGAATTGTAAATGCAGCTAATTCATTAGCTTTAATTAAAACCTCAAATTTTGATTTTCCTCTTTTGGACTTTACTACTGACATATATTCCTTTCTCGCCCCTGACGGGGCAGATTCTTAGATTTTTAGATTATATTACAAGCCACGACAGCCCCAACAGTGTAGTAAGCGTAGTAGTCGTACAACTGACCTGTGGCACTCACACTACGGACGTCGCGCGCATTGCCTGAGTGCGGGGTCCTTCCCCACCACCACTGTGGCGCTCCATTTTTGTATTTAATTCTGTTTTTATCAACTCCAGTATTCGGACTTGTGTAATCTGAATAATTAGCAAAATATGGATATGGAGAACCCTCATCGCAGTCTGGGTATTCATTTCCAGCATAAAATTCACTTCTGGATAGTAAGAAGAACTTATCATCTGTTTCGTCAATACCCGTGTCAATCAATCGACATCGGGCAGTTTTCTTCTTGGTTTTTCCTATTACAGATAAAAAGTCTGTATCTAATCCATTAATGAGCCCTGCTTTTGAAGTAACCCAGTTCGGAGGACGATCATATTTTGTCTGAGGTGTCCATACCGAACCGGCAGGCTGAGCACTGTTAATTAACTGACGAATTGCTGATTCTTTATAATTATTTGACCCATAACACATTCTGTGCGGATGATTTAATTGGGTCAGCTCAGTTCCGCCACTTCCCTCTACTGGTGTAACAGTTTCGATTTCAGTGGTACTGGTCTGACTTTCATATGTTTTGATTTTGTAATTAATTGGGTCTTTATCCCATGCTCCGTTCCATACAATCTGTCCGCCAGCTGGAACAGGTTTTGTTAATGTAAACTGATATGTTTTACCATTACCCATTCCGCCAGACCAACCGTTTTTAGAAGTTACATTATATGTTTCGGCAGCCAATTCAGTTTCGGCATAATACATTGCCTGCGGCGCACTAAACTGTATGAAATCATATGGCTCGTGCATTAATAATGTCAAAGAATGTGTATACTGAGGGTCGGATGGAGTATCAATATCCATACCAATAATGTCCCAAACAATCTGCACATTATTTCTTGTACATATAATCTGATCACCAACGGAGAATAACTCTTTATGTCGTCCAGCTCTTACCTGTTGCTGAATTTCAGCGAATGATTTAGGTGTATAACCCACACCTACGCCAGCTGCGATATATTTCAAATACTGATTCGCTTTATCCATCTGTTCGTTAAATGTTTCTTCTGAAAGAAAATTCAACACGCTCATTTCGTCACCTCTTTATTTAATTTCTTCATATTCCAACACTGGTTTATTGTTAATTATTTTAATTTCTCCAGAATACTGTTTGCCTGTGGTCTCATCGATAATGTGTATCTTACCATCGCACTTACATTTATCATCTTCGGAATTGGATATTTCTTTTATCTTACCGATAATTATTTGAAGATAAGATTCCTGACGGCTTCTAGGCTCTGGATATGCTTTCTCTGATACCGAAGAGTCTTTAGAAAGTGCACCTATAATGTCCTGCAAATACATTTCCTGACGGCTTCTAGGCTCTGGAAAATTGCCATTTTTTATTTCGTCCATGTCCATCTCCTTATACAGATTCTTTATACTCTAACGACGGCTTTCCGTTTATAATCTTTAGTTCACCGACATATGTTTTCCCGGAAGATTCGTCTGTAAAATATAACTTTCTTTTCAAATCAGCTATCATTTCGGTACCTTTCTGAGAAATTTTCTGACGTTCGGACACTCCTTCGTTTTGAATCTTAGTAATATTTTCAGTTGTAATATTTTTTGCAGACTGATTCATAGAATCGACAGCTTCATTTTTTGCATAATTCATTACAGATTTTTCAGCATTAGTTATCGATTCTTGGATATGTTTGGAGACGTCTGATTCAAGACGTCTCAAGATATCATTCTGTTCTTCAGGTGTAACATGATCTTCAACTTGGATTCCAGACAATACAGTCAGTTTGCCATCATCAGAAGTGTTAAATGCCTGTAATAATTTCCCAGACTCATCGGCAAGAAACATACTAATTGCAAACGTTAATGTTCCGGAATAGGCTAATGCATCAGACTCCACCAACCATGTAAAGTAAATTAAATCATCTTCGATAGTCATATCTGTAACTGAGTAATAATTTAGTATTTTTTTTGAATTAATATAATTTATCCTGGTTGTGAATTTGGACATGTCGAATCCGTTATAATACCGATTCATCTGAAAATTGATGCGATTAATGTTTTTATCTCCAACGACGCCAGCCACAACACCTCTACCAGGAATTGATACAATTCTCAAATCACTATCTATAATAAACTGAATCGGATCATGAAGATAATCTTCTTCGGATATTTGTGCGATTATTTCTTCTAAAGATGCCATTTTATCCTCCTTGATTTACCAATTCTTTGTTTGTTGTAATTTTTTTATTTTTTCCAGAAACACCGACCACAGATACTTTGAAATATGAGCCATCAGTAACTTCATCCGGGACCATACATGATCCATCCTTCTGAACCGCAACAGCATATGATCCATCATTATTTTCAAACACTGCCACAATACCCATACCGGTCCATTCAGGATCTTTTACAGCAAAATGACACTTTAAATACTGCTTTGAACCTTTGATGATTCCTGAAAAGTTATCAATCTTTCGCAGAGTTTGTCCGTTGATTTCGAAATACAATGTTCGCATACGGTGATTCTCCTTATTCAAAAGCTTCTCTATTAATTTTATAAGCGACAAAAGCATCCATCATTGCAGCAACGGCATCAATTTTAGCTTCGTATCGCTTCTTTAGTAATTTGCGGTTACCATTTGTATCTTCCATAACAATACAGTTACCCATCGTGAATGTCATGAGCGCTTCATCAAACAGGAGCATTCTCTCTTCTGACAATTTCTTTAATTCCCCAAGTGGAACAGATTCTGTCTTAGACCCCTGAATAACTTTTACAATTCCAAACGGACCATTTTCTCGTTCCCATCGCTCAACAAATTCTCTGGCATTGTACGGGTCATATCCAAAACAGCACACATCATATCCTGATTCCGATATATAATTATCCAGTTCTTCGTAAACCTGCATCATATCAAGTATGTTTCCAGGCATGACGATCAGGCTTCCCTCTTTCATAAACTCGTCATATTTAATTCGTAAAGCTGTCGGAAGTTTATTGAGAGTTAGTTCCGTTATATAATTTCTGGTCTTTATTCCGAAAGCACCATTAGCGAGAGGAAATAGGAATACAAAAGAACAGAAGTCATCACCCTGGGACATATCAGCACCCAACGCACAAGGTAACTGCCAGTATTCTCTTTTTCTATGAGGAAGTGTTTCTTCATATGTGAAATAATAAGTAAATCCCTCCATTGGAATACCAAATCTTTTGGCAAGAATATCATTTCTTGCTGCCGGATTATTCTCAGCTCTTTCCACATCCAACTGATAAGTTTCGTAGCTGACAGTCTTTCCTAAGTTCGGATTGGCTTTGAGCCACATATCCGGATTTCCTATTTCGTCAATGGAATCCAATTTATACCACCAGATAGATGTGTGCGGATCGTTATACTCACCTTTCAGAATCTTCATCAATTCCATTTTGATTGTATCGCCCGATCCGTTACGAACGGTACCTTCCGAACTTATAGCAACAATCAGGTAATCGTCATTCTTACCACCGCCCTGCTCTTTTGCAGCACCCTGTTCAAGAGCACCTATAACGTCCTCTCGAATATCACCTGATAACCATTCATCCACAGTCGCAATCTTAACTCGCAGTCCCTGAAGCTTATCGATAGCCATAGGACGCACTTCGAGCAAAGAACCAGTCAAGAAGTTCTGTATTCCCTTTTTGGTGGGGGTAAGTTTTACCCTGTCAGCTTTGGAACCTGTGGTGTTTTGGAGAGAACCCTCCGTAAGAAACTTATATAATGGACCGCGCGCTCTTGTTATAGCCGTCCTGATTGGAGACATAACTTCATCGGCCTGTGCCATTGTTGGAGCTGTTGTAACCTGATGAGTTGTCTGAGTGTTCACATTTAAGAAGTAATTCTGTATACATGAAGCATACATTGATTTAGCAGCACCTCGGGCTACTATTAAATATTGTTTATGAATAAGACGCTTCTTAATTCGCCTCGTTTCATAGTGACCTCTTCCGGAATGTCCATTCTGTGAAGGAATGTAAATACTCCTATCAACAAAGTAATACCAACCGAAAATTTCTTCAGCCCATAGTTTGAATGAATCGAGTAAGTGGAGATCATCACCATCTGTAAGAGTCAATTCATTCTCACAATATTTGATGAATCCTTCCACTGCTCTATCATCGTAGTATTTCGTTGGATCAGCTATGAGCTTGTCAATACGATTCATCTCCATTGAGATTTCTTCATTAACTGGAATTTCGCCGCTTATAACGGCATCTCGAAACATGCCGTAGTATTTTGGTACAGCTGTGTTCGATAATGCCATTTAATTGTCACCTTCTATTTCTTTTTGTTATTCGCGTAAACCTTATTATCACCTTCAAGATTGAACACTTTGTTCACTCCATCAGCAAACATTGATCTAGCTAACTGTTTGCCTACATCTGTAGCAGCCGGAGTAATCACATCATTCATAACTGTTTCAGTAAATCTTTTACCTACGGAAATTTTCTTAGGAGTTAACGATTTCAAATTTTGTTCCAATGTAATACGATTTATTTTCTCCTGAATCTCTTCGTTGGTCATTTCACTGATACTTTTACTTTTTGGTTTTGACTCCGTCTTTTTAACATCAGCAGATGATTTTTTCTTATTCAGTTTCATCCCAGTTAATCTCTGATATTCGGAATCTAACTGATTAATTCGCTTTCGACCAGCCGCAGTAAGAGATCCATCTTTATTTTGATATCTTCTTACACCCCAACGCATTCCATGAATCCCATGATGCATTAACTCATTATTATTCATTTTGACTCACCTCTTTCTATTCAGTCTCCGCCTCTGCATTCAATCGCCACTCTAATTCAGCAATTGTTCGGTTCATGCTATCCGCCACGACAGACGTAGTAGGCGGGTCAAACAAACTTCGTACTTTCATACCCATGTATGATTTAACTGCTTCGAAATCCTTACCACTTGGAAGCAGCTCACTCCATGTGTCAGTTTTATCTCTTACCGTATATGCTGTATCACACACTCCGATCTGTTTTAGCACTAAGATCACTGAATTTATATGCATAATCAACTGATCATCAAACGCTGTATAATCTTCAGTCAAACCAAGGAGTTTTTTTATTGATGTTAATATGCTTTCGTCCATACTATCTCCTTATCTACGCCATGGACACGTATCATTTAATGACCGTTCCGGCATAATATCTGGTATTAATATGCTATCATCACTGTAATGAATTGCATCGTGAGTTCTCTTTGAAGTACAAATTAAATATTCCGGATTCAACAGATACTCTGTCCGATCAAGAATGTCATCTTTGGTTAGAGGATTCATATGATGTATAATTACTCTTTTATAAACTTCTCTTCCCGGTACGCCCAAGTCGCATCCGCAATCGCGCAGGATAACTTCATCACGAATCCTTAACCACTCTTTCGATTTGTAAAATATCTGATTGAGATATCGATTACATCCAAAAGTCTCATCACCCACTATGCCATCCAACTTTAAGTATTGAAATCTCTCTTCGAATGTCGGTAAGGTTACCAATTCGGAATATGTTTTAATACTCATCTTCTACATCACCATACCCGGCATAGTCTCTCATAACTTTGATGACATTCTCATAGGCTGCTTTAGTATCTGCAGCATCCTCTATAGCTTTTGTCTTAGCTTTGAGGAGTTTGTTCTCTTCTTTCAATCGCTCATTCTCTAACTGTTCTTTTTCAGAACCAAGTTTTAGATAATGTACGATGACAGATGGAGATGCAGTGCCCTCACGTAATTGTCTTTCGGCACAATCAACTGCCAGCGACACTAACTGCTTGTCTCTGTTTTCTGGTGATAGCGCTGGTCTGCTTTTAGGGCTAGTTGTTTTTACTTTTGGCATACTTAGTGTCACCTTCTTTCATTAATAGTTGTACTTTTCATATAGTATGTAGAAGAATCCATAGACTTTTCTATGACCAAATCAACCTTAAAGAACTACATCAGGGGAGAAAACTATTTATTCACACGAGGAGTACACAAATGTAAAGTCCATGAATCCCTCTGCACACTATACGAAAATATAAATTGATTTTGGAAAAATCCCTCCGGAGAAAATATAAAGAGGCCGGCGATGCAG
>OLQC01002141.1_pt1 | contig 13815 bp, 18 predicted proteins | sample 1672471 | NCBI WGS metagenome assembly OLQC01 (sample SAMEA3136689, study PRJEB25190) | human gut metagenome | biome: human gut; feature: human-associated habitat; material: faeces | place: Austria | collected 2013
AGGAGCTGACGCGCAAGCTTCTCTATGCGACGGACCTCTATTTCACGATGTCGACGCGCAGGCTCTACAGCTACAGCACCAAGGAGCTGGCAGACGTCTCGTCCAACCTCTACGTGCGCGGCCTTATGACCGGCAACGAGGTGCGCGATTGGGTGGGCCTCAGCCCGAAGGAGGGCCTGAACGAGCTCGTCATTTTGGAAAACTACATCCCGCGCGACATGATCGCAGACCAGAAAAAGCTTACACAAGGAGGAGGTGGAGACGGTGGAACCGAATAGACAGCAGCGTCAGGTGCGCTGCATCCCGCAGGCGTTTCAGACGCGCGAAGCCGAGAGCGATCTCTACATCGAAGGCTACTTCGCAGTATTCAACTCGGAGTATCCCCTGTGGGACGATGTGAGCGAGATCATCAAGCCCGGAGCTTTCACAAATTCGATCTCGGGCGACATTCGAGCTCTCATTAACCACGACACGAGCTTAGTTCTCGGCCGGACGAAATCCGGCACGCTGACGCTCAAGCAGGACGAGCGCGGCCTCTGGGGCAGCGTCCGTATCAACCGCGACGACGTGGACGCGATGAACTTGTACGCAAGAGTCCAGCGCGGAGACGTCGACCAGTGCTCGTTTGGCTTTGCCATCAAGAGCGAGACCTTCCGCGATCTCGGAAATGGCAAGTATCGCTGGGAAATCGAAGAAATTGACCCCTTATATGAGGTCAGCGTCTGCACCTTCCCGGCATATGAGCAGACCTCGGTCAGCGCCCGAAAGCGGGATTTTGAGGAAATCGAAAAGCGCCGCCTGGAAACGTGGCGCGCAGAAATGAACAAGAAGTTAGGAGGAAACCCGTAAATGGCAGCACTTAGAGTTTTAGTCCTGAACAGCGAGATCACCGCGCTTCGCGCGCAGCTGACGCCGCTGGAGCAGACGAGAGACGGCTTTGCCGCGAGAGAAGAGCAGCTTCGCCAGGCGCTCAGCGAGATCACCGAGACGAGCACCGACGCAGAGCGCAGTGCCGTGTCCGCGGCTGTGGACGCTTTTGAAAACGATCGCAGCGCGAACGCCGCCGAGATTGCCCGCATCCAGGGCGAGATTGACACCCGCAGCGCGGAAATTGCCCGGCTGGAGGCCGAACAGACCCCGCCCCCGGCAAGCAATCCCGCGGTGTCCAACTCTGACACCAGAAACAACGATCACCACGAAAGGAGCTTTGTACCCATGAACAACACCACCGAGCGCCGCTGGTTCGGCCTCACCTACGCCGAGCGCGACGCACTCATGCAGTCCGAACAGGTCCGCACCTTTATCCGCAATGTCCGCGAGGCTCGCGCCCAGCAGCGCAGCGTCACCGGCGGCGAGCTGGGTATCCCGGACGGCTTCCTGCCGATCCTGCGGGACCTCACGTATCAGGAGTCGAAGTTCCTGCGCTTCGTCTTCACCACCACGTTCCGCGGCACGACCCGCCAGAACGTCGCCGGTATCGCGCCGGAAGCCATCTGGACCGAGATGACAGACAAGCTCAACGAGCTCGATATCAACTTCTGGCAGCTCACCATGGACGGCTTTATGGTTGGCGGCTACATGGCCGTCCCGAACCCTGTCCTGATGGACGACAGCGACCTTCAGCTCGCAACGACCATCCTTCAGGCGCTTGCCGCGTCGCTCGCCAAGGCGATCGACAAGTCCATCTGGTTCGGCACGGGCGAAAATATGCCGGTCGGCATTATCACGCGCCTTGCCGCGACGGCAAAGCCCACCTGGTGGGGCTCTCAGCAGGCCGCGTTCACTGATCTTCATACGAGCCACATTCTGAAGCTCGACATCGCGTCCAAGACCGGCGTCGAATTCTTCCAGCCGCTGGTCGCGGCACTGGCCGTGGCAAAGCCCGACTACTCCAACGGCACCGTCATCTGGACAATGAACCGCAAGACCCACATGGACCTCATGTCCCGTGCGCTGGCCTATAACTCGGCTGCCGCAATGGTTGCGGGCGTCAACAACACCATGCCGGTCGTCGGCGGCGAGATCGTCGAGTGGGAGGTCATGCCGGACAACGAGATCACGGGCGGCTTTATGAGCCTGTACCGTTCGGTTGAGCGCGAAGGCACGTCGATTGAGTCCAACACCAACGTGCGCTGGCTGGAAAACCAGACCTGCTTCAAGGGTATGCAGCGACGGCAAGCCCGCCATCGGCGAGGCGTTTGTCCTCATCAACTACAACAACACCGCGCCCACCACGACCACGACCTTCGGCAAAGATCTTGCAAACTCCGCCATCGGTACCCTGATCGTCACGACTGCCGCTGGCTCTACCAACGGAAAGAGCGTTGTGACTGTCGCGGGCAACGGCTCGGGTGCGCTCAAGTATCAGGTCGGCGGTCAGGCTATCGCGGTTTCCAACGGCGAGACGCTCGGCAAGGGCTGGACGGAGCTGCCCGCGAACAAGACCATTGACGGCACGACCGGTCAGACTGTGACTGTCGTCGAGGTCGACGGCAACGGTCGCGCGATCTCGGTCGGCTCCGGCAGCGTGACCGCAAAGGCTGGCTAAGAAGGGAGGCTCGGTGTATGTCGCTGGACGCGCAGCTCTCTTACTTAACGGTTGACCTCGGAATCCTGCGCTGCACCGAGGCACAGGAGACCTACCTGCGGGGGCTTCTCACACAGGCGGCGGATTTTATCGCGACACGCGGCATTGTGCTCCAGCCGGACTGTGACGCCGACGATATGCTCGCGGCGATGGTGGCAGGCTGGATGTACAAGGCGCGCGCGAACGCCGAGGAAAAGCAGCTGCCGACGTATCTGCGACGGATGCTCAACAGCAAGCTTGCGCAGCAGAAGATGGGAGGCGGTACGGGATGATCTACGACAAGGTATGCACCGTCTGCGACCTGCTTCCCGCGTCCTCCCCTCTCCAGCGCCGCCTGCGCATTGCGTCGAGCCACTTTTACTGTGAGCGGGAGGTCTACGCTGCCCGATTTTATGCCGGAAAGCAAGCCGGTGTGCAGCTTACCAGGATGGTCAGCATCCCGCGCGTCTTTGGCGGCGAGGATATCAAAGCCGAGCAGTACGTGGTGCTTGAGGACGATCACATTTACCGCATCGACCAGGCGCAGCGGGGCTATGACTCCGACGGCCTGCCGATCACGACGCTTTCGCTCGCAGAGCCGGAGGGCAAGTATGAAATACTCCAAGATTGAGCAGGCTCTCGAGACTGTGCTCCCCGGCGCTGTGTATAAGGTGCAAGCCCCGGAGCACGCGCCGGACGGCTCGCCGCTCACGCGCTACCTCGTCTGGACGCCGACCGGCACGCGCAGCGTGAACGCAGACGGGGTACCCTTTGCAACGGTCGGCCTGTGCGTCGTGACCGTTGCCACGCAGACGGAAGGCGACACGCTGACAGGCGAGGTGCTGCAGGCACTGGCCGACGCGCACATCGCCATCGGCCAGAGCGAGCAGTCTTTTGACCAGGAGACAATGACCTATTATTCTGACATCCCCTGCGAGGTGATCTGATGGCACAGCTTGAGGTTTTGCAGGCGCAGTCGGCGCTTTCCGAGGCAATCCGGCAGCTCAAAGAAAAGAACCTGTTTTCAGACGAGAACGCCGCGGCAATCCTCGCGCCCGGCGCGGAGCTGATGCTCGCGAACGCGAAATCGGCATTTCTTCAGAGCGGGCACAACAACACAAAGCCGCGCCGGACGGGCGACACCTTCAAAGCCTTTTACCGCGCACAGAAGGTGTTCAAGGACAAAAACGGCGCACCGTATATGTTTGTCTCGCTCGAAGGCAAGGACCGGCGCGGGCAGCGCTACGGCGCGAAGGCGTTTATCCTGAACTACGGGCGCAGGACCGGCGGCAAAATCCCAGCGGATTATTATCTTTCCAACGCGGTCAAGGCGACGCGTCCGCAGGCGAACCGGCTGATGGTTCAAAAAATCGAGGAAATTCTTAAAAAATAAGCCGGTGTCCAAGTCTGACACCGGAACTGACGCGATGAAAGGAGGCAGAACATGCCTGCATTTGATCTCAGATACCTGCAAGTCGCAGAATACAAGAAAAAAGACGGCGGCACGGAATACGGCACCGCCACGTCGATGGGCGACGCGATGACGGTCGTGCTCGACCTGCGCTTTGCCGAGGGGCGGCTCTTTGCCGAGTCCACGCTCGCCGAGTACATGAAGAAGGCAACCGGCGGCACGGCGACGGCCGGCGTCAAGTACATCCCGACGGCGGCGCAGAAGCTCATGTTCCGCGCTTACGAAAAGCAGCGCACCGTGTCCGGCATCTCGGGTTCGCCCGTCAAGAGTCTGACCTTCGGCAAGAAGTCCACCGGCCAGTATGTCGGCTGGAGCTTCTACGCGCCGGACATGATCGACGGCGTCGAGAAGTTCACGGCGGTCTTCGTCCGGAAGGTGCTCTTTGGCCCGCCCGCGACGAACTTCCAGACGCTCGGCGACAACATCACCTTCCAGACGCCGACGACATCCGGAGAGTTCCTGATTGACGATCTGGAAGATCTTCTGGAGGTCGCGACGCTCGACTCGGAGGCGGACGCAAAAGCATGGTGCGACGCGGTGTTCATCACAACCGCGACGGACGTAGCGGGGTGAGCAGATGGACGTAAGATTCAAGGAAGTTCCCTTCCACTTTGACGGCCAGGACTGGACGCTTCGCTGCAACATGTGGATTCTTGCAGATGTCCAGGAGGAAAACGGCGGAGACTTCTCCGCTATGATCTCCGGGAAGCATGAGATGAAGTCTGTTTTGCAGTTCCTCGCGGCTATGCTCAATTTTGACGCCAAGAAGCGCAGCATCCCGACACGCTACACGGCGTTTGACACTGGAAGCAAGCTCACCTTCCCGGAATACAAACGGATCTCCGGGCAGGTCATGGAGCTTGTCGTTGCCGCTGTGAAGGCGGACGATGCAGCCGGAGACGCTCCGGCAGACGAAAAAAACGCACAGACCAGCGAAGTGTGACTAACGGCATCAACTTCGCCTGGTATTTAAATATCTGGATGAATGTCCTCAAAAACGACGAGGCCGTTTTTTGGAGCAGGATGACACCGGCGCGGTGCATGGCTATCTACAGAGAGTATTTCTCCATGGCCGCACCGAGCCGGTGTGCGCGTCAAGCGCCGGTTGAACAGACTGCTCGCTTGTCGTTATCACAGTATCTGATGGGAGGTGGGTAAATGTCTGTTCCGGTTGCAAACCTGAAACTCAAACTGGACGGAGAGGCGGAGTACCGCGCAGCGCTCAGCAGCATTGACAAATCGTTCAAGGAGCTCAGCTCTGAAATGAACCTGCTTTCGGCGAAATTCGCGGAAAACGGAGACAGCGTGGAGGCACTGAGCGCGAAGAACGACGTTCTGAACAGGAAGGTCGAAACGCAGCAGCAGCGCGTCGACACGCTCAAAAAAGCGGTTGAGGAAGCGAAGCAGATTCAGGAGCAGGCAAACAAAGCCTTTGAGGGCGCCGCCGCCGCGCTCGACGCGGGAAGCGACGAATATAAGACGCTCGCATCACAGGTGCAGAAGGCGGCGGACCAGACCGCCGTCTGGCAGACCAAGCTCAACAACGCCGAAGCCGAGCTCTATAAGATGAAAGACGCGCTGGAAGAGAACAATGACGAGCTCGACAAGGCGGGAGCCAGCGGCTCTAAATTCCAGCAGGCGATGGATAAGATCAAGGACTCCATTGCAAAGGCGAAGGAGGAAGGAACAGGCGCGAAGGGCGTTTTTGCCAACCTCAAGGAATCCTTTGCACACGGCAAGGGCGAAGCAGTCGGTCTTGGCGACGCGCTCGGCGGCGCGGCGGATAAACTCGGCATTCAGCTTCCCGAGGGCGCCAGCAAGGCGCTGAACTCCCTCAACGGCATCAGCGCCGGAACGGCTGCGGTGGCCGGCGGCTTTGCGGCGGTCGCGGCTGCCATCGTCAAAACGGAGAAGGCGCTCATTGACATGACGAAGGAGGCGGCGGAGGGCGCGAAGGAGATCGAGACTTTTGCCTCCATCACAGGCCAGAGCGAGCAGCAGGTGCAGCAGATGCAGTACGCATCTGAGAAGCTCGGCGTATCGTATGATCGCGTGCGGGACTCGCTCAAGGAAATCACGAACAAAATGCAGGAAGCCGAGAACGGCTCGGCGGACACAGCTGCGGCATTTGATAAGTTGAAGGTCAGCCTACGCGGGCAAAACGGCGAGCTGCGAGACGCGCAGGACGTTTTTCTTGACGTCATCGACGCGCTCGGGAACGTCGAAAACCAGTCAGAGCGCGACGCGATTGCTATGGACCTCATGTCGGAGAGCGCGCAGGAGCTGAACCCGATGATCGAAGCCGGGCGCGAAACGATTCAGCAGTACGCGCAGGCGGCGAGCGACATGGGTCTTGTGCTGGAAGAGGACGAGCTGAAGGCGCTGACGGACGTGCAAAGCGCGTTCTACGATCTCGAGCAGCAGCAGAAGGCGACCAAAAACCAGCTGGCGGCGGAGTTCGCGCCGTATCTTACCTCGTTCTACAGTGACATGTCGGAGGCGACGCGCACGTTCGGGCAGACGCTGGAGGACAGCGGCATTGTGTCGGCGTTTGGGTCGCTGCTGGAGTTTGTGGGCGATCTGATCGACCCGACAAGCGTACTCGGGCAGACGACACTTCCGATTCTGGAGGGCTCGCTTGAGGGCGTGGCGCTGGTGCTGGCAACCGTTGTGGACAGCCTTCGTGCCATCGCAGGCTTGCTGGATGGTCTGGAGGACTGGATCGACACCGGAAGCACGCAGACGTGGAAGGACGCTTTCAGCTTTAAGGCAACGAACGCCGTGCTTGACATCTGGGATTCCAGCGGCTCTAATCCATCTCCCTCTCGCGGCGGCGGCAGCTTCAGCGGAGGCTTCGGCGGCGGAACGAGCGTGACGAATAACTATTACACGGTGAGCGGCGTAAACGTGAAGACGGTAAACCAGGTGGCGGACGCTGCGGAGAATTCCCGGCAGCATAACCGGAAGTACGGAGGATGATATGGGCGTAGGTGTTTTTGAGGGTACGCGCACAAGCGCGCACAGAAAGGTAACGCTAACAAGCGCACTGTTTAACCAGATCGACGAAATGAACCCCACGTTGTCGCACACGCCGTCCGGACCGACCGGCAGCCCTTACGCCATCACAAGAACATGGGCGCTGCTGCAGGGAACCCTTCGGGAGGGTCCGGAAAAAGCGCTTCTGTGCAAATTTTACAGTGATACCGGCGGAAAGTTACCCTTCGATAAAAAGTTCGTGCAATTCGATGCGGACAACGGCTGCAAGATCACGTTCAGCCCGACGCAGATTGACAACACGGGGCAGAACTCGCTGATCGAGCTGCAAACCGTGCAAACGGCGTATGACCCGTATAACGTAAACTACAACACCGCGCCAAACCGCGCAACCATCCGGCAGACGTTCGTTTCGTCGCTCATTGTTGGGCAGGAAATCACGCTGGCACCGGGTATCTGGTACGATGTCGGCTCGACTGCGAGCCTGCGCAACGCGCTGAACAACGGCATCTGCTTTGCCATCGGCGCGAGCGACCCAAGCCCAAAGAACAGCGCAGCCACATCATGGGAAACGAAAATATGGCTCAGTCTCAGCTCGATCAAGTTGACGGTAGAGGTCGCAGACTTCCAGCTGGGATTTACGAGCCTTGCACCGGACGCGGGGGCGTATGTTCAGCCGGACGCGGCGGCAACCATCACATGGGCGGTAGACATTCCAGACTCGCCGGACATGTACTTTAACGAAGCCCCCGCGCAGGCGTCGTTTGAAATCCAGTATTACACCAAGAGTGCAGGGACGACTTCTGCGACACGGACGCTTACCGGCACGACGGCTACCAGCGCGACAATCCCCGCCGCGCACATGACGGGGGCGGAGAGCCTGAGCTGGCGCATCCGGGTAACGTCGAATGACGGCATTGTGGGCAATTGGTCGGATTGGCGCACCTGCACGTGCGTCAACCAGACCGGCAAAGCGACGGCTTTAAGCCCGGACGGGGCAAATATCACGCCGAACGAAATTGTTTCGTTTTTGTGGGAACACAGCTCCGTTTCCGGCAGACCGCAGGCGGGTGCGCAGATTCAAATCAAGTACGCGGGCGCAAGCGACTACATCACGATCTACAACGGGCAGACGACGCTTCGGCGGGCGGCGATCTCGCTGGCGGGAACAAATCCGCAATCCGGGCAGGCGCAGTGGCGTGTGCGGACGCAGGACGATCTCGGCGCGTGGTCGGCGTGGTCGGAGCCTCTGTATGTTTACATTGTCGCTGCGGCGACGGCTCCGTCGGTAACGAGCGTTACAACCGGGACGGCGCGCCCGACGGTAAGCTGGCAGAGCAGCAACCAGACGGGCTACCGGGTGATTATCCGGTCGGTATATGGTCCGGTTTTCTACGATTCCGGGGTACTCCCCGGCGCGGAGCAGAGCTATAAAATCCCAAAATATCTTTCGAACAACAACTACATTGCGGCGGTGACGGTGTGGAATGAATACGCCATCGAGAGCGCGGAAGGCACGCGGGCGTTCACCGTCGACGCTTCCGCCGTCGCGCCGGGAAAGGCGGAAATTGAAATAGCGGAGGAAGGAAACGGGTATGTGTGCATTAAGGCAACCTATCTCCCGGAAGCGTCGCGGTTCCTGCTGCTGCGCGACGGCGTGGCGGTTGGCGAAATGGTTAAGGGCGCGAACCAGTGTTATGATTTCGGCGCGGGAATTGGCAGGCACAACTACAGAATCCGCAGCCTGAACGAAAACGGCTACTCGGATAGTGATCTGGTTCGCACCACGCAGGAAATTCAAAGCGGGCTGCTCGTCTTCGCGGAGGAGGCTATAACGAAATACGGCGCGAACACCATGATCGAGCTGCGCGTGAACCGAGACGCGCCGCCGGGGCATACGGACGATTTGGCACTGGAGGCGACGCAGCAGACGTTTCAGGGGCGTTCGCTCCCCGTCACGGAATTTTCGGGGCGGCGGACGCACACGCACCGGCACACCTTCGCTATGCTCTCGCAGAGCGAAATGAAGGAGCTTATTTCCGCCATTCTGGAACAGAAAACGCTTTTGTACCGCGATCAATACGGCAAGCGGTATTTCTGCACATGCAGCACACTGCCGGTAAGCTATGATGAATTTTCTCAGAGTTTTACACTGGAGCTTGACGAGGTGGACTATAAGGAGGCGATTGAGTGATTGATCTGGCAACCGGAAGGTACACGGCGGCGGAGGTACAGCGGGCGCTTCACGCGGCGGGAGGCTCCCGGCGGGTATGGTATAGGTTGGAGCGGCTGAACGCATACAAAATCAAGCTCGGGGAACTACGGATGGAGACGGGCAGCATTGAGCAGGACGCAAACGCAAGCATTATGCGCACGGGGCGCTTTACCGTCCGGGACGAGGCGGGCGTAAACTGGCACGCGGAACTCCTGCGCCCGATTTTCTGCCTCGAAATGCCGGACGGCGGAACGGCGGAGTACCCACTCGGCGTGTTTTACATGCCGACGATCACAAAAAGCGGCTACAAGCACATCTACCGCGAGATTGAGGCATACGACACCACAATGCTTTTGTGGGACGATCAGGTACCGGAGCGCTACAGCATCGCGCGAGGCACGAAGTACACAAGCGCGCTGAGCGGCATTTTCTCGAGCGTGGGCGTTCACGATGCGATTATCGAGCCGTCCGATTCCGTCACAGAGACGACGCTGGAATGGGAGGCGGGAACAACAAAGGGCGAGATTGTAAAGCAACTCATGGATGCGGACAACTACGCGCCATTGAGCGCGGACGCATGGGGGCGCTGGGTGTGCCGGAAATACCGCGATCCGCGTTCGCGCTTCGCGGAGTACAGCTACAAGGCAGACGAAATGAGCGTGCTTCTTCCGGCGCAGACGCTGGTAGAGGACGTTTACGGGCTGCCGAATGTATTTATCGGCATCGTCTCCCGCCCAGACCGGACGCCAATGAGCTTTTTCTACGAGATTACGGACTCGTCCAGCCCGCTGGCGGCGGTCAACCGGGGCGGGCGGAGAATCGCGGACACCAAGATTTACGACGACGCCGCGTCGGCAATCGCGCTGGAGGCGGCAGTAAGGCGGCGCGCCGGGCGCGCTGCGGCGTATTTATCTCAGCTGACGTTTGAAACCGCCGCCATGCCGCACCACGGCGCGGAGGATGTGCTGTGGCTCGAAGCGGGGGAGGTGCGCGGAAAGTATCTGGAAACAAAGTGGACGCTGCCGCTGGAACCGGGCAGCGGCATGACGCACGAGGCGCAGAAGGAGGACACGCTTTGATTCAGGATGATCTTTTTTTGAAGCAGAAGCAGGAAAAGCAATCTGTGCAGCTGGCTACCGTTTCCGAGGTGGCAGACGACGGCGTTCGGCTGCTGATTGACGGGGAATCGGAGCCAAGCCAGATGATATGCAGGTATCTGGCAAGCTATACGCCGGAGGCGGGAGACCGGGGGTTTTTCCAGCGCGTCGGCGGGGCGATGCTGGTACTCGGGAAAATCTAACGATGGTGTCAGACTTGGACACCGCTATTACGTTTCAGGCGGGTGACCGCGTGAAGATCTGCCGCATCAGCGGCACCTACGTCGTCGAGTACGTCGTGGGAAATCCAAAGTGAGGTGATACCATGCGCGAAAAAATTCAAAATGCGCTTTCAGTGGAAGTGACGGGCGCGGATCTGACAAAGGCAACGAAGCTCCAGTTCTGGCTCAAGCAGGGCGAGCTGTTTTTTGAGTACGCGCCGCGGGTCGTAGACCAGACGCATTTGCTTGTCATCATCCCCTTTGCCGACGCGATGCAGCTCGACCCCGGCAAGAGCGCACGGCTCCAGCTGGCGCTGACGGATGCGGACGGCAATCCGCAGGCGGCGGATATTGTCTCGACGCCAGTCAAGGACCTACTCAAGGAGGCGGGATATGATTAAAATGACGCTTTCCCAGCCGGAGATTAAGATGAAGATCGCCCCGGCGAAGGTGGTTTATCAGGGCGGCGGAGGCGGCACAAATGACCACACAAAGCTCTTAAACCGGGACGCGGACGACCAGCACCCGATTAAGGCCATTACGGGCCTGCAATCCAAGCTGGACACAATCCCTCCGGCGTCGGAGAAGATCACAAATACGGAAATAGAGGAGATGCTGAAATGAGTAAATACCTGGATAACGATGGCCTGCTGTATCTCTGGAACAGCAAAATTAAGCCTCTGGTTGCAAAGTATCTGCCGCTCACCGGCGGCACGCTGACCGGCAAGCTAAAACTCTCCGGCGCGCCGACGGAGGACATGGACGCGGCAACCAAAAAATATGTCGATGATTCCGTCGCAGGCGCAGGCAGCGGACCGACCCAGTACACCGGCACGCTACTTGCTTCGGGCTGGTCCGAAGACTCACACGGCTACCAGGCGCAGACGATCACGATCACGGGGCTGAAAGCGTCCTACGACGTAGATCCGCAGTGGGACGTAGCTCTCTCGGGCACGGACCCGGACGCGGATGCGGCGCTTTTGGAGGGCTTCGCACTCATCCACAACTATAAGACAGGCGCGAACTCTTTGACCGCGCAGTGCATCGGCAAAGCGCCGACGGTGAATGTCCCCGTGAAGGTGGTGGTGTTCGGATGAGCGGAAGGAGCCCAAGATGGTTTACTGGAATTAAGCCTTCATATGAGGCAAATTTTTCGGATAATACCTGGGAACAGATCATTGCTATCTGCCAGAAAAAGGTTGTCCCCTCAACGTGGAAGATTGGAGATCAGAAGGCGATGATGATTGGCTCCACGGACTATCTGGTTGACATTATCGGTATCAATCACGACGACTATTCCGATGGCTTCGGCAAAGCCCCGTTTACCTTCCAGTTGCACGACTGCTACGGAAAAAACGAAATGGAGGGCAGCAACACAAACAGAAACGGTTGGGCTGGCTGCGCCATGCGGCAAACACATCTTCCTGCCATCTTGGTTCAATTGCCGCTGGAAGTGCAAAATGGCATCCAGAATGTGAATAAACTTACATCTGCGGGAAACAAAAGCACCACCATCGTAACAACGGCAGACAAACTGTTTTTTCCAAGCGATGTGGAAGTGTTTGGTGATGTTGATTCTTCCGCGCCAGGCGAAGGTAAACAATATCAGTATTACAAAGAAAACGGAAGCAAAATAAAAATGCTAGACGGCGCGGAATCCAGATGGTGGACACGTTCCCCGTCTATAAACGGCACCACAAATTTTATCTTCGTATCATCCGCCGGCACTAAGGGAACTATCCGGGGCGGCGCTGCGCTTGGCGTGCCATTTTGCTTCTGCTTCTAGGGGGTGCATCAATGGGAATGTTTTTACGAAGGGGACTTCCCAGCAAATTCATGGTAATTCTGAGCGTCCCTGTTTCTTACAGCAGTACCTATTCCATGTATGCCGTAGTTAACGGCGAAAAACTAACGGATGCTGCAGCACTGACGTTTCCTTCTGGAAGTAAAGTTCCGATCACCATATCATATAAGGCACGAAACAGCCGCGGCAACGTTATTTTGAACGGTGTAACTGCATCAAACGAAAAAGAAGGTACTTACGAATTTGTAGCCACAACAAACACACGCATTTTGTTCGAACAAAAGAAAACATATGACGGAAACGGCAACGTTGTGTGGACACCGACCTGCACCATCACGGAAAATTGATTTAGGGGGTTATTTAATGTACATCACACACAACAATCAAACCTACGCGAACGTCCGGGTATACAGCACCTCCGGCTCGGTCCGGTTTACAGGCGATTCTCTTTCGGGGGTGACAGAGCTGAGCGGCCCCGTCGTGGTCTTCGCGGACAACGGCTTCGAGCTGCGGACGTTCGTACCGATCGATTATCTCCGGCAGGACATCAAAGACGGCAGCTGGCTACTGACGAATATCCCGCTGCCGGAGCCGCAGCCGGTCGTGGCGGCACAGGTTGAATACGACTTAACCGTTTCCACGGCAAACGCCGTGCGCCTGCTCATGGCGGGCAAGCAGCCCACAACGGCGGATGAAATCATTATGTGTTCGGCGCTCTATGATGAATGGATGCCAGGCAAACACGTTGCCGGAGACATTTTCTCTGTAGACGGAGATATATGGGAATGCTTCCAGAACTATGACAATTCAGTATATCCGGATATTGTGCCGGGTAACTCTGCGTGGTTCACATTTAACAGACCATACCACGGCACGTCCAGAGAAACAGCAAGAAATTTTGTTCATCCGACCGGAGCGCACGACGTGTACAAGGCAGGGGAATGGGCGGTGCAGGACGGTAAGTTCACCAAAGCGAACCAGGACACAGCATATAGTCTCGCGGAGTACCCGCAGGCGTGGGATGTGGAAGAATAACAGACGCCCGAGGGCGAGAAAGGAGAACACATGGACACCAAGACCATCATCGTTACCCTCGTCTGCGCCGTGCTCGGCTCGTCCGCGCTGACGGCGGTCGTCAATGCCGTCGTCAGCGCGATACAGAAAAAGCGCGGGAAGACCACGACGCAGGATACGCGCATTGCAGAGATCGACAAAAAGCTCGACAAGATGCAGACGCATCAGAACGAGCAGTATCTCGCAATTCTCCGGCTGACCATCATGTCGGAGGAAATGCCAATGGCAGAGCGCCTGATCGCCGGAGAGAAGTATAAAAAGATGGGCGGGAACGGCGACGTGAAAAAATTCCTGCACCAGCTGGAGGCGCAGTGCGGACATAGCAATGGAGTTTAGCAAGAAGTGGCTGATCTGCAGCGCGCTCGTCAGCCTC
>OLQC01002142.1_pt1 | contig 13801 bp, 10 predicted proteins | sample 1672471 | NCBI WGS metagenome assembly OLQC01 (sample SAMEA3136689, study PRJEB25190) | human gut metagenome | biome: human gut; feature: human-associated habitat; material: faeces | place: Austria | collected 2013
GGACGTGGTGATTCAGGCGGCAGCACCGGCAGATTACCGCTTTGCCGTGCGGCACGATCAGAAGCTGAAGAAGCAGGACGGGATGCCCTTCATGGTGGAGCTGGTGGAGAATCCCGACATTGCGGCCGCTGTGGGCAGCGCCAAGCGTCCGGGACAGGTTCTCGTGGGCTTCGCCGCAGAGACGGAGTACCTGATGGAGAACGCCGCCAAGAAGCTGCAAAAGAAGAATCTGGACATGATCGTTGCCAATGATGTGTCCAAGCCCGGCGCGGGCTTCAACGTGGATACGAATATCGCCACGCTGCTGACACGGCAGGGCGCAACGGAGTGCCCGCTGCAAAGCAAGGCGGCTCTGGCGCAGGAGATATTGAATAAGATCGACGAGCTGAGGCACGCATAATGTACCTTTTCGCAGAGCGTTATTGGGTGAAGGTCGTGCGCCGAAGCGGCTGCCGCCGGTTCAGTCTGCGCTATCATGCGGAGGATGGGACGTTCACCCTGACGATCCCTGCGGCGGTCAGCGATGATCAGATGAAGAAGTTCTTGACCGCGCAGACAGACTGGATGCCGGCACGCCTCAGCGAGCGGGGCTGGCAGCCAAGCTATGCGGCAGGGGAGCGGCATCTTCTTTGGGGACGCTATGAGCCGCTGGGCGGCGGCGTACTCCCGGCGGGAGAGAAGGAGCTGAGCGCTCTATATGCGCGGGAGCTCACCAAGGAGCTTGAACGCATTCTGCCGGAGCAGGAGCGGCGCATGGGCGTGAAGGCAGATCGCATTACCCTGAAGGGAATGACGAGCCGCTGGGGCAGCTGCCAGCCTTCGACGGGCCGCATTTGCATCAACGTGCGCCTGGCCCTGTACCCGCCGGAGTGCTTGGAATACGTGGTCGTCCACGAGCTGTGCCACCTGCTTGAGCGCGGCCACGGCCCTCGCTTCCACGCGCTTATGGGCACTTTCATGCCTGACTGGAAAGAGCGGCGCGCCAAGCTGCGCTAGCGTCGGGATTCGGCACTGCGAAATTGAAGCGAACTTTTGTACTAAAAGGGCTTTTCATTGGGCTTGTATTACATTACAATGCGAACAAACATTCGGTTTTGAGAGCGAAAGGCCTGGTGAGAGCATGGGAGAGGTTGTTGGACGCAAAAAGAAGGCTGTGGTGACAGGAGCGCTGGCGCTTACCTTGGGCGCCGGCCTGGGGCTTGGCGCGGTAGCTTGGGGAAGTGAGGGGTCCGTGCCTGAGGAAAGTGTGAGAGCCGGGGACGCTTGGGCTCCGTTGGTGGGCCAGAAGTTGGAGGAGAAGGTGGCCGCTGCGGCCCGTTCCCATCGCGCCGAAGTGCGGCAGGCGCTTGCGGCCTATAGGGTAACGGACGCGGCGGCGCGGGAAGCTGCCACGGAAGCAGGGGAGCAAACGCCGGCCGAAGCCGCCGGGGCGCAGGACGCTCATCTTTCTGCCGAGGGTCCAGGTGCCTCATCGGGCGAGGCTGCGGGTGCGTGTTCGGAAGAGGCGGATCGGGCGGACGAACAGCGCGGCGGCCAGGAGGCGTCGAAGGGGTCCGGAAGTGCGGCGGAAGGCGGGGGATTCGCCTCTCAGCCGAGCGCGCCCGGGCCCGAACCTTCGGTGGAAGCATCGGCGGAAGGCGACTCTTCCGCTTCCGAAGAGGTGCCATCTGATGAGGGATCGAACGTCGATGGAACGCTCAAGCCTGGCACGCTGGTGGTAGACGGTACCGCCATTCCCTACCGCGATGTGCGCGGCGGCACGACGCCGAGCTCCGGGGGAGGTCTGTGGTTGGGGTCGGACGCGGTGGATGACGGCAGCTGGGGCTATTTCGTCGGACATAACCCCGGCTCGTTCGCACCGGTGCGTTCGCTGTCCTCGGGCGATGCCGTCGTCGTGTGCGACCGCTCGGGAGGGCAGCGCACTTATACGGTGAGGGATGTGTTCCAGGTGGAGGAGACGGCCACGTGGAAGACCATCGCTTCGCGGGTAACCGGTTACGGCGAGTCGGTGGTGCTGCAAACCTGCGCGGGCGACGGCATGAACGTCATCGCCGTTGCGGCCTAGAGTCGAGCGACTTCCCGGCACGTGCCGGTCTGGAAAGAAAGGCTCGGAAGCTCTTGGGCCTCCGAGCCGGATCCATACTTTGAGGAAAGGCGGTGATGGCTTATTCGTCGTCCTCGCCGCCGTGGTCGTGCTCGGAGATGTCGCTCACGGGCTTCTCCAGGCCCTCGATGACGATGCCGTTCTTCTCGGCGTAGTCCCACAGCGCCGCATGGATGGCCTCTTCGGCCAGCAGCGAGCAGTGCACCTTCACCGGGGGCAGCCCGTCCAGGGCCTCCATGACGGCTTTGTTCGTGACCTTAAGGGCCTCCTGCACCGTCTTGCCCTTCACGAGCACGGTGGCCATAGAGCTCGTGGCGATAGCGGCCCCGCAGCCGAAGGTCTTGAACTTCGCGTCGCGGATGACGTTGTTCTCGTCGATGTCGAGGTACACGCGCATGATGTCGCCGCACACCGCGTTGCCCACGGTGCCGCAGCCGCTCGCGTTCTCGATCTCGCCGACGTTCTGGGGGTTGGTGAAGTGCTCCATCACTTTATCGGAGTAGTTCATGGCCATGAGGGATTCTCTCTTTCTATGGGTGGGGAGGACGATGAAGGAGGTGATAGGGTGATGTTAGTTCGCGTAGGGGAAGCCGTCGGCCTTGAAGCGCTCGATGACCGATTCCACCTTGCCCTGCTGGAAGTCCTCGTACAGGGGGCTCATCATGCGCAGGTGCTGCAGCGTGGCCTTAAGCGAGTCCACGGCGAAGTCGATGTCGGCCAGGGTGGTGTCGCGGCCCAGCGTCAAGCGCAGCGAGCCGTGGGCGATCTCGTGGGGAAGGCCGATGGCCAAAAGCACGTGGCTCGGGTCCAGCGAGCCGGAGGTGCAGGCGGAGCCGGAGGACACGCAGATGCCCCGGGCGGCCAGCTGCAGCAGCATGCCTTCGCCCTCGATGAACTCGAAGGAGAAGTTCACGTTGTTGGCCAGGCGGCTCTCCCAGCTGCCGTTGAGCTTCGCCGAGGGGATCTCCTCCAGGATGCGGCGGATGGCGTGGTCGCGCAGGGCCAGCTGACGGTCGTGCTCGGGGGCGATTTCCTCGGCGGCCAATTCGGTCGCGCGGGTGAAGCCGACGATGCCGGGCACGTTCTCCGTGGAGCCGCGCCGCCCGCGTTCCTGCTGGCCGCCGTCGAGGAGGTTCTGGAGCTTCACGCCCTTGCGCACGTACAGGAGGCCGACGCCCTTAGGCCCGTAGATCTTGTGGGAGGAGGCCGACAGCATATCGATGCCCAGCTCGTTCACGTCGATGGGCTCGTGCCCGAAGGCCTGCACCGCGTCGGTGTGGAAAACGACGTTGGCATCATGGGCAGCTGCCGTCAGCTCAGCGATAGGCTCGATGGTGCCGATTTCGTTGTTGGCGAACATAATGGAGGCCAGGATGGTGTCCGGGCGGATGGCCGCCTTGAAGTCCTCAACGCTCACGAGCCCGTGCTCGTCCACGGGCAGGTAGGTCACTTCGAAGCCCTCGCGCTCCAGCGCCTGGCAGGTGTGCAGCACCGCGTGGTGCTCGATGGCGCTCGTGATAAGGTGGCGCCCCTTGGCGGCGTTGGCCCGGGCGAACCCCTTGAGGGCCCAGTTGTCCGATTCGGTGCCGCCGCTCGTGAAGAAGATCTCGCGCGGCGTTGCGCCGATAAGGCCGGCCAGGCTCTCGCGGGCGGCGGCCACGGCATCGGAGGCCTCCTGGCCCAAAGGATAGATGGAGGAGGGGTTGCCGAAATGCTCGGTGAAATAGGGGGTCATGGCCTCCACTACTTCGGGACGGACAGGCGTCGTGGACGCATGGTCAAGGTAGATCTGGCTCATGATGCTCCTGCTTCCGCGTTGGGGATGGGTTCGCCCGGCACGGTTCAGGGCCGTGATCGAGCTTCTCCATCTAAGTCTAGTAATTTGCTAGAGATTAATATAGACGGGTTGCGGAGATTGTCAAGAACCTCTTATGATTGTTACCATATTCACGACGATTTCCCAGAAAGGCGACCCGGTGAAGATTTCGACGAAGACCCGTTACGGCATGCGCTTCATGATCGACCTGGCCCAAAGCCAGGGGGAGGGCCGTGTGGCCTTGAAGGACGTCGCCGATCGCCAGGGGCTTTCCAAGAAGTACCTCGAGCAGGTCGTCGCGCCGCTTGCCAGCGCGGGGCTGCTCGATGTGACCCGCGGCAACCAGGGCGGCTACCGCTTGGCCCGTGAGGCGGCCTCCATCACGCTGGCCGACATTGTCGCCGCCTCCGAGGACGGCCTGGAGCTGCTCGATTGTATGGGGTCGCTCTCCACTTGCGAGCGCGCCGAGGGCTGTCCGTCCCGCCGCGTGTGGGGCGGTCTTCAGGCGGCCATCGGGGACTACCTCTCGGGGCTGACTCTCGCCGACGTCGCCGCTCCCGCCGCTGGTTCCAACTTGTAATCTCTCAGCTGCCCTCTTTCGCGTATCATGTGTAATTACCTGTGCCGCGACGAGAGAGGACGCTGTGGAAGACGAGGGGAAAAAGTACTGGCTCTCCATAGCTGCTTTCGTTCTCGTGTTCATCGCGGTCGTCGTCACGCTGTCCACCTTCATGCAGCAGACGAGCAACCGCATCGTTGCCCAGGCGAACCAGTACGTCTCTGATGCCACGGCCCAATCCTGCGTGCTGGTCTCCACCCTCATGGAGAACACGCAGAAAGACATCGAGACTATCGCCGCCCTTGCCTCGGAGTCGGCGGATGTGACCGACATCGTCACCAGCGAGGAATGGCTCATCAGCGTGGAGGAGACCTCGCCTTTCGACACCATCGACTTCGTTGATGTCGACGGCATGCAGCACTCGCCCCAGCACGAGCCGGTGAACGTGTCGGATCGCTCTTACTTCAAGCGGGCCATGGCGGGCGAATCTGGCATCGAGGCCGTATTCAACACCCGCATGACCCACGAGAACCTCGTGTACTTCTTCGCACCGGTTCGCGAGGGTGCGGACGGTCCGGTCGTGGGCTTACTTCTGGCCCACTACAGCGAGAACCGGCTCGCCGATCTTCTGTCAGGCGATTTCTTCGGCTACGCGTCCCAGGTGATGCTGTGCTTGCCCACCGGGGAGGTGGTGGCCGCCACGGATTCCTCCTATGTTGGCAGGAACCTTATCCAAGAGGCGCAGGCCGACCCCTCTGCCACCTCTGGCGCCCGCGATCTGGAGCGCGCTTTTGCCAATCACGAGACGGTCACGTACAGCTACAAGGCTGAGCGCGGCACGGGCTCGGTGTGCATCCGCGAGGTGCCGGGTCTCGGCTGGATGATGCTGGAGACGTTCCCGGCCGCCGCTACCGAGCAGATGATCAACGAGGCCAATGAAGGCGGTTGGAACGCCCTGTTCGTCATCGTGGTGGTATTCGTCCTCGTCATTGCCGGCATTATCTTCTACAACAACCGCCGCCACCGCTCGCTCACCCGCTCGATGCGCGATCGGGAGGACGTGCAGCGCGGGGTGGCCAAGCTGACCGAGCGGCTGGTGCTCATGGATTTGGATGCCGATCGGTTCCGCTACATGAGCGGCCCGGTCACGCCGAGTGACCCCTACGAGTTGGAAGGCCCCTACACCGCCATGATAGAGCGCCTGCAGGGCCTGGTCGTGGGCGACGAGGCCAAGGCGGAGGTGGCCAAGCTCTACGACAAGCACACGATCATCGATCTCATGCCGCCCGGCTCCGACGAGATCCGCTTCGAGTACCAGATGAATCGCGGGGGAGACGTCAAACGGGAGGACATCAACCTCATCTGCGTGCAGCGCGACGCGGCGGGGATGCCGACGCGGCTTCTCTACACAACCCAGGACGTCACGGCGCTCAAGCAGCGCGAGAAGCAGCTCCAGCTGGCCATGGAGGACTCCTATCGCGCGGCGGTTGCCGCCAACAACGCCAAGAGCGACTTCCTCTCGCGCATGAGCCACGATATCCGCACGCCGATGAACGCCATCATCGGCATGACGGAGCTCGCGCGCATGAACGAGGGGCATCCGGAGAAAGTGGACGACTGCCTGGCGAAGATCACGCTGTCGAGCAACCATTTGCTCGCGCTGATCAACGAGGTTCTCGATCTCTCCATGATCGAGAACGGGCGCCTGGTGCTTACCGTGGGAGAGGTGGATCTGCGAGCGTTGGCTCTCGAGATGGAGACGATGTTCTCGCAGCGCTGCGAAGAATCGGGCATCGCCTTCGTGATTGAATTCGAAGGGCTCGCCCATCCGCTGGTAGAGGGCGACGGGCTTCGCTTGCAACAGGTGTTCATGAACATGCTCGGCAATGCGGTGAAGTTCACGCCGGCGGGCGGCTCGGTGTCGCTGCGGGTTGTCGAGCACGCCTCTCGCGTCGAGGGGACGAGCGACTACGAGTTCGTCTTCGCCGACACCGGCTGCGGCATGGCGCCGGAGTTTCTGGCGCACGTCTTCGAGCCCTTCGCGCGCGAGCACGACTCGCGCACCGAGTCCGTGGAGGGCACGGGGCTGGGGCTTTCCATCGCCCAGTCCGTCGTCTCGCTGATGGGCGGCACGATTGATGTGGAAAGCGAGCCGGGTCGCGGCACGGTGTTCACGGTGCGGGTGAGCATGCGCTATGTGGAAAGGGATGCGAAAGGCGTCCTTGGGGAAAGCGACGACGCCGACGATGCGCGCGATGCTTCGCAGGGGGATGCGCCCGCGCCGAGGGGCGCCGACTTGAGCGGCGTGCGCGTGCTGCTTGTGGAGGACAACGAGCTTAACAGCGAGATCGCCGTGGCGCTGCTGGAGTCCCTCGGCGCAGCGGCCGAGACGGCGGCCAACGGCCAGGAGGCCCTCGATGCGCTGGATGCGAGCGAGCCGGGGCATTTCGACGTGGTGCTCATGGATATCCAGATGCCTGTCATGAACGGTCTGGAGGCCACGCGCCGTATCCGCGAGAGCGCGCGGGATGATTTGCGCGCATTGCCCATTGTCGTGCTCTCGGCCAATGCGTTCACCGAAGATGTTCAGGAATCGAAGCGCGCTGGAGCCGACGACCATCTCTCCAAGCCCATCAGCATAAAGGACCTGGCGGCCACGCTGGGCGGAATCCTCGGACGCGCCTGATCCTTGCGGCGCTTGCGTCCCCCGCCACCTTTGCTGCCCTGGCGTTCCTTACGGCCCCGCGCCATCACGCGCCTACGGCGCAGCGCGGAGTCGAAGGATCGTGCGGCCCTTCCCTGTGTTAAGATAGCCTGCACGCAACAACCCTAAAGGGGAGCGGCGGTGTCATCGGCCGCCTGCGCCCGGAAAAGGAGTCTTACCCGCTATGCCTAAGGGAACCTTCGGCGTCACCACGCCCATCTACTACATCAACGCCGCGCCGCATCTGGGCACCGCCTACACCACGGTGGCCGCCGACACCATCGCGCGCTACGAGCGCATGAACGGCTACGACGTGTCGTTCGTCACCGGCACCGACGAGCACGGCCAGAAGATCGCCGAGACTGCCGAAAAGAACGGCATGACCCCGCAAGCCTGGTGCGACTCGCTGGCCCCGGCCTTCACCGATGCGTGGAAGACGCTGGATATCGACTACACCAACTTCGTGCGCACCACCGAGGATCGCCAGACCCGTGCCGTGCAGAAGTTCTGGCAGGGGCTCTACGACGCGGGCTGGCTGTACAAGAGCGCCTACGAGGGCTGGTACTGCGTGCACGAGGAGACCTATTACGCCGAGAGCGATCTGGAGAAGAACGAGGACGGCGAATTCGTGTGCCCCGACTGCAAGCGCCCGGTGCGCTACGAGTCCTCGGGCGAGGAGAACTGGTTCTTCAAGCTCTCCGAGTTCCAGGACAAGCTCCTCGCCTTCTATGACGAGCACCCCGACTTCATCCGACCGGTCAGCCGTCGCAACGAGATCGTCTCCTTCGTGAAGGGCGGCTTGCAGGATCTGTCCATCTCCCGCTCCAGCTTCGACTGGGGCATCCCCGTGCCGTGGGATGAGGGCCACGTGTTCTACGTGTGGGCTGACGCGCTCATCGCGTACCTCACGGGCATCGGCTACGGCGACCCCGAGCGCACATCCGAGTTCGATCGCCGCTGGCCCATTCAGTACCATTTCGTGGGCAAGGACATCACCCGCTTCCACTGCGTCATCTGGCCGGCCATGCTCATGGCCGCCGGCATGCCCATCACGCACACGGTGTTCGGCCACGGTTTTCTGCTCACCAAGGGCGAGAAGATGTCGAAGTCGAAGGGCAATGGTCTTATGCCGGCCGATCTGGTGCGCGTGTTCGGCGTGGACGCCTACCGCTACTACTTCATGAGCGACGTGCAGTTCGGCCACGACGGCTCCATCTCCATGGAGCGCATGGTGCAGGTGTACAACGCTGACTTGGCCAATACCTGGGGCAACCTCGTCTCTCGCGTGACGAACATGACCACGAAGTACTTCGAGGGCCGCGTGCCCGAGGCGCCCGCCGGTTCCGAGGACAACCCGCTGCGCGAGATCGCCGACAGCCTGTACGCGGAATACGACGGCTGCATGGCCGAGGTGGACTTCACCGGGGCTGCGGCGGCCGTGCAGAAGTTGGCGAGCCGCGTGAACCTGTACGTGGAGGAGAGCGCCCCCTGGACGTTGGCGAAGGATCCCGCGCGCGCCGATGAGCTGGCCGGGGTCATCTACAACTGCTTGGAGGCCATCCGCATCATCGCCCTGTACATGGCGCCGTTCATGCCGAACACCTCGGCCGAGGTGTTCCGTCGCCTGGGCCTGGGAGAGATCGCCGGCGTCACCGACATCCAGGAGGCCACGGCCTGGGGCCAGCTGCCCGCTAGCGTCGCCGTGGAGGTGGGCGACCCCCTCTTCCCGCGCCTGGATGTGGATAATCTGCCCGAGCTGTAGGCGATCATGAGAGACCAAGATCCCGTTTTTTATGACGCGCTGTTTCGGCAGAAGCGCAAAGGGGGGAAGTGGCGTGTGATGCCCTCGCCGGTGCTGGAAGGCCCGGTGGCCGACACCCATGCGCATCTGCAGATGCTCGCCGATCCGGCCTGCGAGTTGGCCCGCGCCGGCGCTCACGGCGTCGCCTTCGTGGAGACCATCGTCGATCCGGCCGAGGACGGCTTCGCCACCTTCGACGTCCTGCCTCTCTGGCTCATGGAGGCCGCTCGCGATCTGAAGGTCATGGAAGAAGAGGATGATGGCACGGCCGGCATTGTCGCCGCTCCGGCGGTGCCCCACGTGCGCATCGCGGCCGGCGTGCACCCGCACAACGCCAAGGAGTGGGCGCCGGAGCTTAAGGCCGCCCTGCGCGAGCGTTTGCGCGACCGCCGCGTGAGCGCGGTGGGGGAGATCGGGCTCGACTACCACTACGACCTGTCGCCGCGCGATGTGCAGCGCGAGGTCTTCCGCGCTCAGATTCGCCTGGCCAAGGAAGCGGGACTGCCCATCGCGCTGCATATGCGCGAGGCTCACGACGACGGCTTCGCCATTCTGGAAGAGGAGGGCTTTCCCGAGGCGGGAACGCTTCTGCACTGCTTCAACCTGGATGCCGCTGAGGTGGCGCGTTGGGTGGAGGCCGGCTGCTACATCGCCTTCGGGGGCCCGCTTACCTTCAAGCGCGCCGACGAGGTGCGCGAGGCCGCCAAGCTGGTACCGGCCGATCGCCTGCTCACCGAGACGGATTCGCCCTATATGACCCCCGAGCCTCTGCGCGGCACCGACTGCGGCCCGGCCCACACCATCTACACCGCCGACGTGCTCTGCGAGGTGCGCGGCGCCGACACCCCCGAGGCCCGTGCCGCCCTGCTCGCCCAGCTCTACGAGAACGCACAGCGCCTCCTCAACCGCAAGCCCACCCCGTGGCAGAAAGGCAGCAGCAATGCATAGAGTGATTTTGCACGGGTCGTGTCGGGCCGATGGGCGCAGTGCCGTGCTGGCCGACGAGCTATTCAATGCCTGCATCGAGGAGTGCCCGGAGGACGGGGTGTCCATCGTGTCGGTGTCGTCCACCGAGGTGCGGCCGTGTATCGGCTGCGATGAGTGCCGCGCCGTCGCCGAGGAGCCCATCCACGTGTTCGAGGAGGGCGATCCGCTGCTGCCTCAAGAGACGGTGGCGGAATCCGGTGCTCTGTTCCACCACTGCATCATCGACGACGACATGAACGAGGTGCGCAAGCACCTGGATGCGGCCGATGAGCTCATCGTGGTGTGCCCGGTGTACTTCGCCAGCGTGCCGGCTCAGATGAAGGCGCTGCTCGACCGCCTGCAGCCCTACTACTTCACCGACCTGCGCACGCGGCCCAAGCGCCCTGCGGTCATCCACGTGGTAGGAGCCGGCGGCGATCCCCACGGCTTCGAGCCGCTCATCGGCACGGTGCGCTCGGCGCTGTCCGTGGCCGGCTTTGCCGTAGAGCTCGTGCTCAACTGGGTGGGGAAGATCCGCGCTGACGGCGAGATCACGGCCGACGCCGAGGAGTACCCGCTGCCCCCCGTGGGCGGCTTCGGCGCCCTGGGCCTCGAGTTCGATGACGACTATGAGGTTGTGGAAGTGGAGGGCGTGGAAGAAATCGAGGAAGTCGAAGAGGAGGAGGACAACGACGGGGCGACCGAAGCTGCCGAGCACCGCCCGAAGGATCGCGCGAAGCTGTCCGTAAGCCAGAAGGCGCCCGCCCCTAAGCAGGATGCCCCGAAGTCGGGCTCCCGCGGCCCGCGCAAGTCCTCCGGCAAGGGCGGCGGCCCGGCCTACGGGAAGAAGAACACCAAGAAGAAGGGCAACGGCCGTGGCGGCCACCGATAGCTATGCCGGCGGCGACGGGCGCCTGTCGCCGCTCTCTACGCCGAGTGCCACCCGCGCGGTGCTCGAGGCCCACGGCATCGGCACCAAGTACACGCTCGGCCAGAACTTTCTCGTGAACGACGACGTGCTGAAGAAGATCATCGCCCTGGCCGAGGTGGACGAGGCCGACCGCGTTTTGGAAGTGGGCCCCGGCATCGGCACGCTCACCATCGCGCTCCTGAAGCACGCCGCCAGCGTCGTCGCCATCGAGCGCGACCCCGACCTGCCCGCCGTCCTCGCCGACACCCTGCACCCCTGGCGCGAGAAGTTCGCTCTCATAGAAAAGGACGCCCTTGACGTAACCGGGGATGACATTGTTGCGGCTATGGCCGAGATCGGCGCAGACACGGGGTGCCTTGACCGAGCGAGTTCCGCAGCGAACGAAACAGCCCAGTGGGCTGTTTCGCAGAGCGAGGACTGTCTGAGCGAATCAAGGTACCGCGTGGCTGTGCCTCAGGAGGAGCTTCAGCCGAGTCTTCCCAGCAAGCTGGTCGCGAACCTTCCCTACGCCGTGGCCGCCACCGTCGTGCTCGACTACTTCGAATCCTTCCTCTTCTTGGACTCCGTCACCATCATGGTGCAGAAGGAGGTGGCCGACCGCATGGCGGCCGCCGTGGGCACGAAGAACTACGGCGCTTACACCGTGAAGCTCGGCTTGCACGCCGAGCCGGCCGGCCGCTTTCCCGTGGGCCCGGGCAACTTTTTCCCGCCGCCCCGGGTCGATTCCGCCGTCATCCGCCTGAACCGTCGCGTGCCGCTCATGGCCGATGGGGCACCTGCCACGCCGGAGGTCATCGCTGCTGCGGCTCTCATAGCCGACGCCGCCTTCGCCAACCGCCGCAAGACCATCGCCAACTCCTGCAAGACCTACTTCTCCGGCCGCGGCTCGCTCTTGCTGGGAGCCTCGGGTTCGTCGGCTGGGCTAAGGGCCGTGGATGGCGCCCTGTCTGGTGGTGTTGGGGGCGCCTTCGTCCTCGACGGAGCCGACATCGTCGACCACCTTCCCGCCATCTTCGATGCCGCCGCCATCGACCCCCGCCGCCGCGGCGAAACCCTGACCCAGCAGGAATTCCTCGCCCTCGGCGCTGCACTGCTGAAAGAGGCGACCGTCTGATCTCTTTCTGTGATATGATGCAAAAATCATATTGAAGGGAGGGGCTATGGACGATCTGGTTGCGGAGCTGCAGGATTTCCGCCACCTGCGCTGGGACGAGCGCACGACAACCTCGGGAACGAGCGGCACCTTCCCGAAGGCGCGGGCCGGCGAGGGGAGGGCGCGCCGCTACTACAAGCTCTCCTGCTACGACAGCTACCGGGGCATTTACGGCCATGAGTGTGTCAACGAGCTTCTGGCCGCCCGCGTGATGGAGCACCTGGGCATTCCCCATGCACGCTATCGGCTCATCCACGGGCTCGTGGTCATCGACGGCGAAGAGCGCGAGACGTGGCTCAACGAGTCGCCGAGCTTCCGCGCGCCCGACGAGCGCAAGATGGCCTTCGATTTATTCTACGACTTGAACCGGCGCCCCGGGGAGTCGCCGTTCGACCTTGCGCGGCGCTACGGTTGGGGCCCGCAGGTGGCGGCCCTCATCATTGCTGATTATCTCATCGCCAATCGGGATCGCCACGGCGCAAACATAGAGGTGATACGCAGCCCCGAAGGCTCGGTGCGCCTCGCGCCGCTGTTCGATAGCGGCTTGTCCTTCGTGTTCTCTTGCTACGGGGATGAGGAGCGCGTGCGCGCCTTCGACCCCTTAAGCGACGTGAACGCCAACAATTACCTGGGGACGCGCTCGTTGGAAGAGAACTTGCGCTTCGTGGGCGAGCTGGTGGAGACGCCCCTGCCAATGCCGCCTCTCGGCGAGGGGCGCATACGGGCCTTGACCGATGGCATCGGCCACGCGGTATCCGATGCCCATGTTGCGAAGATGCGCGAGATGCTTGCACGGCGCTGGGAGCATCTGCTTGCGGGGGGCATCGTCGTCGAGAGCCGGTCGGACGGCCTGTCGAGGGAGGGGTAGTCGTGTTCGCCTTCGACATCATCGACGGCCGCGCCCGCAATGCCGTTCCCTGCGGCCGTCTCTTCTACGACGCCGAACGCGACGAATGGGGCATCCAGATAGCGGAGGGCGCAGGCCCCGAAGAGGTGCCGTTCCTTTTCTCCTCGTTCGTCGAAAGGGGGGAGCGCGCGATAGGGCCTGCGTGGGCGCGTCGCTGGGTGGCCGAGCGCGTGGTGCCTCCGGGACGGCAGAACCTGGGAGAGGTCTTGAGGGCGAATGGCCTCCGGGAATACAGCGAGTTCGCCCTGCTCGCTATTGGGAAGGGGGCCTGTTCGCAGGATTATTTCGTGCTGCGCGGGCCGTTTCCCGTCGATGACGATGGCGAGATACTGGACGACCGGCGCCAGTTGCGCCAGTCCATCGGGCGCGCGGTGGCCGAGGCGCGCCGCGAGCAGGGTATGACGCAGAAACAGCTGGCCGAGAGGGCCCTGGTGGATCAGGCCGTCGTCAGCCGCGTGGAGCGAGGTCGCGCCAACATCACCTCCGATCTTCTGGCGGATGTGGCCTGCGCCTTGGGAATGTGTGTGGAAGTGACGCTGGCGCCGGCGGCGGTGTACAATGGCGAGCCTGACGAAGGACGATTGGGCCTCTAGGTCCTGGAAGTGAGCGGGCCGATAGGCCCTGGAAGCGAGGGTGCCATGGGAAAGACGGCGGGACGGGCAAGGTTCGCGCGCATCGGCATCGCGGTGGCGGTGCTCGTGGCGCTGGCGGGCGTCGGCGTGGCCCTGGCCATGACGGTGGGCGGCTTGGCCCCGGCCGGGGGCTCGAATGCCCTGGTGGTGGAAGAGCCGATGGGCCGTCCCCAGGACACGCTGGAAGCAGAGCCTGAGGCTCCGGCCGATGCCGCTGCGCAAGAGGCT
>OLQC01002148.1_pt1 | contig 13793 bp, 10 predicted proteins | sample 1672471 | NCBI WGS metagenome assembly OLQC01 (sample SAMEA3136689, study PRJEB25190) | human gut metagenome | biome: human gut; feature: human-associated habitat; material: faeces | place: Austria | collected 2013
CTGGTAGTCGTGCGCGCCCGTGGCGGGGATGGTCTCCTCGCGGATATCGCCGCAGCCGCTGCAGGTGAAGGTGCGCACGCCGGGGGTGGTCTCGGTCGGGGCGGTGGTCACAACGCCGTTGCCCCAGTCGTGCGCGCCGGTGGGCGGGAGCTCTCTGGTCGAGATGACCTCACCGCAGTTGGAGCAGATGGTGTCGACGCGGCCGGCCTCGCCGCAGGTGGCGGGCACGGTGCGCTCCGTCGTGTCGTAGTCGGTGTGCGTGCACGCGCCCTTGTCGCTGACGGTGTAGCCCTGCCACTTGCCGTCGGCGTCGAGCGTCCAGTTCATGGCGGGGTTGTAGTGCACGGTGACGGTGGCGGGCTCAAAGCTGTGCGCTTCCGAGTTGCCCGGCTCGACCGCCGGGGCCGCGCCGTAGCAGCGCACGTCCTTAAGCGCGGCGCAGCCGGTGAAGGCGTTGTGGCCGACGCTCGTCACCGTGCCGGGCAGGTCGATGTCCGTCAGCGCGGTGCAGCCGCGGAAGCAGTCCTCGGGGATGGTGCTCACGCCCGCGGGAATGGTGACGTCCGTCAGCGCGGTGCAGCCGGTGAAGGCGGACGCGCCGATCTCGGTCACCGTCTCGGGGATGGGCGCTGCGGTGAGCGCCTTGCAGCTTTCAAATGCGAGATCGCCGATGGCGGTCACCGTGCCGGCGTATTTGACGTTCAGCAGCTTCGTGCAGTCGGCAAAGCACTTGCCGGGCACGGCCGTGATGGCGGCGGGCAGAGTGGTGTTCGTGAGGCTGGCGCAGGAGTCGAACGCGCCGCGGCCGAGGCTCTGCAGCCCGTCGGGCAGCGTGATGGCGGTCAGCCCGTTGCCCGCGAGACCGAAGTCGCCGATCCCGGTCACGCCCTTGGGGATGGACAGACCCGTGAGCTTGGAGCACATGGCGATGCCGTAGCGGCCGATGCTCGTTACGCTCTCCGGCAGCGTGACCTGCGTGGCGGCCGGCAGGAAGAACAGCGCATAGTTGCTCACGTTCGTGATGCCGTCCTTGATGACGACCTTTTTCAGCTCGCCCTCCAGCTTGAAGTTGCCGAAGCTCGTGAGCATACCCAGCGCCTCGTAGTTCCACCACGGCGCAAGATTGCCGTGGGGGAAGTCGAAGTCGGGCATGGCCCCGGTGCCGGAGATGGTCAACGTCTTGCCGCTGAGCACGCCCGTGGAGACCTCCCAGTGCAGGCGGTTGTTCTCACCGAAGTCGCCCGAGGTGGCTGCGGTCGTAAAGCTGCTGAGAATGGCATCCGTGTCGAGATCCGGAATCTCAAACTCCTCCTTGAACTGCTCGATCTTCTCCTTGATGAGCTTCTCGGCGATCTCCTTTTTCAGATCGTCGAGTCTGCCGGCCGATGCGTTCACGGTCAGGCCGGAGAACAGCCCCACGACCAGAACCAGACACAGCGCCAGCGAGAGCACGCGCTTTTTCATCCTTTGTCCTCCTTTGTTGTGATGCATGTGTACAACCGTAATACCTATCTGTCGAAAATATACCATATGCCTGGGAAAGCGTGCAATGGGGATCGCCGAAAAAACGTTTTGAGCGTTACATTTTGTTGCATTTGTGTAAACAAAATGTGCATTTTTTCGCGCCCATGCGCGCACGACCCGTTGCAAAAGCGGGGCGCGTCCTGTATACTGGCCGTGTAGACATTGTTACCGGAGTGTCCATTTCGGAGGGAGGAACCATATGAAAAAACGAGTGTTGTCGCTGCTGCTGTGCTTTGTGCTCGCGGCCGGATTGCTGAGCGTGTGCGCCCCGCCGGCGCAGGCGGGCACGATCGCGGGTGCGTTCGAGGACTTCATCAAGCAGCCGGATCAGATCAAAAAGCTCTTCGGCAAAGAAGTCGCGCATGGCGACTGCGGCCCCGCCGAGAACGAGGCCAGCGTACATTATAAAATTTACGAGGTCACGAACCCCACGGTCGTGCAGGACAACCCCTTCCTGCAGCAGGTCTGGCAGATCCACGACTATCGCGAGGACGCGCAGTATTACGGCGTGTACATCTTCGGCGACGGCCCGATGGCGGACTACGCGGTCAAGGGTCAGAAAGCCCCGTGGATGGGCAACGTGGAGGTCACGGAGTATAACGACAAGGGGCAGAAGCTCGGCACGACGACCGTGGAAAACCTCGGCGAGGAGTATCTGGCTCTGGCCTACATCGCCGGTGCGACCACCGAGGAATGGGATGGGAAAAAACAGTCGTTCACCGGCGTCACGAACGTCGGCGACCGCGCCTTCAAGGACTGCCAGTACCTGACGTGCATGTTCCTCGACGACGGCATCGCCACCATCGGCGACCATGCGTTTTATAAGGACGAGTACCTCTCGGCCATCAACATGCCGCGCAAGCTCGAGCTCATCGACAAGTACGCCTTCTACGGCTGCGACACGCTCACCTTCGTGCGCGCGCGCGCCTGCAGTCGCCTCAAGCGCATCGAGGAGCGTGCGTTTTACAGCTGCACCATGCTTGCCGAACTGCGCCTGCCGGACTGCCTGACGTATATCGGCCCGTGGGCCTTCGCGTGGGACCGCATCCTCGGTCAGGAGGACACGACGCTCGGCCTGCCATCGAGCCTGCAGACGATCGGCAAGGGCGCGTTCGCGTTCGTCAACCACCACAAGAAGCTCAACATCCCCTCGCAGGTCACGAGCATCGGTGACTACGCGTTCCTGTGCGACTATTATATGGAGGAGCTCACCTTCAGTCCCGGAGACAAGAAGCTCACCATCGGTGTGGCCGCGTTTGCCGGCGATAACCACATGAAGTCCGTCGACCTCTCCAACCGCGTCGCGCAGATCGACCGCTGCGCCTTTGCCGGCTGCGAGCTGCTCGAGGAGGCTTACTTCGGCGACAAGATCGACACGATTCAGGCCCGCGCCTTCACCAGTGTGGACGCCGCGCTGCAGCTCGCCATCAAGGCTGTCCTCAACGGGATTCTCGCCCCGGACGATCCGGATGGGAACGAAGAGCACGCGGATGATATTGCTGCGGGCCTGACCCAGATCGCAAAGATCACGCAGCTCAAGCGCGCCATCTTTAAAAATGCCCCCGCCAAGAGCATCTACGGCGCGGCGGACACCAACAGCTCCTTCCCGCGCGACTGCGTGGTCTATTACCCGCAGGGCAGCTACACCTGGGCCGCCGAGCTCAAGGACGACGGCACGTGGCAGGGCTACAAGACCGGTCTCTGGCACGGCGATCACATCGCCCAGTTCGCCGACACGGTCGTCGACCCCACCTGCACCAAGCAGGGCTACACGCACCACGCCTGCACGGTGAAGGGCTGCACCTATGCCCCTGTGGACGACACCTATGTCGCTGCCACCGACCACACCTGGGTGACGCAGACCTACCCGGCCTCCTGCACCGAGCAGGGTACGGTGTTTTACAAGTGCTCGGCCTGCGGCGCGACCCGCACCGAGAAGATCGCCGCGCTCGGCCATGACCTGAGCCGCTGCGACCTGTTCCCGGCCACCTGCACGAAGCCCGGCCGCGTCGTCGGCACGTGCGCGCGCTGCGGCGTGAAGATCGACGAGGTCATCCCCGCCAAGGGCCATGACTACAGCTATGCCGACGTGCGTACCGACCCGACCTGCACCGAGTCCGGCCACTACAAGGGCACGTGCCCGCGCTGCGGCAAGGACTATGACGATACCATCCCCGCCCTCGGCCACGACTGGGGCGAGTGGGTCGTCACGCAGGAGCCGACGTACACGACCACCGGCTACCGCTATCACATCTGCGCGCGCTGCAACGCGCGCGTGGGCGAGGACATCCCGAAGCTGCGGGACCATACCTGGGATTCCGGCATCGTGACCACGAAACCGGACTGCATTCATGCTGGTGTCCGCACCTATACTTGCACGGACTGCGGCGCGACGAAGACGGAGACAATCCCTGCAACGGGTGAGCATACGTTTGTTGCCAAGGAGATTCCGGCCACTTGCACGACGGGCGGTTATATCCTGTGCACATGTAGTGTCTGCGGCACGACACAGCGATATGACGCTTCAGAACCGCTGGGACACAAATGGAACAGCGGGACAGTGACAACGAAGCCGACAGAAGATATGGCAGGTGTCCGCACCTATACCTGTACTGTGTGCGGGGATACCAAAACGGAGACGATTCCGGCGACCGGTGTGCATATGCATACTTGGCAGCTGACAAAGCGTGCTCCTGCAACTTGCACGGAAGATGGTTATGACCTGTATACATGTGCAAAATGCGGAGCTGTAGAACACCGCAATGAAGTGGCGGCGTTTGGCCATAAGATGAATGCAGGAGAGGTCGTTATTAAGCCGACTGCAACAACATCCGGGGTTCGAGTTTATACTTGTTCCGTCTGTGGAGAGACAAAGGCAGAAACCATTCCGGCTACCGGTTTGCCGTCTGTCTGCCCCGGCGGGCCGACCTGCCCGGGCTACGCCTTCCGCGATATGCCCGCGCCGGGCACCTGGGCGCACGCGGGGCTGGATTACTGCATCTACAGCGGCTATATCAACGGCCTTTCGGCCACGACTGTCGACCCGAGCGGCACGTGCACGCGCGCACAGCTCGTGTGCATCCTCTACCGCATCCAGGGCGAGCCGAAGGTCGTCGAGGGCTATGAGCTGGCCAAGCTCCGCGCCCCGTTTGACGATGTGCCGCGCGGCCAGTGGTATACCAACGCCATCTTGTGGGCGAAGCTCACGGGCATCGTCAACGGCACGAGCGCCACGACGTTTGACCCCAGCGGCCAGATCACGCGCGAGCAGCTCGCCGCCATCCTGTACCGGTACACGGCCAAGTACGCGCCGGACGCCACCGGCAACGCCGCCTCGCTCGCTGCCTACCCCGACGCCGGCAGCGTGTCGGCCTATGCCCGCGACGCGATGGCCTGGGCCGTCGGCAACGGCCTTATCAAGGGCCTTCCGCACGACAAGACGGACTATCTCGAACCCGGCGGCAGCACCACGCGCGCGCAGGTCGCAACCATCCTCATGCGCTATAAGCAGGCCACGGCCTGAGCGCAGACACAGCACGCAAGAATCCCCGGAAGCAGTTTGCTTCCGGGGGTTTTTCATCAGGCCCAAAGCCCGCATCAGGCCCAAAGCCCGCATCGGGCTTTCGGCCTGATGAAAAAGAAGATCCCATTCGAGGCGGCCTTGCCCCTTCGAGCGCCCCCGCTGCGCAGAGGCTTGTGCGTCTGCGCAGCGACTTTTCCGACAGCACGCAAAAGTCCCGGAAGCGTTTTCGCTTCCGGGACTTCTTTCCTTCGTGCAGTTTACATAACTATTTTCCGGTGAAAGGCACGACAGCGACTGATTGCAGCGAAACCGGCGCTAAGTTTACATAACGCTTAACCCTTCCGCCCGCGCAGCATGGCCGCGATCGTCACGGCGCTGTAGCCGCTCTGCTCCCAGAGGTCGTTGGGCACGGTGCCGCCGTTGCGCAGGATGAGCGTGATCTGCCGCCGCGCCTCACTGCGCGCGGCCTTTTCCGCCGCTTCCTGCGCGGCCTTTTCCTCCTTGGCCTTCTTGTCGGCGGCGGCCTTGCGGTCGGCCGCGTCTTTGGCCTGCTGCTGCAGCTTGCTGTCCGCGCGGTCGTAGTCCGCGTCGTCCATGTCGAGCAGCGCGGCGATCTGCGCCTTCGTCACGCCATCGCGGCTGTCGGCCGCGTCGAGCATCGCGTCGATCGCGCTCAGGCGCGTCTTGCGCTCGCCGTTGTAGCGCTCGTAGGCGAGCTGCGCCAGCTCCGGCAGCTTGCCCGCGAGCATCGCGCGGTAGTATCCGCCCGCCTGCTGTGCCGCCGCCACGGCCGCCGTCGAGGCCCGTCCGCCCGTCAGCGCGGCCGCCGCGCCGAGGGCGTTGGCCGATGCGAGATCCGCCTGCCGCTCATACTGCTGCCGGTAGGCGGCGTAGAGCTTGTCCGATGCCGGGTCGTAGTCGAATTCCTCGCCGAGCAGCGCGTCGAGCATCTGGTCGATGCGCGCGCGCTGCCCGGTCGTGTCGCGCTCGGTCAGCAGCGTTTCCGCCTCACGGCGGTGCGTATCGTCGTAGTCCGGCACGTCCTCGAGCGGCAGATACTGCGCGTAGTCGTTCGACTGCGTCACATCGGTCATGCCCTCGCCGCGGATCTTCGCGTTGCGCTGCTGCTCATAGATCGCGGCGGCCGCGTTGTCGCCGCGCTGCGCCGCCCGCTCCATGAGCGCGGCGTAGTCGGTGTCCTTGTCGTATTTGTATTTTGTGGCCATAAGGTCTCCTTTCTTCAGTGCTGCGGTCCGGCGGCGGTCTCCGTGCGCGCGAGCGACAGCAGCCGCCACGCCCCCGTGCCCGTCAGCCGCAGGCGAAAGTGGTCGCACCGGCGCGGCAGCACCGGCAGCGTGACGGAGCGCTTCGCGCCTGCCGCCACGGTCGCCAGCGTGTGCCACACGCCGTCGGAGTCATACTGCACCGCCGCCGTGACACTTGCGCCCGCGTCCGCCTCCAGCCGCAGCTGCACGCGCAGCAGGCGCTTGCAGTCCGGGCTGCCGCTGACGAAATCGCCCGTCTCCAGCATGCTCTCCAGCTGCGCCGTGCTGCCCGTGCCGAAGCGCCAGACGCCGCTCGGATCCTGCGCGTAGAGCGCGCCGTCGTGCCGGGCGAACCCGGATGCGTGAAATGCGTCCTCGCGGCTCCACAGGCCGTTGCGCGTGTCGTATACGAACAGGTGCCAGGCGTTTTGCGGATCGTGCGCCGAGAGATACCAGCGCGTGCCGTCCGTGCCCGCCGCGCCGGCCGTGAGCGTGTGCCCGAGCGCGTCGCCGATGCGCACCGGCCGTCCGCCGGAGGTGCGCGCCGGCCCGGCGGGGGAGAGGTAGTAGAGCGTCTCCGCCGCCGTCACGAGCGAGCGGCCGGAGTTTTTCTCCGTGCCGAGCGCCGCCGAGGCGATGAGCTGGAAGTTGTCCGGCTTCGTGCCGTAGAGCCGCCAGAGCCCGTCCGGCTTGAGAAACACCACGCCGCTGCCCGTCGCTGCGCAGCCGGAAAAGTTGCCCGGCGTGCCGACGTCCACGCTCCATGCCGCCGTGGCGACCGTGCCGTTTTCGTCCGCTTCGTACCAGTACCAGCTCAGCGGGTCGCCGAGCTTTGTGCACCAGACGGTGTCCTGCGCGCAGGCCCAGATGCGGTTGGCGTATGTGCATGCGTGCAGCGCCATGGGCATGCGCCGCGTGACCGTGATGTGCTCGACCGCTCCGACGGCAGAGAACGTGTCGGGGTCGAACACGAGCACCGCGCCCGCGATGGCGCGGATGATGTAGGTGCCGTTGTCCTCCGGCGTGGAAAAGCCGCTGAACGTCACGGCGTCGCCCACGCGAAAGGGCGTGTCGATGCCGTTCGCGGCGACGGAATCGGCGCGCGCGCCGCTGCTGTCGTCCGAGCGCTGGAGCGCCACCGTGCCGCTCCAGCTCGGCTCGGCGCTGCCGAACGTGCCCATATCCGGCCGGTACCAGACCTTGTCCGGCCAGATGAGCACCGTGCCGCCGAGCTCGGCGAACACCTTCGGCCCGTTGACGAGCGTGCAGCCGTCGACGGGCGTGCCGTTAAAATACAGCGTCTGGCCCGTGCACCAGAGCAGTCCGCCGTCGACGGCGATCAGTCCGTTCGCGCTGCCGCCGCCGGTCGGATAGGTCAGCGTGCGGCCCGGCCGCGTGGAAAACAGCGGCGCGTCGGCTGCCGAGCCGTTCGTCATCTCGTAGATGCCGCCCTCCGGGCAGCCCGGCCGGTGGTCGTAGCCGCGAAAGTCGGTCTGTACGCGCCGCGTCACGGGCATAGCGCGGGGAAATGTGGGTAGATGCATTGCCTGCCTCCTTACTGGTTCGTGGTCTGCCCGCTGCGCAGCTCGGCGCGCAGCCGTTCGAGCGCGGCGGGGTTGAAGTTTTCGCGCCCGAGGTTCGTCAGTGTGTACTGCAGCGCCTCCAGCAGCCGGACGATCGTCTCCTCCAGCGCCGTCACGCGCGCGTCGAGCCCCTCGGCGCCGGTGCGCTCCGGCAGCGGGAAATTCAGCGGGGAAAAGTCCGTCATGCCGCGCCGCCTCCATCCCCGTCTCCGCCGCCGCGGTCGGAAATGCCGGCGCGCAGGGCGGCGATCGCCCGCATGAGAAACTGCGGCATCGGCGCGCCGAGCGCGCCCGCGTTTTCGGCGATGCTGCCCAGCTCCGTCAGCAGATACCACGCCGTCACGAGCGGGCACAGCAGCACGTCGTAGTCGATGCCCAGCCCCGGCACGCTGCCGAGCAGCACGCGCAGGGCGAAGTCCAGCAGCGCCGCCACGAGCACGCCCGCCACGCTGCCCGCCTTGTGCCACAGGCCCTCGCGGGCGGCGCGGCTGCTCCACGTTCCGGCGCGCAGGGCGGCGGCGCTGCCGGTGGCATAGTCGAGCAGCATGGCCAGAAACCATGCCGCCGCCAGCCAGCCCGTCCAGCCCCAGAAGGCCGTCAGCGCTGCGGCCGTCGTGCAGGCGGCCGCTTTGATCGTTGTGAGTCGGTCCATTTATGCCTCCTTTGCCTGATCGACCATCCGCTGGCACACGATCAGCGTGCGCAGCATGTCCGGCGAGAGATCCAGCTCGCCGCGTTCATTGCCCCGCAGTGCGCCGCGGTCGATGAGCCGCTGCGCATCGCTGCGCGCCCACGCGGGTATGTCGTCGATTTTGTTGTATCGTGTCATGGGTTCTTCCTCCTCTTCGTTCGGGTGTTCCGGCGTCAGCATGGCCAGAAATGCCGTCCACTGCGCCGGGTCATCCACCCACGGCATGGGGCAGCGCTTGCCCGTCACGTCGTAGTGCCGCAGCACGTGGTCGGTGTCGATGCCATAGCGCTGCATGATGTCTTTTGCCAAGGCCGCGGCGTTTGCCACGGTCTCCGGCAGGATGTAGTAGCTGCCGTCGGCGCGCTTGCGGCTGCACATCTCGATGCCGATGCTGTTGGCATTGCGGCACTCGGGGTGCCAGTACGCCCGCGCGCCGCAGTGCCACGCCGTGTCGCACTCGCGCACGGACTGCATCGCGCCGTGTTCGTCCACGAAATAGTGCGCGCTGGCCTGCAGGCCGCCCACGCGGTGGTAGTAATCGCAGTTGTTGCGCGCAGTGTCGCCGTTGTTTGCCGTGTAGTGCATCACGATGTACCGCACCGGCTGCGTGCGCCCGGCGCGGTAATTTGACGGATCGCAAGAAACAAATTCCATCAGCTGTTACCTCCTTCATCTCTGCATCTCATCAATCCGATGCTGTAGGGCATCCTGTAAAATCAACAAGAGGCTCTTTTGAGGCTTATATGATTTCTTCGTTTGTAGTAACAATTACATTTTCCAGCGTGTCGTAGAGCACGATTGAAAAATAGGCTGCGCCATTTGAACTGTCGAATTTAAAATCGGCAACTCCATTGGCAGCATTAAAGTTTATAACAGGCCCTTCTTCGCCTTTTTCGAGATTGGCCAAAGATGTATATCCGACTCTGACTTGGGTTCGGTCAGACTTGAAAAACTTGATAGATTGATATGACACATCAGTGTTCCCTTTCCATCGAATACGCACGACATCACCCTTTTTGACCGGGAGCAAGCCCGTGATATTCGTCCCTGAGTGTGCAACAGGTGCACCGCTGCTGCTATTGTATCGCATATTTTTATACATAGGCGTATGCCCGATGACGTTTCCATCCATGTCAATCGCGGCATCAAGCAGGTTTGTATATGCTGGGGCTTGGGCTACAGCGGTTGCCGTGATAACAATATCGCCGATCACCTCTGGAATAGCTATGACCCCATCTTTGTAAAATGTGGACACGTCCTCACCTCCCATCATGATTTTTACATTACTGACTTCGCACCCCGTGTCGGCAGTTATCGCAGTACAATAAGACTGCCCGTCGATGACATACGCGCGTGGGTTGCTACTTGTGCATTTTGTAAAAGCGACCCGTACAGCTCGCCTCAGCACGTCCGTGCTGCCACGCAATACAGCAGCAGTCACGTCCTTCCCGCCCATCGTCACTTTGATGGATTCAATCAATTTGCCGTTCGTGGGAGTGATGCTTGCTACGAACGGCTGGTACTGCTGCACAGATGCCGCTCCGTTGCTGACTGTGACATCAGTGAGTGCTTTTGTGATGCTGTACGTTGCGATATCTGCCGTCACTGTCTCCGGCGTCCCGTCGATCATAGCTGCTCGGAAAGCGTTGATTTTTTCAATTGTAATGCCGCACGACACCATAAAATTAACCACCTTATCGCGGAAGGTCGCACCAGGATAGGCATTCAAGTAGTTAATCTCGCGCGTCCACGGCGTTTCGTTCCTGCGACGGGCTTCCGCATCTGTGCTGACGCCAGAATAAAAACTCGTGAGTTCGTAATCCTTATCACAGTCGGATTGTGATACCCCAAGTATCGCTTCGCACAGCAGAGCGACCACGCCCGTTCGATCTGCGCCCGCAGAGCAGTGGAAGTATGTCGGCTTGTTTGCGATGACATAATCGAAGAGCGGGTCGAAGATCGCCTTGATATTCCCGCTTGACTTCTGATACGCAAGGTCGTTCCATGTCATATCAACCCACAGCATATCTACGGTCGGTCCAAAGCCACTTTCTGTCCTGCCGTTCAGTTCAGACGCAAAACGCAGGTCAATTTCCTTGAGGATTCCGAGCATATCAATCGCCTGTTGTCTGCCGTCATCGGTCAGATATCCATACATCTCGCCGCCCCTGAAGAGCAGCCCGTACTTTACCCTGCCACCATCGCAATCCCAGCCTCCAAGATCGCGCACGTTGCCCACGTTCAGCAAATGAATCATGCGGCACGCTCCGGTCGGTTTAATGACGCCCTGCTGGATAACTTTTCCGTCAACAAGCAGCACAAAAGTTGATATCGAGCCTGGTGTGCAGTTATAGATTGTGATTGCTCCTGCGCTGACCGGCTGCGAAACACTGTTACCTGTGTACCCGTCCACGATTGTCAGCGTTCCGGCGGACTTCATCACAATGTCTACGCCAACAGGTCGGTTTGCGCTCACTGTCGTCACATATTCGGGTATCTGCGAGACAGCGTAGTCCGAGGGGTCGTAAGTGACGTTTTTCAGATACCTGTCTACCTCTGCGCGGCACTGGTCAAATGTGTACACTTCGGTTTCCACTCCGGTGTTCAAGCAGCGCCTCACAGCATCGCCCATCTCCGCGACTTTGTATTTCGTTGCAGTGCCATTTTTCTCGCGGATAGCTGCTGCAATGTCCTGCACGGACGCCTCTTCGTAGAGCTTTTTCATCTCAGTAGCTCACCTCCGTGCCATCAGGCAGGGCGGCTATGACGCTGTTGACAATCTCCTGCTTATCAGCTGCCGTCCAATAGTCCGTGCCTCTGACAGGTGTCTTACCGGGTGCGCCGGGTTCGCCTTTTTCGCCGGGATCGCCCTTTTTCCCGCGGAACGCGCCGGAGTCCTTTGCCGCCTGCAGCGCCGTGTTCACGGCCGGGCCGAGCGCGGCGGGGGAGACCTTCGCGTCCCACGCGGCGGCCCGCGCGGCCGTGATGCCGTCGAGCATGCCCTTGTTTTCGTGCGTGTGCCGGGCGGCGCTGTTGGCGGCGATCTGCGCCGCCGCGCCGGGGGTCGCGGCCGCGGTACCGTTCGTGCGCTGATACCACTTGGCGTACTCGTCGAGCGCCGCGTTAAAGAGCATCATGCTGTCGGCGTAGTGCGCCGTCTCGTGCGCGGCGTAGTCGCACATGGCGATGACGTAGTACACGTACAGCCGGTCGAACGGCGCGGGCACGAGCAGCGCGGTGTTGCGCGCGGTGTCCGCGTCATAGGTGATGCACGCCTCGGGTGCAGTGCCGAGGATGCGCGTCTGGATCATGCTCTCGCATTCGTTGAGCCACAGCAGCTTTGCCGCGTCGTCCCATGCGTTGGGGCAGATCGTGTCGATGCGCGTGAGCGCCTGCTGAAGCGTCGCCATGGTCAGAGCCCCAACGCGCCGCTCTCGGCGGCAAAGCGGGCGGTCTCGCGCTCGATGAGCGCGCCGGTGCGCGCGTCCTGCGCCTCACCCTGGGCGAGCACGAGCGCGAAGCGGCGCGGGATGATCACGTCCTCGCCGCGCGGGATGCGCACGGTCTCGCCGTTGACGGTCACGACCTTGTCCTCCTTGTAGCTGCCGTTGTCGCGGAACAGACGCACGGTCACGGGTTCGCTCAGCCAGGCCTCAGCGGCGGCGCGGTCGGTCTTTTTTCTGGTTGCCATAGTTGTTTCCTCCTTGTTGTAGGTGCGCCTCCCGCCGCGCGGGCGGGAGGCATGGGGTGGATTTCTTTACTCGGTGTAGGTGCTGCAGGTCTCGATGCGGCGGATAGCGCTGTCGTCGAGACGCACGGCGACCTTCGTGGCCTTCCAGCCGACGCTTGCGCGCTGGTTGAGCGGGTCACCCGTGCCGGCAGAGCCGAGCTGCTTGACGATGTGCTCCAGACCGCCGCCGGTGATCTCGGTCGTGCCGTAGCCGTCGGCGCCGAGCACGAGCGTGACGTACACGTCGCGGCCCTGCGCGCCGGCCTCGCCGGGGTAGATGATGGCGTTGTCCTCGGCCGTGACGGCGGCGTCGACGGTCATGGAGCTTGCGGTGTTGGCCGTGACGGTCACGCACGCATTGCCGATGAGTACCTGGCGGCCGACGAGTGCGCCGGCCTGGACCGTGCCGCCGTCGAACGGGAAGGTGGTCTTGCCGCTCACCGCGCCGGCCGTGAGCAGGGTGCGGCTGTCGCCGGCAAGATCGGCCGCGTGGAAGATCTTCGCCTCCGTGCTCTCGACGAAGCGGCAGCCCTCGATCTTGCCGATCTCGCCCTCGTACATGTGCTCGGTGTCGACGTACTGGTGGGGGGCGAGCCACTTCGGGTCGTTCATAAGGTCATAGGCCACGTCGGGGTGGATGATGACCGGAAACGCGCCGTCGATGCGGCGGCAGTTGGCGTTTTTGAGCGCGCGCACGGCGCGGCGGATGCAATCGACGGTCAGGTAGTTGTTGTCGGCGGCGCTGGCGTTGCCGCCCTGCAGCAGGTAGCGCGCGGACACGGACTCGTCGGCATACTGCACGTTATCGCCGCCGACGAGCACCTCGCGGGTGATCGTGTCGAGCGTGCGGCCGGCCTGCGCGCCGAGCAGCTTCGTGGCCATGGTGAGGTTGTTGTCGATGGCGGTCAGCAGCAGCAGGTCGCTCATCTGGATGTAGCCGCCGTACTGGCGCACGGCCGCCTCGACGGTGGTCATGCTCAGGCTCTGGCCGTCGGGGGTCACGCCCTCGGTCAGGGCGGTCAGCGCCTTGCCGAGCGGGGCGAAGCGGCGGAACTGGATCGTCTTGCCGCCGTTTGCGGGGATGGGGTGCTTCTGCGCGAACTGGTCGTGCACGAGCTCGGGCTCGGCCGCGTCGATGAGGTAGTCCGAGTAGAACGTCTTCATCTCCTCGGTCAGGCTCTGCTGGGTGGTCACCTGCGTGTTTGCGTCAAACAGGCGCAGGTCCATGTGGATGTTTTCCATACTCATGTCTCCTTTTTTCTCTGCTGTCCGCTTCCGGGGACAGCGCCGGGGCAGCGCCCGGCCGCTGCGCTGCCGTTGGGTTTTGTCTCCTGCGCGGGGACGCGGCCGGTGTCCTCCGCAACGTGGCCGGGGTAGGCCGCGGCGAGCTGCCGCAGGCCCGTCACGGCCACGGTAAACGCCGCGCGCACATCGGCCCGGTCGTCCGCTGCGATGGCTGCGTGCCCGGCGCAGAGCG
>OLQC01002161.1_pt1 | contig 13731 bp, 9 predicted proteins | sample 1672471 | NCBI WGS metagenome assembly OLQC01 (sample SAMEA3136689, study PRJEB25190) | human gut metagenome | biome: human gut; feature: human-associated habitat; material: faeces | place: Austria | collected 2013
CCCCCGCCTCGAACAGCGACTCGGTGGTGCCCGTATCAAGCCACGCGAACCCGCGACCCAGCGTCACCACGTTCAAGGAGCCGTCTTCCAAATACATCTGGTTCAGCGAAGTAATCTCCAGCTCGCCTCGGGCCGACGGCCTCACGCGCTTGGCGAAGTCGCACACGCGGGAATCGTAGAAGTACAGCCCCGTCACGGCGAAGTTCGAGCGAGGATGCTCCGGCTTCTCCTCCAAGGACAGCACGTTGAAGTCCTCATCGAACTCCACAACACCGAACCGCTCCGGATCTTCCACGTGATAACCGAACACCGTGGCGCCCCCATGGGACTCGGCTGCCTCCACCGCCTGGCGCAAATGGCGCCCCAAGCCGTTGCCGTAGAAGATGTTGTCGCCGAGCACCAGCGCGCAGGAATCGCCGCCGATGAAGTCCTCACCGATGATGAACGCCTGCGCCAGCCCGTCGGGACTCGGTTGTATCGCATAGGAGAGGTTGATGCCGAATTGCGAGCCGTCGCCGAGCAGCCGCTCGAAGTTCGGCAGATCCGTCGGCGTCGAGATGATGAGGATGTCGCGGATGTTCGCCATCATGAGCACCGACAGCGGGTAGTAGATCATCGGCTTGTCGTAGACGGGCAGAAGCTGCTTGCTCGTCACGGTGGTCAACGGATACAGCCGCGTGCCCGAGCCGCCCGCCAGCACTATTCCCTTCATGGGGCGCTCCCTTTGGTTGAAATCGAATGCTTCATTTCCTTTCCCGTTATTGTATGGGAAAGACGAGCCTTGGAACATGGCATAGGCAAATCTTCAGACAAGCGACCAGCACCACCAGCCGTTCCGCCATTTGCTCCAGACCCGCGAAAAGGGGAATGCCGACCTGCGAATTATGGTTCAATAGGCGCAATACACCGAAAGGCAATGAGCAGCGCGCCGCACAAGAAGGGAATTCCATGAACGAAGCTGAACGCAACTTGACGTCGGATCTCGATGCGGAAGTCATGCCGGCGCCCCGGCGAATGCCCTCGATAGACTTCGACGAGGCCCTGGCCATGTTCTTCGTCGTGCTTTACCACTCGCATTACTATACGACCAATTTCGTCGAATACGGTGCCTCGGCCTTTCCGTACTACCTGTTGAACGGATTGCTATCCACTTGCGTTCCCATGTTCTTCCTCGTGAACGGCTATCTGCTCTTCCGAAAGGAGCTCAACCTCCGCAAACACATCATCAAGACGGTAAGGCTGACAGTCGTCACCATCATCTGGTCTTTCATTATCCCCGTTGTCCTTTGCCCGATAACAGGATACGAGCCGACCATCAAAGAGCTCCTAAGCTGGGGCTGGTACCGCACCATGGGCTGGAACGATCAGCTCTGGTTCATAGGCGCCCTCGTTTGCATCTACATCTTCTTCCCCATTTTGAAAGTAGCTTACGACAAGTATCGTCCGGCCTTCCTGTTCTTCGCGGCCGTCTGCGCAATTATGACATTCGGCGTGGTACTGCTGAATCAGGTCATCTCCGTTGCGCTGTGCGGCCTGTTCAATCGGGGAAGCCTCTTCGACTTCAACTACTTCGCCTCGTTCGATCCCTTCAGGGGCATTCACGGATACTCGTTCGTTTACTTCTGCCTGGGAGGATTGCTCTGGGACAAGCGCGGTGCCCTGCTGAAGCGGGCTCCGAACAAGCGCGTCGCCCTGGCCGTGGCCACCCTTGTCATCTCGTCCGCACTTCTGGCCGCCTGGGGATGGCTCGCCTCCAGCGTGAACGGGAAGCTGTTCGACACGGTTTACCACGGATACGACACGGTATTCGTGCTTGCCAACACTCTGGCGCTGTTCGTGCTCGGGCTCTCGTACCAGGGCAAGGCCAAGACTCCCCACCGGTTCATTTTGGCCGTGTCGCAGAACACCCTTGGAATCCTCTACGTCCACAACATGGTTCGCGTGACCCTCAATCTGCTGGTCGATTCCAGCGGAGCTTTGACGCAGCTTTGCTCGAACCTGATAGGGAGCGCATTCTACGCGCTGATCATCCTGTCCATCTCTCTGGGCATCGTCTGCATCTTGAAGAAAACCCCTGTCCTCAAACAGCTCGTGTAGCCAAGCAAGGTTTCGGGGAGAGCACATTCCAAGCTGAAAGATCCAAGCCTCCCTTTGCCCATAAAGAGCAAAGGGCGAGGATCCTTGAAGAATCCCCGCCCTTTTTATGAACATGCGATAGCGCTAAAGTGTATCCCTATCGTGCTCTACCGCGTTTGATCCCATTTGCCGGCGGCGTTCACGTGGTATTTCCCGATCCACGTGTTGGTTGCCATGGCGCCAGAGCCGGTTACATAGTAGTCACCGACCCATTTGTTCTTGGCCATAGCGCCCGAACCGCTAAGGAAGTACCAGTGGCCGTCGATTTGCCGCCATCCCGTGGCCATGGCGCCAGAGTCCTTCAGGTAGTACCACGTCCCACCTATCTTTTGCCAACCGACCGCCATAGCCCCGGAACCCTTCAAGTAATACCAGGAGCCGCCAACTTTCTGCCAGCCGGTCGCCATGGCGCCGGAGCCCTTCAGGTAGTACCAGGTTCCGCCGACCTGCTTCCATCCCGTGGCCATGGCGCCAGAGCCTGGGTTCAGATAGTACCAAGCGCCGCCGACTTTCTGCCAGCCCTCGGCCATTGGGCCAGAGCTCTTCAAGTAGTACCAGCTCTTGCCCAGCTTCAACCACCCGGTCTGCATATAGCCGGAGCGATCGAAATGGTACCAATCGCCATCGATGCGCGCCCACTGGCTGTAGGGATACGACCCGTCCTCAAGTTGGAACCACCATTTGCCGCCGGACTTCTTCCAAGTTCCATACTGGCTGCTCTCGTCCTCGACGACAATCGGCGCCTCGATACGAACCTTACTGCCGATAGAAGCGATTACCGAGGCCGACCCGGGAGCTTTGCCGATGATGGTGCCATTATCCCGATCAACACTGAAGACGGACGGTTTGCTGGAGCTCCAGCTGAAAGTCGCGGGATCCAGCTCGCACACGAAATTGCCGGAGCCATCGCCTTGGTTGATAAAGCGTACTTCGGGCTGGAAGGCGTAATCGGCGCCGACGTTGGTGGTGTAGCCGGTCTGGCGGAATTCGAAGTTCTCGCTCTTCAGCCACTCGGCACGTACATCGCACTTCACTGTTAGAGACCTATCGCTCGGCCGAGCGAAGCTGGCGGCCACCCCGTCGCCGAAGCACTGAACCCAGTAGGGGCCAGCCTCGCCGACGTACACGCAGCCGATGCCGATAGTGGTGAAATCGGGATCCAAGATATTCGCACGATGGCCAGATGAGTTCATCCAGGAATTCATCACCCAATCGGGCCCCGGCTGCATCATGGCGATGTTCTCTCCCACCGTCTCTTTCCCTTCGGGGAAGGCGGTCCAACAATCAGTGCCATCGGGGCGCTCGTGGCTGAAGTAGTAGCTGATCTCGACCGCACGCTGCATGGCGGCTTCCAAAAGACCGCGATCCATGGCAAGAGGGCTGAGCCCCTCTTTGGCGCGTTCGGCATTAACGAGGTCGAGTACTTCGTAGGCTTGCCCGTATTCCTGCTCGACATCGACGACAAGAGCGTCTGCCGTCATTGGGATTCCGCTCTCAGCCAGAAGGGCAATCACGCCATATTCATCTGGCACAGAAGTGCTTACCCCCACCCCTATTGCGGACTCCGGCGCCTCCTCGGCCAAAGCCTGCCCGGGAGCAACCCAAAGAGCAACCGCCAGCGCCAGCGCACCGGCAAATGCCATCGCCCTCGCCGATTTCCCTCTCATACGCGCGCAAGACATGCAACCATCCCCTTTCTTGATCCGATGTCAACGCTTCCCTCTGATCGCGAGCATAACATCCCAGAAGATAAGTCGCAAGGTCGGAATATCATGCACTCATATCTCGCCAAACCCGTCTCAGGCCATCAGCAAAAACGGTGAAGCTATGCGAGGTGTTCCGTTCTGGAACCATGCTGTCACCGATCAGTCGCCCTCCTTCGACCTGCATCAAATCGGGAACGAGCTTACGAAGCTTGCTCTTTGGATCCACGATCTTATCAGGGTCACGATAACCGCGCTTCTTCGCAACCTGATCTAAGTTCACGCCGTAAGCTTCCGACACAGCGTTAAGGTCTCCGAAATACCAAGACTCCAGCTCCTCACATGCAATGCGAACCAGAACCGGCCTGTTGTAGGGTTTGGCGATCTCAAGTATCTCCCTTTTAACCTCCACGCAATCGCGACGATCCCGGTCGCAAACAACAATGAACCTGGCGTCTCCCGGCCACCCCCTCAAGAGAGAAGGGAGTTTTGCCTTCAAATCACCTATGCCACGATGCTCGACAATTTGCAAATCTAGCTGCGGCAGCATATCGGGCAGAATTTTGGGGATAACCCGCTTGAGCATTTCCGCCGAAGAGGGCTCCTCTGTGAGAACGACTATCATAGACAGCTCGCCTCTGGAATAAGGCCCATCTCCCACAAACTGCCAAGCTTGTTTCCCTCTCGATATAGCGAAACAGTTATCGGCATCTGAGACACCCTTTTCACCTGGGAAAACCCTCCATATTTCACCAGCGCATAAACCTGATCAGGCTTAAGGGAGTCAAGCACCAGGGGCGAGTGGGTCGAAACGAGAACCTGGCCGCCTCTATCGGCGTAACGCTGAAGCTCCTCCATTAGCACCGGAAGTAGATCTGGGTGAAGAAGCCCCTCGGGCTCTTCTATGCAAAGAAGAGAGCTTGGATTCACCTCAGCCAGCAGAAGCAGATAGGAAAACAGTCGTAACGTACCGTCAGATACACTCTCTTGAGGAAACGATGCTTCTAGGTTGTTATCGCCAAACAGAAGATGCACCTCGCCATTAGGCAATGGCTGGACCGCGATGTTGTCTACACCATTGATTCGTCTCGACATCGATCGCACAATGTTTTCAAAGGCTTTGGGGTTATGAGCCCAAAGACGACGAGCGACCTTGGCCATGCCTCTCGTGGAAAAGAACTGGGCGGTAGATGACGGCCTATCAGCGTCGTGGTGAATGGACGTTGGTGCCACGACGAACCAATTGTCGATCAAAGCACGAAGAGATGATTCCAGAGGATAGTCGGAAAGCTGCCCGAGGCTGTCCACTGCCAGCGTCCTTGGCGAAGACAGCTCAATTGACTCTTTTTCTTTGCTTACAGAGGAATACGATTCCGGAACTCCGCGCAGCGCCCAACCTTGGCCCTCTCGGATATCGAGCACGATCCAGGGAGACCCGGAGCTGCCTTTCCTCAAGCGCAATTGCTCAAGGGCCACATAGGCCTCGCCGAAATCGTCGCAGGACAGCTCGACGCGATAAGTCAGAACCGGCTCCTTCTTACTCCCCCTGAACTTTATCGTGATGGCAATCGGACTGCGCGATCCCCGGGACACAATTTCTCGAAATCCGCCGCGCATCGAGGCAGCCTCCGCAACGCCTCGGGACAAGCAATCATGCAAGAAAACCAGAGCGTCAAACAACGACGACTTGCCAGCACCATTCGCGCCCACAAAAGCCGCAAGCGGCGTCAGGTCATCGACCGACACTTCTCTGAGCGCCTTATAGTTCTCAATCTTTACTGCTTCCAGCTTCATAGGCTCTCCCGTATTCAGCTCCGCATATGGCGCAACCGACATCTTCCTCACAATTGTATAGGCCGATGCACGTGGCACAGTCGAGAAAACCATAAACGCACAACAGCGCAAGAGAACACTATGTCCTCGTTTTTTTGCATTTCGAGCCGGACATTGCAACCGCGGAAGGAGTCATCGCCCAAAGCACTCTTTGCTACATCTTAAACGACAGCACCTTTTCCCTCTAGCTTAGCTCCGCGGCATACGCTGCGCACTCCTTGAGCGCTTGCGAAAACTGCTGTTCGAGTCCTAGCTTGCTAATCACTTTCTCACGACAACCAAGTCTGCTAGCAATCCATACAAGAGCGATCTCGCGACAAGCATACACGACATTCAACAAGTGACCGGGCAAAAGCCATTCCTCCCTGGGACGGCCTCCGCGCTGCTCTTTGGGATGCTTTATACTATTGTACGTATTGGCAATAACCTGAGGCAATGCTTCGTCGAACAGAAGGCTGGACTTCTCGCAATCGGCGAATGAATCGCCGAGAAGTCCTTTTATGCATTCGCACGTCGTCCTTCTCTTTGAGCGCGACCCTAGAATAGCGGCACCCAGTTCTTCAAAAGCAATTCCAAATAAAGTAACTTGGTTTTCTAAGGTGAGATTGTTGTGCATCTTGGCAATGTACGAAATCTGGCGTAACGGAATCGAATAATTGGACATAAGGGAAAACCAAGCGCCAAGTCCAGATTCACCAATATCGTCGAAGGCAATGAGATACGGTTTGTTCGTCCTGGGAGGTTCCCAGGGATCGAAACGCGTAGAGATGAGAGGATTTATCGGGAAGGTGTCCATCGACCCATCTACGCCATCGCCCTCATGCGGCCCATACTCAACCCGCATTCTCTCGAATGATATATTTCTCCAACATATGATGGACAAAAGCGCCGTGAGCTTGAGATGACATTCGAAGTGATCGTTCAGCAATTTCGGTGTAGGCGCGAACGACTCGAACCAAACCCGGCCGCCGAAATCGACACTTGGAGCCATCCCGCATCTCGCGGAAAGATTGCGGGATATACTCAAGCCGAGATTGAGCCCTTCATCAGCCCCAATAAATCGATTGTCAGCCTGCTCAATCTCTCCCCCGTATGTTTCTGCGAGTGCGGCCATCTCCTTGTCAAAGCCTTGGTTGAGCCCAGACGTTCGCAAGCCAAACCACTTCGTCAAATCTGGAGACGTGCTGCCGAGGGAAGCTACATTCGAATAATCCATGTCCTCATCGTACGAATCGCATTTGATGACGCAATCAGTCCTCAAGCGCATACTGCCGTAGTTCCTGTCCGTGTCAAACGAGATAGATGAAAAACGAGCATCAATCACGCAATAGAGATCCTTCGAAAGAGCATCCCGCACATGCACTGCGCCAGGGATCGTATGCGAATCGAAAGAAGGACTCTCCTCCATATGCCTTTGACCGGAATCAGGGAGGATCAATTCGAAGAATCCCTCAGCTTGCCTCAAAAGACATGGTTCACACTTGTCCCCATTAGGATAATCGCACCATCCGAAAATGTAATCGTTACCATCATTCGTGTAGTCGCAGAGAAGCATAACCCCCCTCTTTCTCGCATCCTAAGCAGTCTGCATTCGCTGGCACGATGTTCGGCTGGCGGAGCACTCAGATCCGCAAAGCAGCAGACTCACTCGCAGGGGCCTTAAACCCTCCCAACTCCAAAGCCTTCGCCCTGACCTTCTCCGCCCTGCTCTGCACGAAGGCGTCGTAGTCTTTGGCTACCGCTTCCTTCCTGGCCGCAGGTTCCATATCGTCATAGCCGCCGCATTGGATCTTCTCGATGGGAATCAAGTGGCTGGCCAACCTTCCACGTACTTCATCCTCACTAGCCCATTTGCAGCGTTCAGCAAGGTACTTTAAGGGCTCCTTTTTGCCTATATCCCAATTTGTTGCATCTTTTATCAAAGCGCAGTTCAGCACAATAGAACGATTCTTGACACCCGCCTTGCTCAGCAGATCGTCGGGAAAGACGTGATGAAAATGCCTATCGCCGAAGGGGCACTGCGTTAAGTCATCCCCGGTGGCAAAATCCCTCGCGCCTTCGTGGCCGGTCAGCGCGAGGACGCTTCGAGAGACGACCGACTTCCGTTTCGGCCAACCAGCTTGAACCAGCTCCTCGATCTCGAAAGGAGGGTTCTCCTGATCGTCGAATATCGGGGCCTTCAGTTCCGCGTTCTCGCCCGCGAATCTCAGGCCGAGATACTCCTTCATGCCCCGGTAATCCTGCAGGGCGTAGGTGCTGGCCGATTTTTCATAGCGATGCGTGAAGAATGCCCGCCACAGATACTGCCGCAACAGGCTTTTCATCAGGCCCTGATGATCGACATCCTTCGGATTCATACGGAAAATTGCGGCAGCGACCCACATAACGGACACCGATGGCAGCAGCCGCTCATCCGTGACCCCCTCCGTAATCAGCAGGCCGAGCATACTTTCTATCGCCTGCGCATTGTCCGCCCACGAGTCGACGAATTTGTCCTTGTCGAACTTCCACGCGCCGGCCTGGTTCGGAGAATAGCCCTGAACAAGAGACTCCGTGTTGAACAGCAGCTCGCTGACATTGGAATACCTCTGCAGTCCGGGGACTTCGGTTTTCATCTTATCGATCTTCTCCGTCAGACTCATGCCGAGCTTGCTCTCCAGCTGCGCCGCGATGATGTCATACTGCGAAAGCGGCTTGCCGTTCGTGTTCATGTTAACGAACACGTCGAGCACGACGTCCTCGCTGGTCGACGAGGGCAGCGCCAGATAGGGCAGATTGTAGTTCGCGATGCGCTCGCGCAGTTTGTCTACCGTGGACTTTACCGACTCCTTGAGTTCGTAGTACTCATCAGCGGAAGAGTAGCCCTCCTTGTTCCCAAGCGCCTCCCTTATCCATTTGTCGTAATTGCAACTACCGAGGCTCTTCGTCGGGCAGAGGAGGCTGGCAGGGATCATCTTGCGCGCCAGGCATTCTTTCGGTTTGTCGCACCACAACGGGTATCGGCGGTTGTCCTTCTTTCGCCAGCGAGATTGCCGGATCACCTCAGCAGCCATCTGGGGTTCTTCCGAATCGAAATCCTCGACTACAACGAAGTAGGAGCCATCCTCGTAGTTGTCGTTCAGAACGCGCCATACCGCAGTCATCCTCTGCTGGCCGTCGAGCAGCTGCTCCGTTATCCGCTCCCCCTCAACGGGCGCCGTTTGCAAGGCGCGCGATTCGAACTTCGGCTTGTCGCCCACTTCCAAAATAAGCGTCACGCCCAAGGGCAGACCCTTTATTATCGCGTTCATCAAACTGCAGATCCGACTATGATCCCACGCCTCCCCTCTCTGGAAGCGAGGAAGCGTGATTTCCCGGTTCTGCACCTTTCCCAACCATTTGTAAAGCTCCCTATCATTCGCCTCCGCACCGTACATAGCGTCCTCCGCCACTCTCGCTTGCAATACCGGAACCATTCTACTACAAAGCAGATCTATCTCTCGTTAATCATTAGACTATGGCGTATAGTAGAATGAAGCCCCTCAGCATAGTCCCTTAGTCGAAACAACGTCGGCGCCGGAATCGCAAATGTTGGTTGCTAGGATGGCTCCGGCGGCTATCGGGAGTCGCAGGGAAAGACGGCGGATCGCTTCGGCTGCTGCGGGGATCAGATCCCTTGGTATCGGCGCGGTTGTCTTCACGCTCAGAGGCTCAAGCGCGCCCGGGACGGGAACTGTCAAAGTCAGCACTCGAACCGGGGACACCGCCTCCTGGCGAGCGAATTCCGTGCCGCGCCGGCAGCTCTGTCCCGACACATGGACGACGGCGCCAGCCTCATCCAGGCAGACTTCCAGGGCGCAGCCCAACGGGCATTGCACGCACGTAAGCTGCTTGGTCGCGGCACCGCTCATCGTTCCTCCAGCCTCACGCGAACCTCGACGGCGTCGCGCAGGTCTCCCACGGGCACCTTCAAACGCACCATCTCAGCGGGAACGGCGACCATTAACTTCCTGGAAACCACCGCCCTCGTCGCTCCGTCCCGAAGAATCGCTTCCACGATAACCTTAGGGCCTTTAACCGCACGGGAAGGACGGAAAGAGAGCGTCACGGAATCCTCCGCGCGGGCATCTCCACAACCCATCCCGCGCATCGAAATCCGTTGGGGCACAACATAACGGACGCCCTCGGCCGCCACCACCGAAACGAAGTCGCGCCCCGCCGCGCCGCAATCCTCGCGTGCCCTCGTAGAAGCAATTTTGCGCGCTACCTCTTCCCCATCGCCCTCTCGCATCGCCAAGGCAAACCGGGCCGCAGCCGCGCCCGCAATCTCGCCCTCCTCCGACGCGTAGTCGGCCAAATCGTGAATGTGCAGCGCATTCCCGCACGCGAACACGCCGGGCTCGCTCGTCTGCAGCGACTCGTCCACCACGGCCCCGCCCGTCACGGGATCCAGCATTACGCCGGCCGTCTTAGCCAGCTCATTTTCGGGCAGCAGCCCCACGGAAAGCAGCAGGGTGTCGCATTCCACCCGTCTTTCGGTGCCCGGAATCGGCCGCAGCGTCTCGGGATCCACGTCGGACACCCACACGGCACTTAGCCGCCCCTCTCCCTCCAGGCGCGTCACGGTGGTGCTCAGGTGCAGCGGAATCCCAAAATCGTCGAGGCACTGCACGATATTCCGCCGAAGCCCCGACGGCGTCGGCATCAACTCGTAGACGCCGACAACCTCAGCGCCTTGAAGGGCCATGCGCCGCGCCATGATGAGCCCGATATCGCCAGACCCGAGTATGGCCACACGACGCCCTGGCAAGCATCCCTGCAGATTGGCGAAGTTCTGCGCGCTTCCCGCAGTAAATACGCCAGAAGGCCGGCTCCCTGCCATATTGAGCGCACCTTGCCCCCGCTCGCGCGAACCTGTCGCCAAGACCACAGCGCCGACATGAACCGTAACAGCGCCCGACGGCGACACCGCCTCTATCGCGCGCCGGCCATCGGCTATCCGTCGCATCTCCAAGGCACTAGAATCGCGCAGCACCTCAACGTTGCCCTCGTCAGCGCCGTCCCGCAACGCGCTGCATTCGCGATCGGCATACTCTGGCCCCGTTAACTCCTCCTTGTAGCGGTGAAGCCCGAAACCGTTGTGCACGCACTGCTTCAGAATGCCCCCGAGCCGCTCCTCGCAATCGAGGAGCACCACGTGAGCCCCCTCGGCAGCTGCTGATCGGGCCGCCGCCATGCCAGCCGCCCCGCCGCCAACCACCGCCACATCGCAATCCACTACCTTCGACGAAGTCCCAACGTCGGCGTTCGCGGCCGCGAAGGACCCGCTCTCTTCGCGACGCAATCCGCTGTCGCCGCCCTCCTCGGCTTCTCTCCTTGCCTCGTGTTCCCCGGTATGTCGAACAAGCTCCACGTAATCCTCGCGCGCCTCCGCGACGACCGATGATCGCCGACCTCGCCTATCCAGCGCATCGGGTGCGACCCCGGTCTCCCTTGCGACGATCTTGCATATCTCAGGCGTGCAGAACCCGCCGTGGCACCGACCCATCATAGCCCGGGTGCGCCACTTCAAAGCATCCAGCGACAGCACCGGCAGCGGCCCGTGAAGCGCCTCCACTATCTCAGCCTCGCTCACCTGGCAGCATCGGCACACGATATGCCCCCACCGGCCGTCATCGGCAATTGCCGCCGCCCGCTCGCCAGCGTCCATCTCGGCCAGCAAGGCGCTATGGGGCATGCGGTCGTCGAAATCCTCACGCGGACGAGCGCCAAGATAGTCGGCTATCTCCCCTGCAATACGCACCGCAACCGCCGGCGCAGAGGTGAGGCCGGGCGAGTCGAAGCACGCGATATTGAAAAATCCCGGGGCATCGTCGGGCTGCCCGATGACAAAATCGTCGCCATCGGCATTCGAGGCCCTTATCCCCGCGAAGTTGGCTATGAGCCCCCTTGCGGAAAGCCCAGGCCATGTTTTATGAGCGAGCCGGTGCACCAACTGCAGCCCATCGGCATGCGTCGATACGTCGGTTTTGCTTGTCTGCTCAATTGCAGAAGGGCCGATCAGCAAGTTTCCATGAACCGTTGGCGTAACCAACACACCCTTGCCGGCCGCCGACGGGACTTGGAACATCGTATGCGAGAACATATCGCCGAACTCGGTGTCCAAAAGCTGATAGTCGCCCCTTCGAGGAAGGATCCGCAACTTCCGGGCGCTCACCATATTGTTCATCTCGTCAGCAAAGACACCGGCCGCATTCACGATGGCGCAAACCCGGTATAGTTCGCCTCGAGACGTCCTCACCAGATAGCGTCCGTACCCCTTCCGAATACTAACGACTTCCTCATTGAACCGAAACCGAACGCCATTGCGAGCCGCTTGCTCCGCGCACCGAAGCGCCACTTGGTAGGGGTCGCAAATGGCCCCGCTCTCAGCAAGAAGAGCGCAGCGCGCATCCGGATTGACGGACGGCTCCAACAAACGCCCCTGCTCCCCAGACAATAAGCTGACATCCTCCACGCCGTTGCGAATGGCCCGACGCCAAAGCTCGCGAAGCAACGCATCATCCTCAGCGGTGAAGCCCAGCACCAAGGAACCGTTGCGCTTGTACGGAAAGCCCAGCTCGCGGGCCCATTGAGGGAAAAGTCTCGAACCCTCGACGTTGAATCGCGCTTTCAAACCGCCCGGCTCGGGGTCGAATCCCGCATGTACGATAGCGGAGTTGGCGCGCGTCGCACCGTAGGCAATATCATTGCCCGCCTCTAGCACCAAAACAGCAAGGTCGAGGCGATAAAGCTCGCGCGCAACAGCCGCCCCTGCCACACCGGCGCCAATCACTATCACATCATATGTTCCAAGCTTGCTCATACGCCCATACTAGCACACGAGCAAATTCAAGGACTTATCGCGCACCGAACGACAGCGGAACACGAGATCGCGAAACAACATCAGAACTGCTCGTACACGAACTCGGGAGGATCGCCGTAGCCAGAGAAGAGAAAGAACCAAACCAAGATCGCAATGCACGCTACGGCAGCCACGAACCAGAGGAAGGCCTCTACATTAGGGTGCTCGCCCAACCAGCATTGCATTCTCTCCAGCAACTTCATGAAGCAGCCCCCTCGTCTTCCAAGACCTCTTTCCCGGCACCTTCCACTTCCAGCATTTCGTCGGCAGCAGTCTCGGCATCCTTCTCTGCAGACGTCTCTCCACGCTCATCCGACCGAGTGCAAACCTCATCGGCGGCGCTGCTGCCATACCGATCGCTCTCCCCTCCTCCGTAGAACTCGCACAGCGCCCGATCCACCTCGACCCAGCCCTTCCAGCCAAGGTGCATGACGTCGCGAAGATAGTACTTGTCATAATCGTGCCCGGAAAGATCCAGGTAGTCCACCTCGGCTTCATCAAGCACGCTGCTCAACTTACCGTAAAACTCCGCCCGGCTCTCTTTAGTGTAGCGCTGAATGTCGTAGTACTCACCGTTGACCGGTTCGATGACCAGTAGCGGCGTTATCCCAAGTTCCTTGCAAACCGTAAGGAACAATTGCAAATCCCCGAACTCCGTCTCGCTCCAACCCGCAAACGGCTCGCCCTCGTAGGGCTGGCCCCATGCAGCATCGCTCACATAGGTATCGAAATACTCGTCGTAGATACCGTAGTCGTTGTTTGTGCAGGCAGTTTTGCCCTCTTCAACCGCTCGTCGGTCAAGCGCGTCCCAATCAGGCCCGACAACCGAAGCGCCATCCCGCTCAAGCCGCCCGTTGGATGCCAGTCCCTCGGCAAGCAATGCACGGCGCTCGCTACCTGACACGAAATCGGAAACCGCTCGATTAGCCCGCCCCACTATCGAGTCACTAGCCAGATCGCTCACCGTTTGGGCGTCTACTCCCAGAGCTATCACCCGCTCGCGAATCTGCGCCTTTGTCTCGACGGACAGCCCCGGATTCTCCATGCACTCGCAGAAAGCCTCTTCCGAGAAGCTGTTCAGGAACGCCTCCGGTGTGCATCCCGCCTCATTCATGAACCACTGATCGCCGATCAGGAACGCCACCTTCTTCTCGGGAAGCGCCCCGCACTCGTCCA
>OLQC01002175.1_pt1 | contig 13655 bp, 9 predicted proteins | sample 1672471 | NCBI WGS metagenome assembly OLQC01 (sample SAMEA3136689, study PRJEB25190) | human gut metagenome | biome: human gut; feature: human-associated habitat; material: faeces | place: Austria | collected 2013
TGAGCGAGGAGGAGCTGTTCCAGCCGCACATGAGAAGGTGGGCGGATGACGCCACCAAAACAGCGGTATGGGAGGTTTACAAATTCATCCACGTCAATACCGTCGCTCCTTTCGGAACGTTTCGGACAAAGATCAGGAAGTGGAAAAAGGCCGCGCTGTAGGTTCTGATTTGTTTTATAAGCCATAACAGAGGATGGGCCGTGCTCAAGCCCGGAATGAAAGCCCTGGCTTTGCCTAATATGATACAAACGGCGATGCCGTCAGTCTGCACGACTTTGCCGGCAAGAAGGTCGTTCTATATTTTCATTCAAATGATACCACCCCCGGCTGTACCCTGCAGGTCAGTGCCTTTGCCGTAGCCTACGTGGGATTTGAAAAGCTGAACGCCGTTTCATCGGCATCAGCAAGGACTTGAAGGCCTCCCGCGCAAAATTTACGCAAAACACAATCTGCCCGGTCTTCTGCTCTCCGACCCGGAGCTGCAGGCGATCCAATCCTATGGGGTCTGGCAGGTGAAGCAGCTCTACGAGAAGGTTTCCATAGGCGTCGCCCGCAGCAGCTTTCTCATCGACGAGCAAGGTGTCATAGAAAAGGCTTCGTTTAAGGTCAAGCCGATACCAACGCAGCGGAGCTGCTGGGTATCTAAAAAGTGCGTCTCAGTAGTGATATCAGGAGACGAAAGAACCTCTCCCGATATGCATCAGGACACCCTACATGCTGGCAAAAGAGGCTGCGGCAAATGCCGCAGCCTCAGGCTTCATTGGGGATCGTTTGTGATGGCGCTCAGTACTCTTTTGGAAGAAAACATACTCACCATTGCTCCTGCCTTTTTAGGCAGTATGCTCGTTAATCCAGGCGATCATCGTGATCAAAGGACAAGATTGACATTCTGTTTTTTATAGTTTTTACCTCATGTGTGTTTTATGATTGGATTACCGTCTTTATCAAGAAGGGGCGTCATACCGCTTAGCCACATGCCACTTGCCACCAGATAATGAACTCCTGATTCTTGATCGACAATGATCTTTAATATCCCACCATACCGTATGGTTTCTTCACAAACAACGCGCTAGTTTCTCCATGTATAGACTTCTGTATCCACAACGCCACAGGGGTTAGACGAGGATGTTACAGTTCGGTTGCTCCCGCTTTCCCAAGTGATATTTCCTAAGGCATCTTTTTTGATAAACTTAAATTCTATCGTTGTTCCAGAGGGAACGCTTACAGGAAGAAACCACTCCGGATAATTGGGGTTGAGCATGGATTCCGTACAGTTATCAGGATTCCAATTTCCGAGTTCCGGAATGTTCCCAACTATATAGATATTCTCACCAAGTTGAGTTTCAGCGGATACATGGAAAACTATCTGATTTTGATCTCCAGACAGAACATTATAGTAAATTGCATTACTAGTTGCCGTCCCCTTTCGCACGGTGATAGGTTGGAGTCCGGCATTAACCCCCTCGGGTACAGTTGCCACAATCTTATTGGCGGTTGTACTTTGAACAGTTGCAGCGGTAGTCCCGAAATATACCGAGATATTCCCACTAAAACCATCTCCATAAATGTGAACGGTATTTCCGGGACGTCCAGTAGTAGAGATTACATCTCCAATCTGGGGCGTGGAAGGCGCTTCGGATGCTTGGTATTGCCATACGCAAACGCCGCCGCCAGAAATAGTAAACGAAGGTATGAGATTGTTCTGCACAGTCGTGGCAGTACCAAACAAGGATCCGTCCAAATAATCCGAATACTGTCCGGTGGGGAGATTTGTTTGAATTGCAGGAATAACGCTTGCACTATCGGGTTGTCGGTTGACTGCAACGACAACTACGTCATCGTAGAATTGTCGTTCAAAAACCATCACATTATCATCACTATAGCGAACGGTTGTAGTGCCGTATGCAATTGCATCGTTTGAGCGCCGCAGGGTAGATAGGGTTGCTATAAGCTGATATGCTGTTGTTGTACTAAAGCCACATTCGGTGGGCATGTATACTCTTCCTGCAACATCACTTGCATCACCGGGTATAACATACTGTTCCGTTCCGTAGTAGATTGTTGGAATGCCCCTTGATGTCAGCAGAACTGCAAGCGCCGCATTGTAGACTTTCTGACTCCTTTGGGTATATCCAAAGCGGGTAACATCGTGATTATCTAGGAAGGTTACAGTCTGATTAGGATGGTCGTAATCCTCCTGAGTATATACCAACATATTGGCAAAGTTGCTCATTGGAGTAGAGAATGAGCCAAATGTTGTACTTGCTGCTCGGTAGAACTCAAAATCAAGGTTGTTTACACCAGTTTGCTTGGGAAAATAAACGTATTCATCATATTTGGGATCTGGTCTGCCAATAAAGAATTCACCAAAGTGAGTAACTGTTTTTCTGGAATCCACAACATCTTTTAGACCCTTTACAAAAGACGGATCCATATGAAGAGTAGCATCATGGCGAATACCATTTACGCCCAAATCACTCCAAAACAGCATGGCGGCTTCCAAATACGCAACAACATCACTATGTTGCTGCGAGAAGTCCGCAAGCGAACCTAAATCCTTATGCCGGTATCCAAATCGGCTAGAGTCATTGCCTCTGTCCCCAAGACCATGGAACCAGCCATTTATATTGTTGTTGGGATCAGCGATCAAGTTTTCAATCAGTCCGTCATTGTTGTAGTCATATGGTTCTCCATTTGCATCAAAAGCAAATTCTCCATTTTCCTTGCGGTCTGGCTCATACAGTTTTCCATCTTCTGGAGCATTGTTGTTTGTTGGGTTCATTTCACGGCTTGTATGATTGGTAACAAAATCGATTACCAATTTAATGCCGTTTTCATGAAGAGCATCCCGCAAATCCTTGAACTCATTAAGAGTACCAAAATGCTTGTTTGTTGCAAAATAATTACGCACATGATATCCATGAAAGCTGGTCCAAGTGTCGTAACTCCCGTCATTTTGATAATCAATTATCGCTGTATCTCGATTTTCATAGGGCGCGGAAATCCAAACAGCGGTTACGCCCATCCCTTTCAGATAAGGAATTTTCTGAACAATGCCATCCCAATCCCCACCTTGATATAGTTTCAAGTCTGCCCCAGTTCCGTCATATAAGTTGGAACTAAAACCAACCGGAATATTATTTGTACTGTCGCCATCATAGAAGCGGTCAGTAATAATCTGATAGATGACATCTTTGGACGAAACTGGACCAAGGTCATTGACAGTTTCTTGAGCAAATACAGTCGCGCCAGGTATGGATAGCAACAAAACTATTACCAGCACGAACACTAAAACTTCTCTAGCACGCTTCATGCCATATTTCCTCCTTCTGCATCAAATGGCCTTAATATCTCGTGTAAAAACCCTAAAACTTATGCTCTACGGCTCCTGACTCCATTCCATTCATCGTTTTAAGTTTGATTTGTGCGTCTGGTTGACTTTCTCTCCACAATGTTTGAAGTCGTTACATACGTCTGAATTTGCTTATTGGGATGCTTGATTATGTCTATTATCAACTTACCAGCTTGCCTGCCTAAGTCCCTTACATTGATATCCACAATGGTGAGCTGAGGTTCTATTACTTGAGAGAGCGGGTAGTCATCAAACGCAACAATGCCGATATCCTGTGGGATTCTTATGTTTTTCCTGCAAAGAGCGTCAACACACCCCATGGCAATATAGTTGTTGGCGCAGATAATGGCGTCCGGCAGGATTTTATGATCCAGGAGCTTCATCGTCATAAGGAAGCTGTCTGCGCGGGTGGATTCTCCCAACCAGATATACTGATCTTCCAATTGCAGGCCGGCATTTTCGAGTTCCTGCTTTACACCTTGCAGTCGATGCAGCGACCCAAAGTCGTAATACTGTCCGCCGATAAATGCAATTTTCCGGTATCCCCGTGAAAGAAGATAAGCCGCTGCGACGGTTCCGGAGTACACATTGTTGTTATCAATCCAACACACCTGGCTTTCAAAATTCGGCGCGCCCAACACGATGTGAGGAAAGTGCGATTTTGTAAGCAATCCGGACAAGGGATATGCTATTACGGAAACGTGGATGGCTAGTGCGTCGGCACTTTGCCGATAAATCACTTCCTTGGCTACTTCGTATGCAGTTGCTGGGTCTACTCCGCGAAGCTGAAGCCGATACCCTCTGGTGCTCAAAGACTCCTCTAAACCCGCAATAATCTCAAACATATGTGGATTCTGAAAGGCCGTGTTCGGAGCTAAATTTGCTAAAACCGCAATCGTTTTGGTCGTGCCTCTAGCAAAACTCTGTGCGCTGGCGTTTGGATAATAGTTGAGTTCCTGCATAACCCTGCGCACCCGCGCCGCTGTTTCCTCTGAAATACTGTAGTGCCCATTGATCACTTTGGACACGGTAGAAACAGAGGTGCCGGCCGCTGCCGCAACATCCTTAATCGTAATACCCATGACACAGCCCTCCATGCAGAATAATCATACAACTATTTTAAGTATAATTTATTCAGCATTGACCGTCAACAAATACTGCAAAGCCATGATCGTAGAGTTTCCTGTGGTCAAGTCCTTCGCTCCAATGCAGTTTACCGTATTCCTCGTCCAAATCAACGGCTTTGCCGCCGCGATTGATACAGATGGTAACACGCTGATTGCAGTATTCCCTTGCGTAGATGATTAGTCCGCTTCCGCGCTCTGCAGATACCACGCGGAAATCGCCACAGCGAAGCGGTTCCAGTTTTTTGCGCATGGCGATGGCTTCCTTGAAAAAAGTACACAGAGTCGAATTTTCGTTATCCCACGGCATCGGACAACGGTATTCTTCTTCTGAAAGACCTTGAACACCCAGTTCATCACCATAGAAAACCGTGGGCATTCCGACAAAAGTCATCATAAAAAGAATGGCCAATCGATACCGCCTCATGTCTCCGCCGCACAAAGACAGAAACCGGCTCACATCATGGCTGTCCAGCAGATTCATCTGCGCCGGAGTCATCTGCATCCGATAGCGCATGAGCATATCCGTGATACGTCCCGCAAAATCCGATGCATCAATGGATTGCTCCGCAAAAAACAGATTGCAATGCTTTCGGAAATCGTAATTCATAGTGGAGTCAAACATGTCGCCCTGGAGCCAGTGCCCTGCGCTTTCCCATACTTCGCCGATGAGCAGCACATCCGGGTCAATCTCCTTCACCGCTTTTCTGAATGCCCGCCAGAAGCCATCGTCCACTTCGCTGGCAACATCCAGCCGCCAGCCGTCGATGTGGAAATTCTTCACCCAATAGCGTCCTACCTCGCAAAAGTACTCTCGCACAGCAGGGTTCGCTGTATCCAGCTTTGGCATCATCCGCTCATAGGCGAAGCATTCGTATTCCGGATAATCCTCCGGATCGTCCGGACACACCACGGGGAATTTCAAACCGTAGAACCAGTCTCTGTAAGAGGAGGCCTCTCCTTTTTCCACCACATCTTCAAAGGCGAAAAAATGCCAGCCGCAATGATTGAACACGCCGTCGATCAAAATGCGGATTCCCCGTGCATGAAGCACACGTACCAGATGATGCAGTGCCTCGTCGCCGCCAAAGCACGGGTCAACGTGAAAATAATCCAAAAGATCGTATTTGTGGTACTCTCCTGCCACAAAGATGGGATTCAGGTATACGCAGTTCACGCCCAGCTCTTCCAGATAGTCAACATTGTCGGCAATACCCCACAATGTGCCGCCCAATTTGCTGCGTACGGGCTGACCATGATAGTCAATGGCTCGATCCTGAATGGAAATGCGTTTGGCCCCTGAGGCAAAGCTGTCGGGGAAAATATTGTACACCACAGCGTCATTGACCCAGTCAGGCACAACCGCAATGTCTGCCCGGTGGTTGAACGGCAGCTTGAAATACTGCGAACGGTCATCCACCAGATGATCGGTAAATACATCGCCGTAATACAGGACCCGCTCGGTACCGTCATTCAGATGGAAGTAATAATACAGTCGCTTATAGGGACTATCCAGCACTACCTGCCAGTAATCATGATACAAATCGCTCGCTGCCACCTTCATGGCGACAGGAGTAAAAACGATGGGAGTAACACGGCAGGCAGTATCGCCATAGTAGAGCGTGCAGCTCTTCAAATCGCCTTTGGCGCAGCGCAGGCGAAAAACGATGTGCTTTTCGTCAAGTCCATGCGCGTACTGCGACATGGGGATGTGTAAAACAGCTTCTTTTTTCATGCTTATCCTTTCACTCCGCCGGCCGTTAAGCCGGAAGTCATGTGCTTCTGGCATAGGAAGAAGATGATCAGCACCGGAATTGATACGGTAATGGACGCGGCGGCAAAAACCGGCCAGCTGCCGCTCATTTCCGTTGCCTGCAACGCATACAGTCCGGCAGCCAGTGTGTAGTTCTCCTCGCCGGTCATAAAGGTTGTAGCATAGATATACTCGTTCCACACATAAATCAGGACCATCAGAGCTGTGACAACGATACTGGGCTTCGCCAAAGGCAAAACAATTCGCGTGACCACCTGAAGAGGATTCGCACCGTCCATCCTGGCAGCTTCTTCGATTTCCACGGGTACCGTGTCAAAATAGCCCTTGATATTCCAAAGGCTGAATACCGCCATGGTCCCGGTATAGATCAGGATAAGACCGGCTCGGTGATTGATAAGTCCCATCGGGCGGAGCAGGCGGTATACGGCAAACATCGACAGGACAGCCGGAAACGAATTGAGCAGCACAAGGCACTTCAAAATCGGTCTGCGACCGGGAAACCGCCGCCGTGAAAAACAGTAGGCAGCCGGAATTGCTGCGCAGAGTGACAGGGATACAGTAACGACCGCCAGATAAACGCTGTTGCCAAGCCATGTGAGAATATCTTCACCAAAAAGGACACGGCGGTAGTTTTCCAGTGAGAAGTTCTTGGGGATAAAGGAAAAATCCGAACTCAGCAATGTGTTTTGTCCGTTGAGGGAAACACTAATCGAATAGAGAATAGGAATCAGTGTAATAAAACACAGGACAATAAAGAAAATATTCAGTGCCGTAAGGCGAACGCGTTCTTTTTGTTTGCGGCTCATCTGGAACCCTCCTCTTGCAGCCGATACCGGGCGGAGAATGCAATCAGCAACACAAAGATAATGATGGATATGGCAGAGCTGTATCCATAGTTATTGCTGATGAATGCATTTTCGTAGGCATAGGTCAAAATAGTATGCACATGTGCGCCGGTTTTGGCTCCAGCCTGCTGTGTCAGAAGATAGATCACATCGAACTGCTTGAAGGTTGTGAAGATGGTGATAATAACAGCCGGCGCAATGATGGGACGAATGGCTGGAACCGTAATATAATGGGTGCGCTGCACCCATCCGGCACCATCAAGCAAAGCGCTTTCAAAGTAACTTTTGTCTATGCTCTGCATAGCGCCATCCATAATCATAATCATAAACGGCAGCGCCAGCCAAAGATTGACAGCCGTGCAGCAGATAAACGCCGACACATCCGAGGATAGCCACCGCATAGTCTCCAGCCCCAGCTTTTCCATCCACTGGTTCAGCAAGCCGAACTGTGTGTTGAACATTCCGGTTTTCCAAAGAAGAATGGAGACATAGCCGGGCATGGCCCACGGAAACATCAGCAGCGTCTTATACAGCTTCCGAAACCGCAAGTTCTGTATATTCAAAAGGCTTGCCAGCACAAAGGCAATCACCAGCTGCAACACCATATTGACCACCGTCCACAAAACGGTTACGAGAAGCGCCGATAAAAACCCGGAATCAAAAACGAACAGCGCACGGATATAATTCTCCAAGCCGATAATGGTAAAGTCAAACCAGTGGTACACGTTCATGTTGGTCAGAGAGATATAGAACGTATAGAGGATGGGAAAGACTACTACCAAAGCAATCAGCAGGAGGGACGGTCCGGACCATAAATAGGAGCGGAGCCACTCCTTTTGTAGCTTACGTTTCATAGAAAGTTCCTCAATGCATGGCGTCGATCAAGCTGTTCGCTTGCGTCAATGCGGCAGCAAAGGCTTTGTCTATCCCCGATTTGGAGAGGTTTACATCTGTCAGCAAATTACCGACTACTGTCCACATAACATCCATTTCGGGGATATTGGGCATGGGAACGGCAATTTCAGCGGTAGTGCGCATTGCCTGCACCAGTGTATCATCACATACACGGCTGTCATCATAGCATGCGCTGTTTGCCGGAGCACAGCCGCTTGCCTGCGCCAGCACAACACCCACTTCCGGATCCAGCAATGCATGCAGCAGCCTTTGGACGGCGTCCGTTTTGTTCTGTGCCGCGAAGGTCAGCACATGAATCCCCTGCACGCCGGAGTAGGGAGCAAGAGCCCTGCCTGTTTTATCTACGGTAGGCATCGAAGCAATGCCGAGGTCTATATTCGCTTCACGGGCAGAGGGAACCATCCACGGACCGCCGATTGTTGCGTCCGCTTTCCCCTCCAAAAACAGGGTATTCACCGTAGAATACTCCGTTTCCCCAGGCATCAGATCTACAAATTTCAAATGATACTCCAACGCGTCCTTGACTGCCTGCTGATCGGGGAACGGTGTGCCGTCTGCATCGATAATGCTGCCGCCAAAGCCGTGAATCCATGCAGCGCTGTAATAGGCGGTGCTGTGCTGCTCCACAAAGCCGTAGCGACCGCGCCCGGTGTTTTCTATCATATACGCCAGCAATTCTTCTGTGGTGGTCGGCACCTCTTCATCCTGCATATAGCGTCGATTATACATAAACAGCAGCGTTTCAAAATACAGAGGAAGCTGGTACAAGCTGCCGTTGTAGGTCGCAGCCTCCAGCGTCATGGGGAGATAACCGGACAGTTCACTTTGTGAGATCAGCTCTGTAACAGGCGTAAGTATTCCCATTTCGGCAAAAACGCCTATTTTGTCATGGGCAAATACAAACAGATCGGGAGCGGAGGAAGGATCATTGCCTACCAGCTTCAGCGAGTCTGTCAGGCTGGTTTTCTTTTCAAACCGTACCGTGATATCAGGCAGTGCCTTATCCAGATAAGCCTGTAAGGCTTCAATGACTGCGGCCTCCTTGTCGTGCCACACAACAAGAGTATTCGGATCGGCAGCTTTGCCGCCAGATCCGCCGCACGCCGCCATGGTCATTACTATCAGCAGTGCCAGCGTCAAGGCGAGAAATCGTTTCATAATATCCCCTTTCTAATACATAGTGCGGGGATGCAAAAACGCATAGCCGCACTATTGTTATCAACCGTTACTTTGCTTTTTTCTTCTTTACCACAACAACGACCGCAACCGCTGCCGCAGCAGCAACAGCCAAAGCAACGCAAACAATCAGAACGGTATTGTTCTTTTCAGCGGCAACGATTTCGCTGCCAGCAGGTTCCTCGTAGCTGACGGTTGCATTTTCCGCATCAGACACAACAATCCATACATCCTTTCCGACTTCAACAGACAGATCAGCGGTCTGGACAGAGCCTTCATTGGCGTTAATGATTACGGAGTTAATCCAACCGGGAACCTCGATGGTATACCAGTCGCCATCCATTGTCAGAGCCTCACCGGGCCACGAAGAAAATACATTTGTGCCGTCCGGCGCAGACCATGCCCAGCAGCACGGAGCAGACCAGTCGGAGGGAACCTGAACGCGGACGGTAATATTTTCAGCCGTTTTGTTCGGATCTGTGTCGGAGAGCTCATAGCTCAGATCCTCATAAACGGTAATCCAGAGCTCCTTGCCCTCAATGCTGATATCGGCTGTCTGAACAGTGCCCTCGTTGCCGTTAACGATGACAGAATTCACCCATGTAGGGGCTTTGGCGGTGAACCAGCCGTCTTCACCCTCATCCATAGCCTGACCGGGCCACGCCGCAAATGCATTGGTACCATCGGGGGCGGACCATGCCCAAAGATTTACGCTTTTCCATGTCAGCGGCACATAAGCATGTACTGTAAACTTCTCCACATACTCGGGGACCTCTGCCATACTCTGCGCTTCATAGCTTACAGAAGCGGTCGCGTCATCGGCAACCGTGATCCAAACGGCTTTGCCGGCCTCTACCGCAATGCCTTCCGTCTGGACAGAGGCCTCACTGGCATTGACAATGATGTTCTGCACAAAGCGTGGAACATAAGTGTAATACCAGCCATCATCCAAAGGCTCAAGCTGCTCGCCAGGCCATGCCTCAAAAGCGTTTGTGCCATCATCCGCCCAGGCCCAACAGCAGGGAGCGTCCCAGCCTTCAGGTACGGATACGCAAACAGGAATCATCTCGTTGCTCATCTCTTCTTCCGCAAAGGCAACCGTATAAAGCGAGGAAATGCACAAAGAAACAGCAAAAAGAATGGCCAATACCTTTTTCATCTTACTTTCCTCCATATTTTTTGTCCCAATATCACTATAGGGCATTTTTATTATAATTCACGCCAAAAATGCTGTAAATCGTTTTCTGTGAAACTGTTTTCCGTCCTTAAACTCGCCTGTCTCCCTCGATATTGCCGATTTTATTTGTGAAAATAGCCAATTATTGCGGCTGCGTTGTGGCAGTTTGCCAAGCAAAACGACATAAGGCTGTTAGCTGCATAGGAAAGCGGTTTCTCATTTTCTTTGCTTCTCACTCGTTCCCTCTGTACAAAAAAGCAGGAGGATTACCACCACCGGCACTCCTCCATAACCTTTCAAGTGAACAATTTTGAGTTTTGAACCCAGGACAGCTTTTTTTAACAGACACTGCCGTGGTCGCAAAGCGAGCCCTCAGCCTTCAGGCTGGTGTTTACGGAAGCTCTTGCAGTATTCCTCAACGCCGCCGCTTGGTACAAGGTCGGCGTATGCCCCTCCGTCAGTATTTGGACGCCAGCCGTCCATGAGCTTGTCGTTCTCCATGATAAACGGGCTTGCCGTATCCTGTCCCCATGAGGTGTCATATTTCCCCATAAGGTAATCGCTCAGTGCCGTTCGGTCGGCAAAGCGCAGCATCCGGTACGGCTCCTGAAAGGCAACCTTTTCTACAAAGTACAGCGTCCCGTCCTCTGCCGTCAAAAGAACGCCAACATGCCCGACAAACAGCAGAGATTCCTCCTCGGTCGGCTTATCGTGGAAGAATACCGTGATGAGGCGGATTCTTTCATTCTCACGAAAGGTAACGCCGCGGGATGCCCATTCCTCTTGTACGGTTTGCACATGACGCTTGATCTCCGTGGTATCCTCCGCCTTCATGGAGGAATACAGTGCGCGGAAATCTGCAAGGCTGCTTCCGCCCAGCGCATCGGGATCTGTTTTCAGCGCTTCCTCGTCCACAAACAGCACATCTTCACCGGCATTGATTTGAGAGTCTGCGCTCACGGAGAGGAAGTCCCCAAACAGGTTCATGGCGGTGATCCGGCAGTTATAGCCCGGAAACGTCCCGTTCTTCGCCGTCCATTCGTCCTGCATCGCGTAAGGGTCATATTTCGTATACAGCAGCCCTGCTTCCTCAAAGCCATCCGTAAGCCATTCCTGCTTCACGCTGTCATGAAAGCGGTCCACACGGCGGAAAAAGCTCTGAATACGCCCGTCCGACACGCCTGCGTCGGAGAGCAGCTCCTGCAAAAGCTCCCTCGAACCACTGTCGTTCAGGTTCGTGTATTCAATTTTTTCCAATGCCGGTCGCTGCTCGGCTGCGCCGCAGCCTGCAAGTATGGCGGCAATAAGCACAATACATAAAATAAAAATGCCATCCCGTCGTGATCTCATAGTCCTAATCTATCCTTTCTTTGGCGATTGCCCGGTTTGCTGAGGTTATTATAGCACCGAGCCATAAATCTTATGTTAAGATACAGATGCTGGCTTTGGAGCCGGCGGCGTGTAGGAATATCGAAGCAAAGAACCAAAAAAACGCTCATGAGTGCTTTCAATAAAGTGCGGCTGCGGAGATGTTGCTCTCCGCAGCCGCATTACGGTTTGTCAGCGCTTCAGCAGCACCTTCAGATCCTCCTCCGGCGTGGTGACCGGAGCAATATGAAAGTTCTCCGCCAGATAGTTCAGTACATTCGGCGAGAGGAACGCCGGCAGGGTGGGGCCAAGGCGAATATTCTTGATGCCCAGATGCAGCAGCGTCAGCAGGATACACACCGCCTTCTGCTCATACCACGAGAGCACCAGAGACAGGGGCAGGTCGTTGACCCCGCAGCCAAAGGCGTCCGCCAAGGCCAGCGCGATCTTCACAGCCCCGTAGGCGTCGTTGCACTGGCCCACGTCCATGAGTCGAGGCAGTCCGCCAATGGTCCCAAGCTCCAGGTCGTTGAAGCGGAATTTTCCGCAGGCCAGCGTCAGCACCACGGTATCGGCGGGCGTCTGCTTGACAAACTCAGTATAGTAGTTCCGTCCGGGGCGGGCTCCGTCACAGCCGCCGACCAGGAAAAAGTGCCGGATCGCGCCGCTCTTTACCGCCTCGATCACCTGATCCGCCGCGCCAAGCACCGCGCCATGGCCAAAGCCGGTCATGACCGTGCTACCGCCGTTGATGCCGGTGAACGGCTTGTCCTCGTTGTAGCCCCCAAGCTCCAATGCCTTTTCGATGACAGGGGTAAAGTCCTTATCCTCGCCGATGTGCGTCAGTTCTGGGTAGGATACCACCGCCGTGGTGAACACGCGGTCGGCATAGCTTGCTTTCGGCGGCATCAGGCAGTTGGTGGTGAACAGCACCGGCGCGGGGATGTCGGCAAACTCCTTCTGCTGGTTCTGCCACGCCGTGCCGAAGTTGCCCTTGAGATGGGCATATTTTTTCAGTTCAGGATAGCCGTGGGCGGGCAGCATTTCGCCGTGCGTGTAGATATTCACGCCCTTGCCCGCCGTCTGCTCCAGCAGCAGCTTCAGGTCGTGGAGATCATGGCCGGTGATGACGATGAACGGCCCCTTCTCCACCGTCAGCGGGACGGTCACGGGCGTGGGCGTGCCGTAGGTCTCGGTGTTGGCCTTATCCAGCAGCGCCATGCACTTGAGGTTTTTCTCGCCCACCTCCATCACGATGGGCAGTAGCTCGTCCATGCCCCAGTCCTCGCCCACGGCAAACAGCGCCTTGGCGAAAAAGCGGTTCACTTCCTCGTCGGCATAGCCCAGCATCATGGCGTGATAGGCGTACGCCGCCATGCCACGCGCGCCGAAGAGGATCAGGGATTTGAGGCTGCGAATGTCCTCCTGCGCCGTCCACAGCTGCGCCATGTCATAGTCGTCATTGCGGCCGCAGGAGGACGGACAGCCGGAGCAGTTTGGGATCAGGCGGGCCCTTTCCTCGTGTACCCGATCGATCAGCTCCCGAATGGTCTTTTCGTTGAAGCTCACATTGGTGACGGTGGTGAACAAGCCCTCGATCATCAGCCGCCAAGTCCCCTCATTCGCATCCGGGGCATTATCTACCGCACGGGACAGTCCAACCAGAGCGCCAGTCAGTTGATCCTGAAGCTCCGCCACCTCAGTGGTTTTGCCGCAGACGCCGGCTTTTCCGGTACAACCAGCGCAGCCTGCCGTCTGCTCGCACTGAAAACAAAACATCCTGTTATCCATTGTCGTTCGTCTCCTTCTGCTTTTTAGTTCAGAACCTGCATCTCCGGGTTCTTCTCTCCGAATTTCTCGCGCAGCGCACTGCAGATATCCTCCCGGGACTTGCCCTGCTTCTCACCGTTTTTAATGAGCTTGT
>OLQC01002180.1_pt1 | contig 13604 bp, 11 predicted proteins | sample 1672471 | NCBI WGS metagenome assembly OLQC01 (sample SAMEA3136689, study PRJEB25190) | human gut metagenome | biome: human gut; feature: human-associated habitat; material: faeces | place: Austria | collected 2013
AGAGTTCTTCGTCCGTGGGAACGTAATTATCCGGCATATATCTGGCGATTCTGGAAATATTCATCAGATGCTTGTAGTCCAGATTTTCCGAAATGCTGTTGTGTCCCCAGCTTCCGCATCCCAGAGTATTGGTTGGCGCAAGACCGTTGTAAAAACTGCCGCCGGCGCTGCTGGCGCTGATCTGGTTAATCACAAACCGGGAGACGCACAGTTCTTCGCCCACATGAAGAATATGCTCCTCCGAATCGGAATGGAAGGCGACACTGTGTCCTTTTCCTTCTTTCTCCAGATTTTCCCTGGCGATCCGGATTCCCTCATCCAACGTCTTATACTTATACGCGGCAATGACAGGCGCCATCTTTTCTCCCCCCAGCGCGTCCGTAAGTCCGGTGCCCTCAGCCTCCGCCACGAGAATCTTTGTGCCTTCAGGAATACGGATTCCGGCAAGCTCGGCAATCCTTTCCGGTGACTGTCCTACCGAGTGGCGGTTTGGTTTTCCCTCCTGGAACAATGCGCTTCGCACGCCTTCCAGTTCTTTTTTATCCCTTACCACATAGGCGCCGTTTGCTTCAAATTCCTCCAGGATCGCCTCATAGTCCCTTTCCGGGCAGATCACAGACTGCTCGCCGGAACAGATAATTCCGTAGTCAAAGGTTCTTCCAGCGATAATTTTGGGAACCGCTTCTTTGTAATCGTATCCTTCGTCAATAATACATTGCACATTTCCCGCGCCTACCCCCAACGCCGGCCTGCCGGAGCTGTACGCTGCTTTTACCATTCCCGCGCCTCCGGTAGCGATGACTACATCCGCTGAGGAAATCAGGTTCTGTGTATGTTCTCTGGAATGCTGATCCAGGATCTGGATCAGATGCTGCGGATACCCCAGCTTCGCAAGTTCCGCGTTTATCATCTCCACGGTTTTCGTACTGCAGCGAATCGCTTTATGATGGGGTGTAATAATAATGGCGTTGCCGCATTTCAGCGCGAACATAGCGTTGCTCATAGGCGTAACGATAGGATTGGTACAGGGGGTAATGGCGGCCGCAACCCCCATAGGCTTGGCGATCCGCGTAATTCCCGTCTCCACATCCGTGTCCAGAATCCCCCGGGATTTCTTCCCTCTGAGATTGTTCCAGACGATTTTTGATTTTTGCCGGTTCTTGGCGATTTTATCGGGTACGTTTCCCATTCCCGTCTCTTCCACCGCGATTTCCGCCAGGTATTCGGCGTTATCATATACGACCTTTCCGATGGTTTTTACCGCCAGGTCCACCTGCTGCTGGCTCATTTTCTCAAACTCCATCTGGGCGTTTTGCGCCCGCTTGATATACCCGCTGATATACTGCATACTCATTTCTTTTTCATCCATGACGCTTTCCTCCATTTTTGATTTTCCTGTAAGTCGACTCCGCATGTCTCTTCTTTAGATTGTAACGAAAACGGAAATTTTGTCAATGTGCCCCCCGGAAAGCAGGTTCGCGCTTGCCTCCGGGAAAAGATCGTGGTATATTGGCACTGATGTTTGGTACGAAAAAGGGGGAAAGTGAGATGAAGACCATTTTGATCATTGAAGATGACGCTCATATCAGCGATATGGTGTCCGACGCCCTTACGGCTGAGGGTTTTCGGGTTCTGCAGGCCTGGTCCGGGACAGAGGCCCTACTGCTTCTTGAAAAAGAAACGCCGGATCTGATTCTTCTCGATCTGATGCTCCCGGGATATTCCGGAGAAGAACTTCTTCCCCAAATCAAAGAAATTCCGGTTATTGTAATCAGCGCCAAAGCAGGCGTTGACAGCAAAGTCGAGACTCTCCTTTCCGGCGCCCGCGATTATCTGAGCAAGCCCTTTTCACTGAAAGAACTGCTGGCCAGAATCACGGTGCAGCTTCGAAACACCGCCTCTCGCCCCCGATGCACGCGGCTTTCCTTTGAAAGGCTTTCCCTGGATACCGCTTCCCATGAGGTTTTCGCGGGAGACGTTCCGGTAAAGCTGACGCGAACAGAATTCGCTATCTTAAAGCTGCTGATGGGAAATCCTTCTCAGGTGTTTACGAAGGCGGCGATTCTTGACGCTTTGAGTGAGGAAACGCCGGACTGTATGGAAAGTTCCCTGAAAGTCCATGTCAGCAACCTCCGAAAAAAGCTCCGCGCCGCCTGCGGCCGAGATTATATTGAGTCTGTCTGGGGAATCGGCTTTAAACTCAGCGGGGAGCACGAGTCTGAGGAGCATGCTCATGAATAAATCTTTACGATTTCTTAACCTGTTTCTTTACCGCTTTCTTAACTTCCGTCTGTTAGAATCCGTTCATCAATATCAGGAGGTAAAGAAATGGAATACGTTTTAACTACCGAAAATTTGAGCAAATCCTACGGCCGTTTTCAGGCTCTGGATCAGCTTTCCCTGCATGTGCCCAAGGGCTCTGTCTACGGGCTTGTCGGCCGAAACGGCGCGGGAAAGACAACTTTAATCCGCCTTGTCTGCGGCCTGCAGACGCCCAGCGGCGGAACGTATATGCTCTACGGAAAAAGAAGCGGGGACCGGGAGCTGGAAAAAATCCGCAGACGCGTCGGCGCGGTTGTGGAAGTTCCTTCTGTCTATCAGAATATGACCGCGGAAGAAAATCTGAAGCAGCAATATCTGCTGCTCGGTCTCCCATCCTTTGAAGGAATCGCTCGCCTGCTGGAGCTTGTAGGTCTCAGCGACACTGGAAAAAAGAAGGTTCGCAATTTTTCTCTGGGTATGCGCCAAAGACTGGGGATCGCTCTGGCTCTGGCCGGATCCCCCGATTTTCTGATTCTGGATGAACCGGTCAACGGTTTAGATCCTCAGGGGATCATCGAAATGCGGGAACTGCTCCTAAGGCTAAATCGGGAGCATCAGATTACAATTCTGATTTCCAGCCATATTCTCGACGAGCTTTCCCGGCTGGCCACCCATTACGGCTTTCTTGACCGCGGCCGCCTTGTAAAGGAAATGAGCGCCGGGCAGCTGGAAGCCTCCGCTCGCAAGTCCATACGGGTGGAAGTTTCGGACATCCGGGCTCTTGTCAGGGGGCTCGACGCCCTGGGTCTGGAATATACCATCCGTTCCGACAAAGAAGCCGATATTTACGGCGAAATCAGCATTACCCGCCTCGTACTGGCTCTTTCCAAAGAGGGTTGCGAAATCCTGCAGATCCGTAAGCAGGATGAAAGCCTCGAAAGTTACTATATGACCCTGCTGGGAGGTGAGGGCCATGAATAACCTGCTTCACGCGGATTTCCGCCGGCTGCTGCGCGACCGTCTGTTCTGGGTTCTGACAGCCGTTATGGCGATTTGGGCCATCATTCTTTTCCTGAACCATTACAGCGATAAAATCCGCTATGGAGAACAGGCCTCCCTTGACAGTATGTTTTTCAGTTTTGCAGTGCTGACCGGATTTGCGTCAGCCGCTTTCTGCAGTCTGTTTACCGGAAGAGAACACAGCGATGGCATTCTGCGGAACAAAATCATTATCGGATGCAGCCGCACCCGAATCTATCTGTCCGGCTTTTTGACCTGCGCCGCGGCTATGCTCCTGTCCACCTTTGCCTATATGGCAGTCCTGTGCGTCCTGGGTATTCCGGTTTTTGGCCTCTTTGAGGGAGATCCCGGTGGGCTTCTCCTGATTTTTGCGGCAAGCGCTCTTCTAAACCTTGTGCATGTGGCGCTTTTCCATCTGGTATCCATGCTGAACTCCAGCAAATCCGCCTCTTCCATTATCTGCATGGCTCTGAGCCTTTTGCTGCTGGTAGCGGCCAGTCTGCTGCTTCAAAGGCTGGCCCAGCCGGAGTTGATCCAGCAGGTTCAGATGGTAGACGGCAGTCCCGTAGTTTCTCAGGCAGCCAATCCCAAATATCTGACCGGAAGCACACGGATCCTTTATCAGTTTTTTGTGGACTTTCTCCCATCCGGTCAGGCTCTGCAGATTGCTTCCGCGCAAGTGGCACATCCGATTCAGATCCTGCTGTATTCTTCGGGAGTTACCGTCCTCTTAAACCTAATCGGAATTTACCTTTTTAATCGAAAAAATCTGAAGTAGAGAAAGGAGACCTTTATGATTACCTGGCTGTGTGTGTTCTGTTTTCTGCTGGCAGCAGCTCTGCTGCTGGTCATCCTGAAAATTCTGCTGATGCGCAGGGCTTTACGGGAAATTTGCAGAGAGCTGCAGGAAAAGCTGGAGGAAGACACCAACACACTGCTCCAGGTCTCCAGCCGGGATTCCAGCATCCGCTCACTGGCAGCTCAGCTGAATACCCAGCTCCGTCTGCTTCGGGACAGACGGCACAAATATCAGCAGGGGGATCGGGAACTTAAAGAAGCCATCACCAATATGGCCCACGATCTCCGCACCCCGCTGACGGCGGTCTGCGGTTACCTGGAGCTTCTAAAACAGGATTGTCCGCCTTCCCGTTATTTTGATCTGTTAGAAAACCGTACGGAACTGTTGAAAACTCTGACAGAAGAGTTATTCCGCTACTCGGTCCTTCTCGCGGAAGAGGACTGGGAACCGGAAACTGTCCTTCTAAATTCTGTTTTGCAGGAATGCCTGGCCTCCCACTACAGTGATTTTAAGAAAGAAGGAATCATTCCCGAAATCCATCTTACCGAAAATCCGGTATCCCGCAGTCTTAACCGTTCTTTCCTCTGCCGTATCCTGGATAATATTATCAGCAACGCCATCAAATACAGCGACGGCGATTTTCAGGTTTTTTTGGATGAATCGGGAGAAATGCGCTTTTCCAATCTGGCCCGCGATCTTACACCTGTCGCCGCGGGCCGCCTCTTTGATCGATTTTATACAGTGAAAACCGGCGCCAGAGAAGCTTCCGGTCTGGGCCTTTCCATCGCAAAGACACTGACCGAGCGAATGGGAGGAACGATCCGGGCAGAATATCGGCAGGAGCGGCTTTCTATTTTCCTCTCTTTTTCTGCCCGTATGTAAATTAAAAGATTGCGGAAAACGGGGCTGCCGCGTTTTCCGGCAGCCCGCTTTATTTTTTCCGTTTTTCCTCAGCTGTTTTCTCCAATTTTCTGAACTGTGATCCCGATATTGCTGTAAATGAAATTTCCTCCACTTCCAATGACCTCTAATACCGCTGGCGTATCTGTCACATCAATAATCTGTGAAAACGAAAGGTTCGCCGCGTCTGATGATGTGTGGAATGTGTGCGAGGACGCGGCTCCCGCTACTGTACTCCCCTGTTGCTGCAGATAGAAAAGAACTGCCAGAGGGAAAGTCACTCCGCTGGCCGGCGCCGCCGTTCCATGAAAGGACACTTCATAAAAACCCGGTTCCTGAATGCTGATTTCTGACGTATTTTCTGTATGGGAAACCGCAGTTCCCGCGGAGTTTCCATTTTTGTCAAAAATCAGCGCTGTACCGGAATTGCCTGGCTGCGGCGGAGTGGAATACGCGGACAGGAACTCCACTGGCGCCCCGGAAGTTCCTGTTGCGCCTCTGGGAATCACGAAATCAAAAATCGCGTTCTGATCCGTGCCGGAATTAGTAACCGCGGCGTCTTGCTCCGGATTTGCCGTAGTAACAGTACCGATCCTGACGGTTGCCGCAATACCTGTGGCGCCAGTTGTACCTGCAGCCCCTGCTTCTCCGGAAGGGCCCGTCGCTCCTGTCGGACCTGTTGGACCGGTAGGGCCTGTCGGGCCGCTGGGACCGGTCGCGCCGGAAGGACCTGTCGCTCCCGTCGGGCCAGTTGGACCGCTGGGTCCGGTCGCCCCGGAAGGACCCATTGCTCCCGTTGGACCTGTTGGACCGCTGGGACCAGTTGGCCCCGCAGGGCCCGTCGCTCCCGTAGGCCCGGTTGGACCCTGTTCACCCTCCGGCCCTTGCGGGCCGATGGGGCCCTGAGATCCGGTAGCTCCGGTAGCTCCGGTAGGACCCGTAGGGCCCGTAGGCCCTGAGCAGCAGGTTTCCGGCCTGGAACCACAGCCGCATCCACAGCCGCAGCTTCCTGAAGATCCGTCGCAGCCGCAGCCGCAATTCTCACTTCCACCCGTATCATTGCTGCGCGAATCTCGAATTAATACTCTATCACCTAACTGATAAAAATCAGTTTTATAAGTCATTCTCATTCTCCCCTTTTTCGTTTAATTTGTTTTCAAAATAAACCCGATTATACGCTACTGCATCCGAATTTGGCTTGAAAACGCCAGCACGTTCATTACATTCACTGGCCAGATGATACATACCCATTCTGTCATAACAGACAGCGAGCTGTATATTCGGAAGGTAGCCGTAACATTCTGTCTGAACAAACCCTCCTGTTCTGGCGTTCATTTCTCTGGTCCGTGCCGTTTCATACCAGAAAGCTGCCTGAGCATACTTTCCTTTATTAAAGAAATGTTCCCCTATCTGACAACAAATTTCAGCGCGGGGAACATCAAGCAGCAGACTCTTCATCAAAGCTTCTGCCTCCTGATCTTTCCTGCCCTGCTTCCGGTAGCAGGCGGCCAGAGTTTTGCACGCCTCCAGCTTATTTTCAATCCAGCCTCCAGCTTCTTTCATAAATGCTTCCAATGCAGCCGCGGCTTCTTCATACCGCTCGTTAAAATATAATTCCTGTCCGTAATAAAATTTTTGCCTGGGAGAAAGGATCTGCCCGGACCTTTTTTTCTTTTCCAGAATCCGCAAATTCCTTTGCGGGTCTCCACGCTTTGTCTTCTTATGTGTCACACAGGCTTCTCCGTAGAGAATTGTCCCTGACGGTGTAACAGCTTCATGAATTTCCCCTTCCCACCGGAATTTTCCGGAATTTTTTATCAGTCTTTCTCTATAATAGATAAAGATCGGGCGGCCCTCTTCATCAAAGGCCGTATGATAGGGAAGCATCACAATATCTTCTTTTCCGGACAGCTTCTCTTTCATTTCCCGAAATCGCTGCCGATCCTTTTCCAGAATTACATCGTCCGCATCCAGCCACATACAGTATTCCATTTCCGCTTTTTCGAAAGACGCGTTTCTGGCTGCGGCAAAATCATCATTCCACGGCAACTCATAAAGCTTCTGTGTAAAGGCTCGGGCGATGTCTCTGGTTCGATCTTCGGATCCGGTATCGACAATTACAATTTCATCTACCAGATCGCTCACTGAATTGAGACACCGCTCCAAAACAGCTTCCTCATTTTTTACGATCATGCACAGGCTGATTGTAACCATACTATCCCTCCGCTTTCTTCCTTATTGTATGCACAACAGAGGCAAAAGGCTCCTATAGGTGAACGAAGGATTGGTCAGGGAACAAAATATTAATACTTTATGATGATTGTCAAAGACGCTTGTTTCATACAGCGAAAAAATGTTACAATAATGACGCTTATATTAAGACAGATAGGAGAAGAAGTGTGAAAAGTGTGAAAAAAAGAAGGAGACTGCTTTTTTGCCTGCTCTTAGGAATTCTATTCTGCCTTTCAGCAGTGAATTACTGTCTGGCCGAAAGCACAGAAGCCAATGGGGGAAACGGGCTTCTTATCACGTTTAAAACCGGCGTGACAAAACATCAGGCAAAAAAAGTAATGAAAAAAGTTAATGTAATCGCAAAAGATAAGATGTTCCAAAGGAAAGGGAATACCCTTCTGTTACGGTTGGATTCATCTGAAATGAGAAGGCAGGCTATCTCTAAGCTAAAAAAAGAATCGGCAGTTGCCTCTGTTCAGCCTAATTACCGGTACACCCTGGGAGAAACTTCCTCTTCCGGAGATTCTTTTATTGACAGGCAGTGGAACCTGGATTACATGGATGTTCCGGAGGCCTGGGATCTGATCGATAAGGTAAAGCCTCAAGCCCTGCGCGACGAAAAGGATAAAGTCATTGTCGCGACTCTGGACACAGGTGTTGATTACCAACATCCGGATCTCCAAAAGAATGTTGCCATTGAAAATTGTGTGACGGTGGCGGACAGAGAATCCCCCTATCCGGTTTACGGCAAAGCGCTGCCATCATCCCATGGAACAGGAACCGCGGGGATCATTGCCGCTACTTCCAACAATGGTATCGGAATTGCCGGAATAGCAGCCGGCAATCATAACGATCTTATTTCACTTATGGCGATTAACGTTTTCCACAGCGAGGGATATACTTCCCAGGCCAGTGCCTCTACCGTAGATATCATCAAAGGCATTGAGTATGCTTGCGCGAAGGGCGCAAAAGTCATTAATATGTGTCTGGGTCATTCGGAAGGAGATTCTGATCTGTTTGGCTTACCCCATGATGACGCAGCGCTGGAAGCGGCGATTAACGATGCAGTCTACAAGAAAGATGTGGTAATCGTATGTTCCGCCGGAAACAACGGAGATGCCCGGATCTGGTATCCTTCCGATTTCGACGCGACCATCAGTGTCATTAATACCAAAAAGTATAAGAATGCCTGGAGCCGAAAATGTAAAACCGGACGTTCAAATTTTGGTTCCTCAAAGGATATTTCCGCGCCTGGCAGGGGCGTATATACAACCGGGTTGGATGGGTCCTACAAAAAAGGCTGCGGCACCTCTATGGCCGCTCCATCTGTGGCAGCAGTTGCCGCGCTCGTCCGCTATGTGAATCCTCAGCTTTCCGCCGCGGAGGTAAAGGAGATCCTCTATTCTACAGCTACGGATCTCTATAAGCCAGGCTACGATATTTATACGGGTCATGGAAACGTAAATGCCTGCCGGGCTGTTGCGGCAGCGGCAGGTGTGTCTGACGGGCTGAAAGTTCCACAGCTTGCGCGGCCAAAATCGGTAAAAGCATATTCGGCAGGTCCTCATGCGATAAAGCTTTCCTGGAAAAAAGTGCCTCGAGCGAATGGCTATTTTATTTATCGTTCTGATAAAAAAGATGGCTCTTATCATAGGATTAAGCGAATTCGCAGAGGAAAAATTCTGTCGTTCCGAGACACTGGCCGCAAATTCGATAAGAAATTTTATTATAAAATTGTCGCTTACGGTACCACCCGTGACGGAAAAAAAGCTCTGAGCCCAGAGAGCCGAAAAGTAACTTCCCGTCCTCGCGCGGAAGTCCCTTCACTCAAAACCGCAAACCGGGATTATCGGGCAATCCATCTTTCGTGGAAAAAATCCACTGGCACAGACGGTTATGAAATCTACCGTTCTGATACCAAAAATGGAGATTATCAGTTAATTCAGACGATCTCCCAAAGACGCCCCCGCAGTTGGACAGATCGGGAACTGACTGTAGGCAAAACTTATTATTACAAGATGCGCTCTTACTGCTTCCGTAACGGTAAGCACTACTACAGCGAGCTGTCCCCGAAAGCCTCTGCTAAAGTGCGGCCGGCACAGCCGGCGTTTTCGGTGAAAAAGGTTGGGCGAAAAATTATCCTCAAGCGAAAAGAATCCGATCCCTCCCAAATCAGCGGCTGCCAGATTTATCGAAGGACAGAGGAGCGGAAATGGCGTCTGATTAAAACGATGCCTGTCGAGAAGCGTAGATTCACGGATCGAAATCTAACCCCCGGAAAAAAATATTTCTACAAAATCCGTACTTATAAAACGGTCCAAGGGAAACGGGTTTACAGCAAAACCTCTAAAGGAAAATCCAGGCGGCTATAATATTCTGCCATATCCGATACATGCTGGCGCGCAAACAGACAATTGTTTGCGCGCCAGATTTTTATTTGTTTCCATACTGTATTTTATGCTGTAGTATGTTATTATCTCTTTGAAACGAAATGTCATTTTAATTATAAGGAAATCAATCATGAATATTGGAAGAAAAACACCTATCAAAGCAGTTGGATATTTTGATCGCTGCACAGATGGAAACGTACAACTTCATAAACGTATGTACCGGATTCAATGTCATGAAAATGGTTTGTCTGTTAATGGGTATTTCGTTCAAGTATTCACATTGCCTTACACTTTAATCAAAAGTATCGATCATCTTACCAGAAATGAAGTGGGGGCATGGCAGCAATGGGAACGCCAGTATTATCTGCGAATCACCTATTTAAAGCAATCGACTGGCAGGCATGAAGTTTTAGTTTTCAAATTCACACGGCCCTTTCAGGCGATTTATGATTATTGGGTGCGCTGGAAGCAATAGACAATAACAACTGAATATATTTACCAAGGCAGCCGCTTGAACGTGCTTCCACCTGCCCTGAGTCTTGTACGGGGAGGTGGTAACATGAGTACATATGAAGAACTAATGATTATGTTGACAATGCTTCTCATAGTCGTTACCGCTCTGAGTATTACCAATAAAAAATAGCCGTTCAGCTCTGGTAAAGTGACGGCTATAGGCTATTAGCTTGCCGGGGCAGGTGGGTCAGGCACCTTCCGGCTGTCTTGTTAAGTATATTATAGCAAATAGGCTCCAAATGTCAAATCGTTAAAACCGCCTCACTACCAATGAGGACGATTTTATAAATCAGGACTGGATGGTACAATCTGAAGTTACAATTGGAACGGACTTCCGGGGAAACCGATCCAATATAGCCGGACCGTCCGCAGAATTATTTAGTTTTACGTCAAATTTACGTCAACACCCTAAAAAATAAAGAAGGAACGTTGAAATTTTCAACGTTCCAATTGGTCGAGGCAGCAGGATTCGAACCTGTGGCCTTTGCGTCCCGAACGCAACGCTCTACCAAGCTGAGCTATGCCTCGATCTGACTTTTCCTATTATACACTTGTTTTCCCTGTTCTGCAACAATGAATTTAAAAAATTTGCGGAGAAACGTATCGTTATTTTACTTTCTAACAGCTTAACCAAAAATCGTTTCCTACATTTTCTCCCAAGATAAAAGAGACTTGCGTCATTCCACAAGCCCCTTTTCACTGTTTATTCCTTCTAAGCTGTCACGCGAACATTGGCCGCCCGCATTTTTCCGCGAGCCTCATCATCTTCAACCTCAAAGGTCACTCTCTGTCCTTCTTTCAATGATTTGAATCCTTCCGCAATGATTGCCGAAAAATGCACGAATAAATCTTCTCCGCTCTCATCATTTGTGATAAAACCATAGCCTTTGTCATCATTAAACCATTTTACTGTACCTGTGCACATTTCGCGGTACCTCCCTTTTTGTTTACTAATTGCATAACTATAACTGTACGAATAAAAAGTGGAAACAGTGGAGTTACGCGTTTCATGCCTGTCAGTCGGGCCCAGGACACACCGCAAATGGTACTCTTTTGAAACTCCAAAGCGATTGCCGCCAGCTCTCGTTCCTGTATTATAAAAAAAACAGCTTTTAAAAGTATCCTTGGCTGGAACTTTTAAAAACTGTATTGCTTATAATCGTTCTCCACTTAATACAAGTTTAGTATATCACGGAATTGTCAGATTTGTCAAACACAACTTTTTCAAAATAAACCCGGTTCCCATCTTTTCGGGAACCGGGCTCTGGTATTTTATGTCCTGCGATTTTTACTAATAAGGTAAAATCCTTATCTCCAGCTCAAAGAATACCAACCGGAAGATTTCTTATTTCCTCTGTACACTTTAATGTAGTAAGTACCCTTTGACAGCTTGCCTAAAGATTTAAGCTTTACGCCGCCCCTTGATTCATACAAAGTTCCTCTGCCAATATTTCTGCCGCCTTTATAAACTGCAACCTTCAGCTCATCGTTCGTTGCGCCTTTCATGGTAATGCGAACTGTCTTTCTCTTCGTTACCCTGAACTTATACCAATCTGTTCTCTTTTCACCAGCTACAATCGTACCTTTTTTCGTTCTCTTCTTTTTCAGAAGAACGGCTCTGGATTTCTTTTTACCGCTTTTTTCGCTGATCGTGCTGTTGGTTACTTTTAATGCGTATGCGCCATCTGAATTATAGCCAGCGGCTACCTTTACATAATAGATCTTTCCCTTTTTCACGCCGAAGGTAGGGCTATAGTTCGTAGAAACTGCGTTAGACAGAGCCTTTTTCTTACTGTTGCACAAAGTGACTTTGTCATAGCCCTCGGAGCTCTGCACTTTCAGGTATCCGTTTCTTACTGCCTTAAATCTGAAATAATTTGTCTGCGCGTCTCTCTGACCTACAGCAATCTGTTTTTTATTGTATATAGTTCTGTTTGTTCCACTGAAATATCTGCAAGCAACCGCTACAGCATAAGCTTGGCTACTACTCGATTGTAAAATGGATGATTTTACACCCAAATAATAAGTTCCTCCCGCAGGGACCCTGATAATCTGAGTATCTTTTGAACCATTAGCACTCGCATATCCTGTGGAATCAACTCTTGTATTCAGTGCTGCATCCCGGTATAAGCCAAATTCTACTCCCCCATAAGTCCCGTTTGATATTGCCTGAGCTTCCATGATAATGGTGCCTTTTGCTGAAATTGGCACTTTTTGGGAGTATCCTTTATAATTACCCGAAAGCGTATCGTTAATTCCGTAAGTAATCGTCGGAGCTGGAATACTTTCGTTTCCTGTTTTTACAGTCACCAGCGAAAAACTTCCACTGGCTTTCGTCGTAGCCGCTTTCTCTACAACTTCTACTTTTTCAGATTTCATCTCCAACTGAGGTGCCTGCACCGCATCTTCGGTCTGCACCGAGCTTACCTTAGCCTTCATTTCCCCTGCGCCCGTCTCGCTGCTGTCCGCAAACGCAACGCTCGCTGAAGTGAATACCAGCGTAAGAATCAGCATTGCCGACAGCAATTTGCCCATTACTTTTTTCATGTTCGTTCTCCTTTAAAACTTTCTTGAAGGTACATAAAATATCTGTCTCCATTATACTAAATAATCATTCAATTATCACTAGTTTTTCGCAGATTATTCAAAATTTAACACATTTTTTACAATGTAACTTTCCATCGCGATAAAAAATTTCCCAAGCCGCCTCTTGTTCCCTCCGTACAGAAAAAAGCGGCATAGTTCTTTCTGCCGCTTTTTGTATTTTCTAATAGTCCAATTTTTATGGGCGCTGCTTATCCTAAGGTTTTTCCCTATTTTTCCAAAAGCGTATTTTCAATAATCTCCGCCGCGTCTTCAATGCATCCGTCGCAGGTACGCAGCACATTGCCGCCTTTCACGCCTTTCAGTTCCGCGCAGATAATCGACTTATTTTTGTCCTCAAACTGCTTGGTCATATCTTTCATCATCCTGTAACATTCTTTTTTCGTGGCAGGCTTGTCCAGATTTCCATCGCTCAGCTTCATTCCCGTAAGTACCGCCATGGCGCTGACCGCTCCGCAGGTGCCCATAGTTCCCATGCCGAACCCGAAGGCTTCCGACATTTTGAAAGCTTCTTTTTCATCTACTCCAAACAAATCGCAGTAAGCGCATACAACCGCCTGGGCGCAATTATAACCGTGCTTATGATTTTCCAATGCTTTCTTTACTCTTTCTGACATTTAAGACTTCCTCCTTGTATTCATCACTTCTACCTGTAGTCTATCACAATTTCTATAAAAAAGACAGGCGGATTCCTTCCATCCCAAGGCTTGCGCGGAAAAGCAGCGGCCAGGGACTACAGATATCCCGCGCTGTCATCTCAGATTGTATCCCGCACCCTTTAAAAGCCCTTTATGGATACAAAACTTTCCCGTTTGCGGGATCGGGTTTTGGCAAAACCGCGGATTTTATTCTTTTTCCTGAAAGCGCAAGTCTTCAAACCCATA
>OLQC01002186.1_pt1 | contig 13576 bp, 10 predicted proteins | sample 1672471 | NCBI WGS metagenome assembly OLQC01 (sample SAMEA3136689, study PRJEB25190) | human gut metagenome | biome: human gut; feature: human-associated habitat; material: faeces | place: Austria | collected 2013
TGGAACGTCGTTTTCAGCCGGTGAAAGTAGAAGAACCGACAGAAAGCGAGGCACTCGATATCTTAAAAGGACTGCGTCCATACTACGAGCGCCATCATGGCGTAGAAATTACGGATGAAGCGCTGGAAGCAGCTGTAAAAATGAGTGTGCGCTATATCAATGATCGTTTTCTGCCGGATAAAGCGATTGATCTGGTCGACGAAGCATCTGCAGGGGTACAGCTTGCAGGCTATCAGGTGCCGGACAATATGACAAAAGAGGAGCAGGTGCTGTTTGAGGTGCAGAAGGAAAAAGAAGCTGCCATCAGCGCAGGCGATTTTGAACAGGCAAAAAAACTGCAGGCACGCCAGCAGGAGCTGGAAAAAGAATTAGAGCAGATCAGAAAACGTTTTGAGCGCCGCTGCAAGAGCAGAAAACTGCAGGTGACGGAGGAAGAAATCGCAAAGACGGTCTCAACCTGGACGAAGATTCCGGTGCAGCGTCTTGCAGAGGGCGAATCGAAACGCCTGGCACGACTGGAACAGACGCTCCATAAGCGTGTCGTTGGGCAGGAGGAAGCAGTAGCGGCTGTGGCGAAGGCTGTCAAACGAGGCAGAGTCGGCTTAAAAGATCCGAATCGTCCGACAGGTTCGTTCCTGTTTCTGGGACCGACCGGTGTCGGAAAAACAGAGCTTTCCAAGGCACTCGCGGAGGCAGTCTTTGGCACAGAACAGGCATTGATCCGTGTTGATATGTCGGAATACATGGAGAAACACAGTGTTTCCAAGCTGATCGGTTCTCCTCCGGGATACGTCGGTTATGAGGAGGGCGGCCAGCTCTCTGAAAAAGTACGCCGAAATCCGTACAGCGTGATCCTGTTTGATGAGATTGAAAAAGCCCACCCGGATGTTTTCAATATTCTGCTTCAGGTGCTTGACGACGGTCATATCACCGATGCACAGGGAAGAAAAGTTGATTTCAAACAGACCTGTATCATCATGACATCCAACGCCGGAGCGCAGAACATCGTAGCGCCAAAGCGTCTCGGATTCCTTTCAGAGGAAGATGAACGCAAGGACTATGAGTACATGAAGGGTCAGGTCATGGAGGAAGTCAAACGGATGTTTAAACCGGAATTCCTGAACCGAATCGATGAGATTATTGTATTCCACCAGCTGACCAAAGCAGATACCAAGAAGATTCTGCAGATTCTGCTCAAAGACCTGGAGCGTCGCTGCAGGGAGCAGATGGATATCGAACTGAAGGTCCGCGACACCGTAAAAGAGTATCTTGTGGAAAACAGCTTTGACAGTAAATATGGTGCCCGTCCGTTAAAACGTGCGATCCAGAGTAAAATAGAAGATCCGCTGGCAGAAGCCATCCTGAATGGAACAGTAAAGAAAGGTGATACGGTAGCGGCCGGTATGAGCAAAAAGGAGATTACGTTTAAAGTTCTCGAAAAAAATAAAAATTCATAATTTATATGGTAAAATCTTTTTGATTATGGTATGATTTTCACAAAGAAACGAAACAACACAACACAAAAGACAAGACCAGGAGGGCATTTGAAAATGTCAGTAGTGAAAGAATTAATCCGCACAGAAGCAGACGGAGGAATCAGCTTCGGAGATTATGAGCTTGCGGCAAAGGCAAAAAAATCTGACTTTGAACACAGAGGAGATCTTTATAAAGTAAAAACCTTCAAAGAAATCACAAAGCTGGAGAGAAATGGAATGTTCGTATACGAATCTGTTCCGGGAACAGCAGTTACCGATCTGAATGTATTCGATGAAGGAATGACCTTCAAAGTAGAAGGACCGGAGGACGCGCAGATCACGGTTGAGATGGAAGCAGAGACCGAATACAAGGTGCTGCTCGACGGCGTAAATGTCGGTCATATGACCACAAATCTCGGCGGAAAGCTTTCTTTCAGTGTAGAGCTGGAAAAAGCAGAGGGCGTAGAGGTAGAGATCATAAAAGCATAATGAAATAAGGAAAAGGCTGTCGCAGAACGTGTGCGGCAGCCTTTTTTTCCAGGCAGATCAAAAAAGGAGATAACGATGGCGAAAACAAAAAAAACAGCCTTTTTCTGTCAGAACTGTGGCTATGAATCCGCAAAGTGGATGGGGCAGTGTCCGGCGTGCAGAGAATGGAACACCTTTGTAGAAGAACCGACGGCATCGAAAACATCGGCGGGTAATCAGGGCATCGGCAGCCATAGTGCTGCGGGCCGAAAGCCGGTTCATCTGACAGAAATTTCAACAGGGAAAGAGGAACGGATTCCAACGGGAATCGGAGAGCTTGACCGGGTACTTGGCGGAGGAATTGTGCCGGGCTCGCTGACCCTTGTCGGCGGCGATCCGGGAATCGGAAAATCCACCCTCCTTTTGCAGGTGTGCCGCATGCTGTCTGCGGCGGGACACCAGGTTTTATATATTTCAGGGGAGGAGTCCCTGCGCCAGATCAAACTGCGTGCTGTGCGGATCGGAGAGTTTAATGAGAATCTTTCTCTGCTCTGTGAGACAAACCTTGACATGATCCGTGCTGTGATGGAAAGAGAAAAGCCGGAAATTGCGGTGATTGACTCCATTCAGACGATGTACAACGAAGAGGTTGGCTCAGCACCGGGCAGTGTTTCACAGGTACGGGAATCAACAAATGTACTGATGCAGATTGCCAAAGGGATGGGAATTTCGATTTTTATCGTTGGTCATGTGACGAAGGATGGAAATGTAGCCGGACCGAGGGTTTTAGAGCATATGGTAGACACCGTGCTGTATTTTGAAGGGGATCGCCATGCCTCTTATCGTATTTTGCGTGGTGTAAAAAACCGCTTTGGTTCCACAAACGAAATTGGTGTATTTGAAATGCAGGCAGAGGGGCTAGTGGAAGTGAAAAATCCGTCAGAATATATGCTGAATGGAAGGCCGGAGGGTGCCTCCGGTTCTGTTGTTGCGTGCTCCATGGAAGGAACGCGGCCGATTCTGATCGAAATCCAGGCGTTAGTCTGCCACAGTAATTTTGGAATCCCGCGCCGTACTGCTGCGGGCTGCGATTTTAACAGAGTAAACCTTCTGATGGCGGTGCTTGAGAAACGTGCAAGAGTCAATCTTTCCACGAGTGATGCCTATGTCAATATCGCCGGTGGAATAAAAATGAATGAACCGGCGATCGATCTTGGCATTGCACTTGCCGTTGTGTCGAGCTATAAAGACCAGGTGATAGACGAAAAAACGGTTGTATTCGGTGAGGTAGGATTAAGCGGAGAGGTTCGCGCGGTAAGTATGGCAGAGCAGCGTGTGCTGGAAGCCAAAAAACTTGGCTTTGAACGGGTGATTCTGCCGGCGGTTTGCATGAAATCGGTGGAAAAAATCGGAGGAATTGCATTGGTTCCGGTGGAAAATATTCAGGATGCGATTTTACGTGTGGGGAAAAACTGACGGCGCAGATCAGGTGCTTCACTTCCGATGGCGTTCCTCCACGACAGGAGCCCCTGCAGTAATCAGAAACCGAGATGGGGCTCTGAATAGTTACGAAGAATGTAAAAAATAATTACAGATGCTGTTTTAAAACAGCACAAAACGAAAATGGTTTCGTTGGAAAAAATAAAAATCAAGTAGAAAAAATAAACAAAAAAGAGCGGTACACAGGATTTTTTTTGACAAAAATTAGTAAAAACCCTTGTGTTACTGCTTTTTTTGTGCTATTTTTGAATTTGACAAGTAATGAAAAAGGTAATGAAAAAGAGAAAAAAATTGAAACTTGAGAGGCTGCAGAACATGGCGGAAGAAAAAGAATTGCGAAAAATGAACCGGACCGAACTGATCGAAATCATTTATGCGCTGAAAAAAGAGGAAGAAGAAGTAAATCAGAAACTGGAGGAAGCGGAACAGCAATTGCAGAACCGGACGATTCAGATTGCGAAAGCCGGATCAATTGCGGAAGCGGCGATGGAATTGAATCACGTTTTTGCAAGCGCACAGAAAGCAGCGGATGAATATCTGAATTCCGTCCGTGCAGCGAATGAAGAGGCGGAACAGTATGCAAAGCGGATACGGAAAGAGGCAGAGGAGGAAGCTTTGGCGATCCGTGCGAAAACAGAAGAGGAGACAGAGCTTCTCAGAAAGCAGACTGAAATTGCGGTGCATGCCGAAATGGAAAAGATGAAAATGACATGTCAGGAAATGCTCGCAGCAGCAGTACAGAAGCAGAAAGAGACAGAGGAAGCATGTCAGCGGATGGCAGAAGAAGCGGAACAGGAACGAAAACAAAAATGGGATGCGTTTGAGAAAAAATGCGGAGCTTATATGCGGCAGCACCAGGAACTTGCAACACTGCTGCAGAGTCTGGAAGCGTACACGGGAGGAAATACATGAAACTGCGAAGGATGGAAAAAATAAAAATTCCGTCGATGCAGGAAATCAGCCGGGAACGAAGCCGGCTGCAGTATCAGAATCGGTATCGGGCGGTTCTGCGGAGCACGATTTATTCGCTTGTAGTTGTTGCGGCTGCTGCAGTTCTTCTTGCGACGCTGTTTTTTCCGGTTCTTCAGGTTTCGGGAACCAGTATGGAACCGACACTTTCCGACCGGGATATTCTGTTGCTGGTGAAAAACGATCATTATAAAACGGGGGATCTCTGCAGCTTTGGATGGCAGAATAAGCTGCTGATCAAGCGGATTATCGGTGGTCCCGGGGATGTGATTGATATAGCGGAAAACGGGGTTGTCAGTGTGAATGGAAAACAACTGGATGAGCCGTATGTGGATGAACTGGCATTGGGCGAATGTGATGTGAAATTTCCGTATCAGGTACCGGAAAACCGTTACTTTGTGCTGGGAGATCACAGAAGTGTGTCAATTGACAGCCGCAGCAGTACGATCGGATGCGTAGAGAAAGAACAGATTGTGGGAAAAGTATTTTTGCGGGTCTGGCCTTTGAACCGTTTTTCCAGAATCAGATAGTGAGGTGCAAGGTGAAAAATACATTAAATCATTATATCCGAAATTTTCAGGATAAACATAAAAGCATCCGGCTGTATCTGGCAGTGTTTCTTGTCCTGGCGGCCGGGATTTTTCTGGTTGTCAGCTGGAAGCTGCATCATACCGGTATTTCCATGACGGCAGATTATCAGTGTGGTTACACGGCAGAACATGTTCATACGGATGCCTGCTATACCAAAACACTGGTTTGCCAGAAAGAGGAAACCGATGGGCAGGAAGGGCATACGCACACGGAAAGCTGTTATGAGGAAAAAACTACGCTGAACTGCGAAAAAGAAGAGCATGTACATGGACAGGAATGCTACGATGAAGATGGAACACTGATCTGTGAAAAAGAAGAGCATACACATACCGAAAACTGCTACTATACAGAACGGGAACAGATCTGTGGGAAAGAAGAACAGGAACCTGTTCCGGCGCATCATCACACAGAAGAATGCTACAAGACGGAGCTTGCGTGTACGATACCGGAGCATACGCATACCGTAGAATGTCTGATTGATGAGACGGCGGATGTGGAAACGGAAGCGGACTGGGAAAGTACGATTCCGCAGAATCTGACGGAAAACTGGGCGGAAAATGTGGTTCTGATTGCACAGAGCCAGATGGGATACCAGGAAAGCCGGAAAAATTTCAGGTTTGCAGATGACGGAACAACGCGGAAGGGATATACACGCTACGGTGCGTGGTATGGAAATGAGTATGGAGACTGGTGCGCCATGTTTGCGGCATTTTGCATCCGGTATGCAGGAATCCCGGCGGAACAGATGCCGGTAAACTCCGGCTGTGCAGCATGGATTTCGGAGCTGAAAAATGCCGGAATGTATGTGGAAAGCCAGACAAAACAGCCCAAAAGCGGAGATCTGGTTTTCTTCGATCTGGATCAGGATGGAAGCGCGGATCATGTCGGCATTGTAGAAAAAGTGCAGGAATCCGGAACTCTGAAGGTGGTTGAGGGAAACTCCGCTGATATGGTAAAGGAAAATGAATGGGTGACGGAGGATGCAAAAATTCTTGGATATGGTCTGATACCGGAGAATCCACTTTTACAGACACAAAAAGAAGTGAAGACGGAAGAAAAAGCTGCAGAGGAGATGGCAGCAGACGCAGAAGAACCGGAACATACAGAGGATACGGTAAATACAGCAAACACAGCAAATACAGATGCACCGGAAACGGAATCGGATGAGACGTCGCAGGCGGAGACACCAAAGGAACAGAGAATTTCCATGAGTGAGCAGGTGACGGGACTTACCGGCGGGGAGACAAGGTATGATGCCGACAGAAATGTCTATTCTTCGGATCTGAAGGTCGATTTTAACTTTCAAAAAGAGCAGATAGAGAAGAACGGGTACCAGTATTACTATGAATATCCGGAAGGCGTTATCATTCCGAATGGGCTTCTGGACGGAAAGAACCACGATCTCTATGATGCGGACGGAAAGAAGGCAGGAACGTATCAATTTGAAAAAACAGAGAGTGGCGCATACCGTCTGGACATTGATTTTGAACAGGCCTATGTAGTGGCAGCCGGGGAAACGATTCAGGGCTTTGTTCAGTTTTCCGGCGAGATTGATGGAACAAAAGCGGACGGGGACGGAAATATTAAACTTGTCGGAAAAGATCAGGTGAAGCTTGATATTCCAAAAGAGTCCATCAAGTACCCGGACAATGAGACAAACCATTATGATATCAGTACAAAGAAAAACGGCTTCTATGAGATCAAGAATGGAAAATTGATTTACACCGTGTACGTGACTTCTTTGAAAGGAACACCGGAAACCATTGATTTTCAGGATGTGATCCAGGTGGAAGGAATGAAACTTGGCAGTCCGGAAATTACCGTTACCAAAGAAACGGTTTCACGTTATTATGGCGAAAATGGAAGCTGGTGGGACTCAAACCCGATTACGGAAGAAACGATGGAAGACCAGGAGAGTACGTCGGAAAACGGAACCATTCGGATGACACTTCCGAAAATAGAGCCGGCACAGGAGAAAACAGATAATAATGGAGGTTCATACAAAGAATATACGCGTTATAAAATTGTATATACCTACGAGGTAACAAATTTAAATACGGAGCAGCCGACGGCGAAGAACATCGCCAGTGCGAGCTCGGAAAACGACAAAACGAAGGTGAAGAGCAGTGCGGAAACAAATATTACGATTCAAAACAAACACACACTGGAAAAAACCGGATCCTTTGATGCGGCGGAAAATCAGATTATCTGGAAGATAACGCTGAACCGGAATCACCTGAACCTTGCGGACTCCGGCCTTACCGATGAAATGCTGGCAAAGCTGGCGGATGGTACAGATGTAACGATACAGCCTGCGGAAGGATATGAGATCACGCGGAATGAAAGTGGAAACATTACCGGAATTCGCTTCACAGCGGAAGAAGGAAAAACCAACACCGGCGAGTATACCATTACATACCGTACCAAGGCAGAACCGTCCTGGAACAGCCGGGAAGTGAAGAACACAGCGACGTTCCGGCCTGGGGACGGAAGCGCCCAAATCAGTACAACAGGGACGGTGTGGATCGGCGGAGGCGAAATTGCGAAAGCGGTTGGCTCGGCAGAAAAATCTGCAGATGGAACAACAATGGTTCTTCCGTGGAAGGTTACTTTAACGGTGCCGGAAAGCGGAATTTTGTCCGGAACCAGTATCGTGGATGACCCGACCAAAAATCAATGGGGCGGAGCCGGCGGAACACATTATCTGACAAAAGAACAGGTACAGGCGTGGTCAGAAGGAATTTACTGGGCAGATGCGGAGGAAAATCGGGTTGAAACGGTTTCTGTTTCGGAGATTGCGGAGATCAGCTTCCAGGCATCGGACGGGAAAAGCTATACACTAAGCGAGATTCTGAATCACACAGCAGAGAATGCGGATTCATTGACCTACACCATCTGTAAAATGACACTAAAGGATACCCTTACTGTGCCAAGTGGTGCGAAAAAACTGATTTTTGCATACAAAACAACGGCGAACATTGCGGACGCTTCGATCGGATCCACATGGTTCTGCAATAAAATCAGAGTCGGGCAGAGAGAGGCGTATGCGGATTATGAATATAAAAAGGGCGGTATCGTCAAAACAGATGAAAACGGAAGTGCCGAAACAACGAGTAAGAAAAATGCAGACGGAACGCTGACCTGGAAAATTACGGCAACACTGGCAGAAAAAAGCAGTATGCTTTCCGTTCTGGACACGCTCCCGGAGGGAATGGAGCTGGAAGAAATCAGGGGAGAAAGTAATCTTTCCGGCGTGGGACAGATTACCATTTCGAAGGACGGTGCTGTTTCCGGCGGAAACAGTGTTTATCAGATTACAGGAACGCAGCAGAACCGGGAAGTAAGTCTGAAGCTTACGCGCACAGATGCACAGAATGGAGCCAAGCTGGATGCAGGCGTTTATACGTTGGTTGTAAAATGCAAGGTCAGCAAGGAGAAGCTGGATCCGTATGCAGCAGGAGAAATGTATAGTTTTCAGAATCATGCGGAGGCGACGAGCGACAAAGGAAGCATGGGAAGCGCCGACCAGACACAGCAATGGACCGAGGATACCTCAGAAAATGAGAGTAAAGTGGTGGATAAAACAGGCGTCTGGGACAACGACAGCCGTCGTGTAAAATACTCCATCTGCCTGAATCCGGATGGAAGAGATCTGGTAAACGGGGCAGATACGCTGACGTTGACAGATGTGATGCAGTATTACACGAAAATGGGTGTCCACTCGACGAACTGGAGCGATAAAAAAACGCTGGATTTGAGCGCCTGGCTGGTTCCGGGAAGTGTAAAACTGTATCGGGCGGAAAAACAGAAGGATGGAACCGTTTTAAAGGGTGACGAAATCAAAAACTGGACCTGGACAGTACAGACATCCGTTGGGAATCCGGACTGGCAGGGAGGAACGATGACCGCAAGTACTTTAACGGCGAACGGTTTACCGGATGAAACACCGATGATACTGGAGTACGATTATCAGTTTCAGGCAGATGTTCCGAGGGGGTATACTGGAGACTATGCTGTGATGGTGTTTAACAGCGCACAGCTGGATGGAACCGCATATAAGGACGATGAATATCAAAATGATGTGATTTGGAAAGAACAAACCCATACCGGCCAGGTAAGTACCGAAAAACGCTGTACCCTTTATAAAGTAAGCAAGGGCGATTACGGAACTACGCTCGCCGGGGCAGTGTTCCAGCTTCAGAAATATGACGGAACGGGGTATGTAAACACTGGTATCAGCTATACCACGGACACAGACGGAAAAATCATCATCCAGTGGCAGAAGGAGGATGCGGATCTTTCCTATGAGAAAAATGTCCTGTACCGTCTGGTGGAGACGAATGCCCCGAAGGACTATCTGCTGCCGGAGAACCCGGAAGAAAATGCAGTTTATTTCTACTTTAGTGAAGATGGCAATACGGCCAATACCCTTCCGAAAGAACTGCCAAAGCAGGCATTTGATCTGACAAAAACATCTCAGATTATTTACATAGAAAATGAGAAAAATGAAACTCCGGTCTATGAACTTCCGGAATCCGGCGGATCCGGAACCACCTTGTTTACAGTCAGCGGCATTGCCCTGATGGGCATTGCTGTGCTGTATGGAATTTCTTCTCTTGGGCGCAGACGGGAAAGGGGGGAAAAGTAATCCTGTACCCCTGCTGTGGCGGCGAAATCCACTGCGCCGCGAAAGAAGATATAAATCATAATGAGCAAAAATGGAGGAAAAACAAATGAAAACAATGAAAAAGGTACTGGCTATGCTGGTTAGCATGGTGATGGTACTGGCGTTTTGTGTGACAGGAGTTGCTGCAGATGTTGAGCTCACGCAGCATACGTTTGCCGCATATCAGATTTTTAAGGGAGATCTTACAGAAGGAAACAAACTGTCAAACGTAACCTGGGGGGATGGCGTTCAGGGGGAGGAACTCTTAGCAGAATTAAATACGCAAGCAGCGTTTGCAACGTGTGCGAGCGCAGCGGATGTCGCCAAGGTTCTGGAAACATATAATACGGATAGTACAAAAGCAAATGCATTCGCAAAAACAGTTGCAGCATATGTAACCGAGACGAAGACCGAGGGAACAGGAACGGTGAACCTTCCGGCTGCCGGCTATTATCTGATTGTTGACACGACAGCTACAACTGGAGAGTATGACGCAAAGAATCTCTCTCTCCTGAAAGTGAATGGAGCAGGTACAGTAACGCCAACGAAAAAGACAGACAAACCAACACTGGAGAAAAAAAGTAAAGGATATCAACGATTCTACGGGAACGGAGTCAGGCTGGCAGGATTCCGCAGACTATGATATCAAAGATGAAATCCCATACAAGCTGACGGCCACGATGGGGGATCTGTCGAATTATGACCATTACTATCTGAATTTCCATGATACCATGACACATCTTACTCTGGTAGAGGGAAGTGTAGAGGTCAAGGTAGGAGAAAAAACGTTAGCAAAAGATCAGTATACCGTAGCATGGGATGCTGCCAAGAAAACCATGGATGTTGCGATTATGGATGTAAAAGCCCATGGAGCAACAACAGGAACAAAAGTCACCGTAACATACAAAGCAACTCTGGATGCAGATGCCGTACTTGGCTCGACGGGAAATCCAAACACAGCAGATCTGGAGTACAGCAACAATCCAAACAACACAGGGGATGGAACGACAAAACCGGAAGAAACCGGAAAAACACCGGAAGATAAAAATATTGTATTTACCTACAAGGTAACAGCAAACAAGGTAAAGGAAAATCAGCAACCGCTGGAAGGGGCAGAGTTTGAGCTGTTTAAGAAAGTGGGAAAAGAAAGCTGGATCAGCAAAGGAAAACTTACCGGAACAGGCGATAATCAAAACGTATTCGAATGGAAAGGTCTTGACGATGGCGATTACAAAATCGTAGAGACAAAAACGCCGTCCGGTTACAATACCATTGATCCGATTGAATTTACGATCACGGCAGAACACGAAATTGACAGCGCTGATCCGAAACTGACATCTTTATCTGGCGGAGATGTTTTCAAGGGTAATGTGACAACAGGGGCAGTAAGTGCAAATATCGTAAATAAATCCGGTTCCACCTTACCGGAGACCGGTGGAATCGGTACTACCGTCTTTTATGTGATCGGCGGTATGCTGATGGCAGCTGCAGCAGTTCTTCTTATTACGAAAAAACGTATGAACAACAAGTAAAAAATAGGCCCGGGCGGTTCCAAAGGACCGTCCGGGAATAACAGCAGGGAGTGACGTATGAAAAAACATGCAAGTACTATTTTTCTGATTTTTATCTTTTTCGTGGGCCTGTCCGTGCTGCTATACCCTTCTGTCAGCAATTATATCAACCAGAAAAGCCAATCCCGCGCAGTAGCAAATTACGAGAAAACGGCAGCAGAAATGGCGCAGAAGGATACGGATGCGTATTTTCAGAAGGCGGAAGAATATAATAAGGAGCTCGCATCGCATCCGGAGCTGTTCTATGAACCGTCGAAACTGGCCGGTTATGAGAAGACGCTGGATATTACCGGAACGGGTATTATGGGGTACATTTCTATTCCTAAAATAAAGGTAGAGCTTCCGATTTACCATGGAACAGAGGATGGTGTTTTGCAGATTGCATGCGGTCATCTGGAAGGCAGCAGCCTTCCGGTGGGAGGAGCCTCGACCCATGCGGTGCTGTCTGCGCACCGAGGGCTGCCAAGTGCCAAACTCTTTACGAATCTGGACAAGCTGGAGACGGAGGATACATTTACCATTACGATTCTTGACCGTGTCCTGACGTATCAGGTAGATGAAATTGCAATTGTTCTTCCGTCGGAGACGGACAAGCTTCAGATCGAAGAAGGGAAAGATTACTGTACACTCATGACGTGTACGCCGTATGGCATCAACACCCATCGTCTGCTGGTGCGCGGACACAGGGTGGAAACGGTAAAGGAAAAAAATATCCATGTGACGGCAGAAGCCTTCCAGATCGAGCCAGTCATTACCGCACCGGTTCTTGCGGCGCCGATGCTTCTGATCCTGTTGTTCTGGCTTTTGTTTCACGGACGAAAAAAGAAAAAGTGAGGTGATCAGTTTGAAAAAGAAAGGGATTCAAAAGAGCCTGCGCGTTCTGTGTATGCTGCTCTGCTTTTTTGCGATGACGGCTGTGCGGGTGTCCGCTGCGGAAGCACATGGTCAGGGGCAGAAGGGTTCCCTGTCTGTGGTGATGCAGAATCGCAAAACAAACACAAAAATTCCGGGTGGAGAAGTCGCATTGTATCAGGTGGCAGAGATTACCTCGAAGGAAACAGAAATCCAGTATGAGTTTACGAATGGATTTGAAAACTGTGGATTGAAACTGGACAATCTGGAGGATGAGCTTCTGGCAGAAAAACTAAAAGCAGAAATCGGCGCTTCTACTGTCGGGGTCGCTCAGACAATCGGAGCAGACGGGATGGCAGGCTTTTCCGGCCTGGAAGAAGGTATTTATCTGGTTGTACAGACAAAGGCGGCAAATGGTTATGAGATGTTTTCTCCTTTTCTGGTCTCTTTGCCGATGAGGGAAAACGGACAGTGGAAGTATCAGGTGGAGGCAATGCCGAAAATAGAAGTATCCGTTTCCGGTAAGCCGGAGACACCGGTAAAACAGCCGGTAAGCACACCAAAGCCGGTTTCCTCCGGAAATAATCTTCGCCTTCCGTATACAGGGCAGCTCATCTGGCCGGTTCCGGTTATGGCAATCGCCGGAATGCTTCTGTTTGCGGTTGGGTGGAGTCTGCGAAAGGATAAAAAGACAGAATGAAACGTAGAGCCGGAATGATTTGCATGATACTTGGGGCAGTGCTGATAGGGGCAGCACTGTCTCTTTTTCTGTATAACGAGTGGGATTCTGCCCGTGCAGAAGAGCGTGCAGAACAGGTACTGGAACAGATGCAGAAGCAAACAGAAGATGATGCAGAAGAAGAGGCAGAGGATGAGAATATAAGTGGGGAGGAAACAGAAAGAACAGAACAGGAAAATGCGCTTGCAGACACGGACGATTTTGGAAAAGAAATCATTTCTATCGACGGAAATGATTATATTGGATGGATCTCGATACCATCGATTTCGCTGGAGCTCCCTGTTATGGCACAATGGAGTGAAGAGGGACTTAAAACAGCGCCGGGAAGATATGCAGGTTCACCGTCAGAGGATAATCTTGTCATTGCCGGACACAATTACCGCCGTCATTTCAGCCCGATCAAATGGCTGGAGCCCGGAACGGAGGTTTGCTTTACGGATGCAGAAGAGAGGGTGCGATATTATGAAATAGAAGAAACAGAAGAACTTCTGCCAGACCAGGTGGAAGCAATGATAACAAAAACAGAAAAGGACACATGGGATCTGACGCTTTTTACATGCACAACGAGCGGCCAGGCGCGCTGCGCTGTGCGATGCAGAAGAATTGATAAAAAAATCAGATAAATTATTGTCAAAACGGATATTCGCAATCCGCTCCTTGCTCATAACCGAATAACTGCTCCGCAGTTTGTCAGAAGGAGCTTGCACTCCTCCTGATACAAGCAAGTCCCCACCCACTGCTTATT
>OLQC01002193.1_pt1 | contig 13548 bp, 11 predicted proteins | sample 1672471 | NCBI WGS metagenome assembly OLQC01 (sample SAMEA3136689, study PRJEB25190) | human gut metagenome | biome: human gut; feature: human-associated habitat; material: faeces | place: Austria | collected 2013
GACCTCCGTGCGTAGTTTTAGGCAACTTACATTTTGGAGTAGATAATGCTCTTTTCCAATGCCAATCTTATATGTTATTATTTTTATCCCACAAAAAAGCGTGAAGAACCAAATAAATGCTAAGATCAATCTTATTCAGGAACTGAACAAAATGAAATGTTTTGGGAGATGATGAGGGGAATTTATAAAAAGCTATTCGCAGAATTTTTCCCTCGAAATCTTCCAATGGAAGATTTTGCTGTCCCGAGCCGAAGGCTTGCAGAGAAATGACAATGGTTTGCCATTTCTGGCTTCAAATCCTTGATTTTTACAAAAGGAAGCCCGGTCTGCTAAAAAGCTTGATAAATGGCAGCACGACAATTTTTAGAGTATAGATTCTTGCCGACCTGCAAATTTTTTAAGAATTTGCACCGACCTTGAACTCCGCTCATCTTCTCCTGCACAGAGTCTTACTTTTATGCTAAAATATATAAATGTATATGAGGAGAAAAATGCAGAAGAAACGTGAATTTTTCATCATGACGGCTTCTATTGGAAAGGGGCATTCTCAGGCGGCTCGGGCTATTGCGGAGACCATCAAACAGGTTCATCCCGATGATGCGGTTCGCGTGCTGGATTTTCTGTCCAGGGATGTTCTTTCCATTGATCACGTCTTAAAAGAATCTTACCTGAAAATGATTCGTATATTCCCTGAAATGTACGATAGTCTATATAGCAATTCACAGAACAGGCATTTAGGAGCAACGTTTCAGAGTATTCTTTCCTGGAGTTTCCGAAAGCGGATGAAGAGGCTGATTACCGTCTTGAAACCGGATGCCCTGTTGTTTACCCATCCATTTCCGGCCTGTGCAGCCAATTTGCTGAAGAAGGAAGCGGACATTAATACCCCTCTTCTCGGAGTTATTACCGACTTTGATATTCATCAGCTCTGGGTGTACAAACAACTGGATGCGTACTGCGTCCCTTCAGAGGACCTGGCGCGTAAACTGGAAGCCCATAATGTGCCGAGAAATATTATTCACACCACGGGAATTCCAGTTCGCAAATCCTTCTATGAAGAACTGAAAAATCCAAGTCCTAAAGAAAAAGGGACCGTACTCATCATGGGTGGGGGTCTGGGGTTGGGGAATATTACTGACACTCTTCTACGTCTGGACAAGATTGATTCCGTGAGCCAGTTTATTATTGCTACGGGACAGAATATCAATCTATATGAAGAAGTGGCATCTATCCGGTCAAGCCTCCGGCATCCGGTGGATCTGCACAGCTATACCAATAAAGTGGCAGAAATGATGAGTAAGAGTGAACTCATCGTCACCAAACCTGGTGCGCTCACCTGTACAGAAGCGCTGACCATGAATCTGCCTATGGTTTTGGTCAACGCCCTTCCCGGACAGGAACGGGCAAACGCCCAGCATCTGGAAGAACAGGGATGTGCTGTCTGGACTAGGAAAAATGAACTGGCGGACACAGTCGACGGTCTGCTGAAAAATGAAGATAAACTCAAGCAAATGGCACTTGCCTGTGGCAATGATAAAAAGGACAGCGCACTCGAAATTGTCCAGATACTCGACCATATGCTGGAAAGCAATACGAACTGAAATAGGTATCTCCAATTTAAAGAAAGGGGATACCTATTTGACTATAACGAGAATGTCGAAATTTGTATATCTAGTTAACAACGGAGAAAAGCATGCAGCAGTGGATTAACCATGCAGAAAGAAAACAGAAAAAGAAGCCTCGCAGTGCTTCTCTGATTCGCCTTATAAGCAAAGCCATATATCTTTGCGGAGATTATGTGGGAATTTTACTGGCCGAATGGATAGCCTTCCATATCAGAAATTTCCTGATGGGCAATATATTTCAGGTAAACGCCATATACATCTATATAGTGACACCTGCTGTATTCCTTCTGGCGCTGGCATTTGCCGGAATATATTCCAAACATTATACCAGTGCACAGATGTTGGAAAAACTGTTTAAAGCCTGCCTGGGGGCTATTGCATTTTCCATCATCCTCATGTTCCTTACCCAGGTATCCGGTCAGGTATCACGCCTTTATGTGGGATTATTTGCCATCATCGTCTATATTCTTTTAGTGGTAGAAAAATATATTACGGCATTGATTATCCGACGGATTCCAGGACTTCAGATTCCTGTTCTGGTAGTAGGTGCCGGAAAGACAGCTGATGCAGCGATTGATGAAGGAAAAAACAACGTATTCATTAACTATAGGGTAGCCGGATTCCTTGAGGATTTTGAACCATCTTCCCGCTATGCCGATGTATATCCGATTCTTGGAGGTTTTAATGATCTGGAAAAGGTAATTGCTGAAACCGGAATTCAGGATGTAATCATTGCGGCACCAGGACTTCCACAGGACCAGCTGAATCATCTCCTCTATCGGGCACAGACACTGGTTCCCTATGTGAGCGTAGTTCCAAATCTGGTAGGCGTACCGATGTCAAATGTGGAAGTGGAATCTTTCTTTGACACCCGGATTATGCTCTTAAATATTAAAAATAATCTGGCGTTTCGGCTGAATCAGATTATTAAGCGGATATTTGATGTTGTTCTGACGCTTAGTGGAGGTTTATTCCTGCTCCCATTATTTCTTGGAATTTGTGTATGGATAAAAACGGATTCGCAAGGACCGGCAATCTATAAACAGCGCCGGGTGGGCAAGGATGGAAAAGAATTCGACTGCTACAAATTCCGCTCTATGGTCGTAGATTCGAAAGAACGACTGGAAAAACTTCTGGCCACAGATCCAAAGGCAAAAGAAGAATGGGAACGGGATTTTAAACTGAAAAATGATCCACGTATTACGAAAAGTGGTGCTTTTCTTCGAAAGACCAGTCTGGATGAACTTCCGCAGCTTCTCAATGTACTGAAGGGGGAAATGTCCCTGGTAGGTCCCCGTCCGATTGTACAGAAAGAAGTGCCTAGGTATGAACAGTATATTAAAGAATACTACATGGTACTCCCTGGAATCACAGGCCTCTGGCAGGTGAGTGGTCGAAGTGATACCACATATCCTGAGCGCGTGGCCATGGATATGTGGTACGTTCATAACTGGAGTGTATGGCTTGACCTGGTGCTTCTGTGGCGTACAGTGACAGCTGTGATTCAAAGTCGTGGCGCCTATTGATGGGGAGTTTATTACTCATCCGGTAGTGTATAATGTACAGAGATTAAAAAGGAGCATAGTATAATGAATGTATTACTTGCCGGCGGCGCCGGATATATTGGTTCACATACCGCAGTGGAACTGCTCAATGCAGGGCATCAGGTGGTAATTGTGGATGACTACAGTAACAGCAGTCCTGAAGTTATCCATAGAATAGAAGAGATTACAGGCAAAACCGTGGTTTCTTATGAAGCCGATGTGAAGGATAAGGAAAAGATGCGTCACATCTTTTCAGAGAATCATATTGATTGTGTCATTCATTTTGCCGGACTCAAGGCCGTAGGGGAATCCGTTCGACTTCCTTTGAAGTATTACCGCAATAATATAGATACTACACTGACCCTGTTGGAATGTATGGAAGAAGCAGGAGTTAATCAGTTTGTATTCTCATCCTCAGCTACAGTGTATGGGGAAGAAAATAAGCCGCCATACGTGGAAACCATGCATCGAGGAAGCTGTTCCAATCCGTATGGTTGGACTAAGGTGATGATGGAACAGATTCTGGAAGATGCCGCTAAAGCGAATCCAAAATTATCCGTGATTCTCCTTCGTTACTTTAACCCTATTGGAGCCCATGAAAGTGGACTGATTGGCGAAGACCCCCAGGGTGTTCCAAACAATCTGATGCCCTACATTGCACAGGTTGCAGTAGGAAGAAGAGACCATCTCACGGTGTTTGGAGGAGACTATCCAACACCGGATGGGACCTGTCTTCGTGACTACATCCATGTGATGGACCTGGCAAACGGCCATGTAAAGGCAGTAGAATATGCAGCTAACCACAAGGGCGTTGAAGTATTTAATCTGGGAACAGGCACCCCTTACAGCGTTCTCGATATCATTCACGCTTTTGAAAAGGCTACCGGAGTTAAAGTGAAATACGAAATCGGGCCACGAAGAGCGGGAGATCTTCCGAAATTCTGGGCCGATTCAACCAAGGCGCAGAAAGTACTTGGCTGGCATGCGGAACGAACACTGGAAGACATGTGCCGGGATACATGGAACTGGCAGGCTAAGAATCCAGAAGGATATAAGTAATAATAGTAGGAATAATGTTGTACATAGAAAGGATATAATCCGTGAAATACGATTATCTGATTGTTGGAGCAGGACTTTTTGGAGCTGTATTTGCCTGTGAAGCAGTAAAAGCTGGGAAAGCCGTTCTTGTGGTAGACAAACGGCCTCATATTGCCGGGAATGTATATACCGAAGAGGTGGAAGGAATTCATGTGCATAAATATGGTGCCCATATTTTTCATACCAACAATAGAACAGTATGGAATTATGTAAATCAGTTCGCAGAATTCAATCGATTCACTAATTCGCCGGTAGCTAATTATCATGGCGAATTGTATTCTCTTCCTTTCAATATGTACACCTTCAATAAAATGTGGGGCGTAGTCACTCCGGAAGAGGCTGCTTCTAAGATTGAAGAACAGCGAAAAGCTGCTGGTATCACAAATCCACAGAATCTGGAAGAACAGGCTATTTCTCTGGTTGGTACAGATATCTATGAAAAACTTATTAAAGGATATACAGAAAAACAGTGGGGCAGACCATGTACAGAACTTCCTGCCTTTATTATCAAGCGTCTGCCGGTTCGTCTGACATTTGACAACAACTATTTTAATGCTCTATATCAGGGGATTCCTGTTGGCGGTTATACCAATATGGTTGCCAATATGCTTAAGGGAATCGATGTAAAGCTTAATTGTGATTATCTTGAAAACAAAGAAGAGTTGGATAAGTTGGCTGATAAGGTGGTTTACACCGGGCCGATAGATGCCTACTTCAATTATGATTTGGGGCCGTTAGAATATAGAAGTGTCCGCTTTGAGACCGAAGTGCTGGATAAGCCAAACTTCCAGGGCAATGCCGCAGTTAACTATACAGACAGAGAAACACCATGGACTCGTATTATTGAACATAAATGGTTTGAATTTGGCAAGGACGCTAATGGCAATGATCTGCCCAAAACAGTTATCAGCCGGGAATACTCCTCTGAATGGAAAGTGGGAGACGAACCATATTATCCAGTTAATGATGAAAAGAATGGCAAACTTTATAAGGAATATAAAGTATTGGCAGATAAGGAATCTAAAGTTATCTTTGGAGGACGTTTGGGCGAGTACAGATACTATGACATGGATGCGGTAATTGCCAGCGCGTTGAAAAAAGCTGTATTAGAATTGCAGAAGAAGGACTGAATAAATGAAAATAAAAATTCTGGTAGCGACTCATAAAAAATACTGGATGCCTGATGATTTAGTATATATGCCGATTCAGGTAGGAGCTGCTCTGCATCCGGCACTGGGGTACACACCGGATAACACAGGAGATAATATTTCAGACAAGAATCCTAATTACTGTGAATTAACCGCTCTATACTGGGCTTGGAAAAACCTGGATTGTGAATATATTGGACTCTGTCACTATCGCAGGTATTTTGGCCATTTGATTCGTACAAAAAATATAAAAAAGAAGAAAAAGTCAATTTTCAAAAGGACAGATTATGAGGAACTACTCAGAAAATTTGACGTGATTCTTCCTGTGAAAAGAAATTATTATATTGAAACGGTTCGCAGCCAGTACGAGCATGCCCATTATAAAAAGGATCTGGATGAGGTCGAAAGAATTATTGCCGAAAAATATCCGGGGTATTCCGACGCCTTTACCAGGGTGATGAATCGGAGAAAGCTGCATATACTGAATATGTTTGTCATGAAAAAGTCGCTTTTCGACGAGTATTGTACATGGCTTTTTGATATTCTGTTTGAACTGGAGAAGCGGACGGATGTGACAGGATATGATAACTACGAAGCCCGGCTTTTTGGCTTCATGTCGGAGCGGCTTTTCAATGTGTGGCTGGAAAGGCAGAATCTGAAAAAATGTGAGGTGCCGGTGGTATTTTTGGAAAATATTGACTGGCCGAAGAAGATCGCTGATTTTTTGAAGAGGAAAGTAACGGGAAAGAGATAAAGGACCTCGTGAACAGTACCCAAATGATTTATTTCGAAGGTTGGCTTCTGTTAAGGGCTGATGGTATTGAATAGGAGGAGTTGCTGCTTCATTTTGTTTTTTGGGGTTAGGCACTTAACATTTATAGTAGAAGTTAGGTCCTTCTTTTAATTTGTCTTTTTTGTTATAAACTAGGATAATACCTATAGGTGTATACAATTATGTAATTTTTATTTATCAGCAGGTGAGTATAATTTTTATGACATCTCCAATTCGTATTTTACAGGCCACGGTCAGCAACGACAAGGGGGGACTGACTGGATACATTTGCCAGAACTACCGATATATTGATAAATCTAAGGTGCAGTTCGACTTTCTTACATACGAAACACAACTGGATTTTCAGGAAGAATTCGAGAAGATGGGCGCAAGATTTTACGTTGTACCCAAGCCTTCTCATTTTTTTGCATATATAAAGGCACTGAAACAGATTCGAGAAGTTAATGAATATGGAGCCATTCATTTTAATATTTCTTATGCGAACTGGCTTACTCTGCTGGCAGCCAAGTGGGTAGGATTTCAGCGTATTATTGTCCATTCCCATAGCACGGAAATTGATGACAAAAGAAAATTGGTTAGAGGTATGAAAAAATGTATTCATCATGTGGGTAAGATGCTGATGCCAGCTTTGGGGACAGATTTCCTTGCTTGTTCTCAGCTTGCTGGGAGATGGATGTATCCAGATTCTATCCTTCAGGGGAAAAAATATCACTTGGCAAAAAATGCTATAAATTTGGAGAAATACCGCTTTAATTCTGCTATGCGTAAAGCAGTAAGGCAAGAACTTGGAATTGGAGAAAATGAATTTTGCATTGGCCATATAGGGCGTTTTAATTATCAAAAAAACCATGCTTTCCTCATCGATATATTCTATAAATTGCTTAAAGTTTGTCCAAATGCAAAACTTTTATTAATTGGTGATGGTCCGTATTTGTTTAATATTAAGCGGTCTGTTTCAGAATTAAGAATTGAGGATTCAGTATTCTTTTTAGGGCGACGTAATGATGTTCCACAACTTTTACAAGCAATGGACTGTTTTGTATTACCTTCTAGATTCGAGGGCCTGCCGATAGTTGGAGTTGAAGCACAGGCAGCAGGTGTTCCTTGCATAGTATCTGATGCAATAACACGAGAATTAAATATTAATGGGCTTGTTCGTTTTGTATCTTTACGTGATAAGGAAAAATGGGTCAATTCAATTATGGCATATCATGGATTTACTAAAAGAGATCAGTTGGAAAAATTAAGGAATGCAGGCTATGATATTAGTTTAGAGCTAAATCGATTAGTGAATTTTTATGAGAATATTGTTACTTCGCATTCATGAAATTATGCAAAAATTCTAAATGAGAGATAAAACAATGGATTTTAGACATTTCTTCATACAATGTAAGTTTATGGATTGGATCTATATGAATATAATAAGGCCACTAGGATATTTTGTATTTATATATCCTAGGGAGATATTATATCTTTGGCGTCATAAAAAGCAATTTAACTATTTAAAAGAATTTAAAAATAAATATAAGGGTAAACGTTGTTTCATAGTTGGCACGGGTCCAAGCCTTACCCAGGAAGATATGGAATTAATAAAGGATGAGTTTGTGATTGGTGTTAATTCACTCTGCTTATGGAAAAAATATCTAAAATATATTAATTTTTTCTTCATTGGGGATACTGCTGCATATAGGAGATTGCATAATGACTTGCCAGTAGGAACGTTTGTCTCAAGTCATTGTTTATCAGTATGTAGAGATTTAGACACAAAAGGCGTTTGCAAAATACCTGTCAGCAGATTTAATTATTTTTTCCCTTATAAGCATAAATTTTCTTTGGATATATCAGATATGTTTTTTGATTTTAATAGTGTTATATTTCTTGCCCTTCAATTTGCGATTTATGCAGGATTTTCAGAGATTTATTTATTAGGAGTTGATTGTAATTATAACTTGCCCCAGATTTATGCTATTGATCATGGGATTAGGCATCGAAAAGAGTATATGAAATCAGTTGGAATAGATATGATTCATAATTTTGAATTCGTCAAGAAATATATTAAATCAAGGCATATTCCTGTAAATATTTACAATGCATCTTCAGGTGGGATGCTTGAAGTATTCCCAAGAGTTAAATTAAAAGAATTCTGTAGCGGAGAAATGTGTTATGAAGAAGATAATATTTTTGCTCACAAATCCTAAATTGGGTGGTGCGGAAAAAGTAATCATTAATATAGCTAATAAGCTTAATAAAAGAAGATTTGATGTAACCTTATTTTTGTTTTTTAAAAAAGGTGAGTTGTTAGATACAGTTGATTCTTCGGTTAACCTTGATTATGCATATGATAAAGAATATCAGTCTATGCTTTGGTCACTTCCTAAGATTTTAAGAAAACTATATAAATATAAAGATTATGATTTAATTATTGCAGGATCAGAGGTATGGCCTACATATGTAGCAGGAATTTTTTCCTTTTTATGTAATATAAAAGCCTTTTCATGGGTTCACACTAATTTGAAAATGATAATGAGAAAATATGGCTTTTTTAAAAGGTGCCTATTTACTTTATTGAATTGGATTTCTTATCATACTATAAATAAAATTATTGTAGTATCCTCCGCTTGCGAGGTACCTCAGTATGCTAGTGGAAAAGTAGAGATTATCCCTAATTCTTATAACAAAAGAGATTTATTATTTCTAGCTAGAGAGTCAATCTGTGATTTTGATTTTGAAAATTCTGATGAACCCATTATACTTTCTGTATCTAGATTAGACCCAATTAAAAACATAAGTCTGCTAATTGAAGCACATGCTCGTTTATTAGGAGAGGGAGTAAAGGAGAAAGTTCTAATCATTGGTGATGGAAGTGATTTGACTCATTTGAAAGAGCTTACTGTCGCTTTAGGGATGAGTGATTCAGTTACTTTTTTAGGGAAAAAGAGTAATCCGTATCCTTATTTTGCAAAGGCAACTGTTTTTGTCAACACTTCATTACTTGAAGGATTTTCATTGACAGGGGTTGAGTCTATGGCCCTAGGAACTCCAGTAATTAGTACAGATTTACCTAATGCATGCGCTCTGTTGATAAGAAATAATCAAGATGGACTTATAGTTCCTAATAATTCAATTGAAAGTTTAGCAAGGGCAATACATTACCTCATTAGTAATCCACAAATGAGGACAAATATTTCTGCAGCAGCTAAATTATCAGTAGAAAAATATGAAGAATCAAATATATTAAAAAAGGTTAGCATATGCCTGGATAATGGATAAAGAGTGAGGGAAAAATGATTTTACATATCTTTAATATCATGAAAAGCAAAGTACTTATTTTAATGGTATTTGGAATTATATCTGCCATAGTTTTTATGACGTTTAATTATTACACACATGCTACTTCTTATACAATTGCTCCTAAGGGAGATGTTGTAATTATTAAAAGTCTTAAAATGAATAATTATCAAGATAGTTTTGATGGACTACAATATGATAAACTTTTTATGTCTACTGGCTTTTTGTATAATTTCTATGAATCTTCAAAGACTAATTTTAATTATAATAAGTTGGCTCCCGGATGGAATAATCAAACTGACATGCAAAGAATAGATTGGATGCGTAGACATATTAAGGTATCGTATTTTGGCGCTGGGCGCATGGAGTTTTTACTGTGCATACAGAAATCAGAGCCCATGGATTTAACGTATCTGCAAGCAAATGGAGACAGATTTGTTACTGCTTTAATTGAGTTTGCTGATAATAAGGAACACTTGGGAAATTATGAGATCTTAAGTACTACTTATTCCATTCCGGATAGCTTGGTAGTTAATAATGATGGGGTAGTAATAAAATATGGTATTATTGGATTTGTGCTTGGCATATTTTTAATGATGACTATTATTTGGGTTCTGGATTTACATAAGAGGTCATATGGAAAATATTAATTTTTTGCCAGTTATAGCAGCACTATTACTATTAGCGGTTATTAATCTTTTTGTTTTTTTTAATTTTGACTTTCTACAGCCAGTAATAATATTTTTTGTGAGTATGCTTGTAAGTGTACTACTGGGGATTATTAATATTGAAAGATGGGGATTGTATGTTGGACCGCTAACTACTGTTATTGTTGTGAGTGGAATGTCTGTATTTGCGATAGGCGCTGTTTTTTTGCATTTGAACTACCGACGGTATCACTTTTATCAGCACACCAAGCCAGAATTACCGAGTTTAGGTATCTTTCAGATTCCTGTACAGATTACAGTTTTATGTAGTTTAATAATTATAGTACTTGCATATTATAGTGCTAGAGAATTGTACTTATTATCATTGGACTTTGGAAATCACGATGGTATTTTTAATATGATTAGAATCTTACGTTATCCACTAGAAAAAGGTGAGATTCATTTTTCCAGAATGATAAGTTATAGAAATTTGATTTCTATGGTTATAGCAACTTCTTATTTATACTTTTTTATCAGTAATCTAATTTCGCGCAAAAGTATTTCAAGGTCCGATCTTATATTAGCAATTCCGATATTATTAGAAATTCCATTTTTTATATTGTCTACAGGCAGGCGTAGCATTGTTCATTTTGTGATTAGCGGGCTTGTTATGGCGGTGATTTTATATCAAAGAAAATATGGCCTCACACGGGCAGCACGAAAGAAAGTGGTTAAGTTAATCGGATTCACTGGTGTTTTTTCAATTTCTTTATATTTTATTCTTGGATTTTTTACCGGGAAAGTCAGTATTGGTGGACGTGGCCCACTGACTATTATTTCCCATTATGGCGGCCTATCAGTTCCTGCACTTGAACAATATGTGTCTGCAGTCCATGTTGAAAATCAATATTTTCTTCAGAATACAATGATGGGCATATATGGTAATCTAAATTCTCTTGGCTTTCATCTTGAGCCAGGGAGACCGTTTCTTCCATTTGTTGAGTTTCAGGGGACTGAGCATATTACGACGAACGTCTATACAGTTTTTTACAGATTATTAGCCGATTATTCATTCCCGGGATTACTCATTATCATGTTTGTTTTTGGAGTAATACTTACGTATTTCTATGATGACTTAAAACATAGTAATTCATCTTGCAAGTTAGTGATTTACAGCTATTATGGATATATTCCATTTTTCCTTTTTATTGATGATCAGTTTATGGGGCTTTTTACCTCTAGGACTGTGTATTTTTGTATTTTATTAACAGGATTTATTTATTTGCTGGAGCGGAAATATTTTAAGCTCTGCGTGAATGGAGAGAAAGATATGGAGTCAGATGCCAAATCAACGTAAATTAGGAATTTTGCTCAGCTATTTGAATATTGCTCTTCATGCTGTTATTGGCTTTCTCTATGTGCCGATACTTCTCCATTTTATCGGTAAAAGCGAATATGGGCTTTACCAGCTCATGGGCTCACTCATTGCCTATTTTAGTGTGATGGATTTTGGCCTGTCAGCTGCGGTCATCCGTTTTTATGCCAAATATAAGGCATTGAAAGATAGCATTGGCATGGAAAATATCCTTGCCATTTCGGTTCGAGGGTATGGTGCAGTGACTGTGCTGGCACTGGCCATAGGCTTTGTTTGCTATGGCTTTCTTGATGTTATCTTTGCCGGAAGCATGACTGTCTCAGAAGTGAATGAAGCAAAGCAAATTTTTCTCCTTTTGCTTTTGAATATTGTCATTACCTTATCCACCATGGTTTTTCGTTCTGTTATTAATGCACACGAGAGATTTTTCTTTTTAAAAGGAATGGAGACTATACAACTGGTAATGCAGCCTATTCTGGTGGTGCTGGTGTTGCAGCATCATCCTAGTGCATTCTCTGTGGCGGCTGTACAGACTGTACTGAACCTTTTGCTTAGTGGTGCCAGGGTCTATTACTGTTTCCATGATCTTCATGTAAAAATTCATTTTCATTACTGGAACCCTGAACTTTTCTCAGAATTTAAAAAACTGGCTCTTAGTGTTTTTGTAGTAACACTCATTGATCAGGTCTTTTGGAAAACGAATCAGATTATCCTTGGCATTATCAGTGGGACAGCTGCCGTAGCGGTATATTCCATTGCATCCCTGATTTATATGAATTATATGGCCCTTTCTACAGCCATATCCGGCGTGTATCTTCCGCATGTTACCGGCATGGTGGCCAGGAAAGAGCCCATCAGGAACCTTTCTGAGCTCTTTATTCAGATTGGCCGATGGCAGTACTATCTTCTGGCCCTGGTGGCAACGGGCTTTATCATTTTCGGGAAGCAGTTTATTGCCTTATGGGCAGGACCAGGGTTTGAAGACTCTTATATCATTACTCTTCTCATTATTCTTCCATTTACAGTAGATTTGATCCAAAACATAGGACTTGCCATTATGCAGGCCATGAACCGTTATGACTTCCGGGCTCGCATTTATTTTGTCACAGGGGTTTTGAATCTTCTCCTCGCTATCCCACTGGGAATCAAATATGGCGGTATTGGCTGTGCAGTGGCTACCGGTATTTCCATGATTGTGGGAAATGGATTTATTATGAACTGGTACTATGCAAAAGAAATGCATCTGGCGATTTCATCATTCTGGAGGCAGATAGGAAAAATATCCATTGTCACATTAGTATGCCTGATGATTGGATACATTGCTAATGAGTTCATTTGGCCCCATGGTGGAATGGCAGTCTTTATCATAAAGGCATCGGGATATACTTTGCTTTATCTGGTTATGATTTATGCGTTTGCTATGAGCCATCCAGAAAAGGAGAAAATTCAAGCAATTTTAAAAAAAGTGGCTATTCGTTGAAAAAGAGAATTGACATGGAGAGAAAACAGGAACATACTTTTACAGACAGACAGACAGACAGACAGACAGACAGACAGACAGACAGACAGACTATTATAATGGTCTGGATTTACTCAAGTTCTTTATGGCGATACTCATCGTTATGCTGCATTCTTTTGCCTCTAAAGATGGGCATCCATTATTAGATTTTGAAATCAGTCAGTGCTTTACTCGGGTTGCTGTACCATTTTTCTTTATTACGTCTGGCTTTTTATTATTTCGCAAGATGCCATTGAACCTCAGTGAGAAGGACCAGAAATGGCTGGGGCTGAAGGATACGTTTAAGTTTTGAAAGAGTAAGAGTGTGCAACAAAGTGAGAAAAGAAGTTCGATGACTGTTATGAGCTATCTTGTTATCGATTTCCGGTATCAGTTGTGTGCCTATAGCATACTGAAGTAGAGGAAACGGGAGGTGAGCTTACCGGAAGGCTGCACACCTCCTTTTTGATGCTAATTTCTTGCATAATCTTCAAGTATTCCGTAAAATGAAGAAAAAATAAAATTTTTTATT
>OLQC01002204.1_pt1 | contig 13509 bp, 12 predicted proteins | sample 1672471 | NCBI WGS metagenome assembly OLQC01 (sample SAMEA3136689, study PRJEB25190) | human gut metagenome | biome: human gut; feature: human-associated habitat; material: faeces | place: Austria | collected 2013
TTGCATGTGTTAGGCACGCCGCCAGCGTTCGTCCTGAGCCAGGATCAAACTCTCAATAAATTCTATCTCAACGCCTTTCGGCTTTGAAATCTTTTATTGATTGCTATATCTAGCTCTCAAAGAAATTTTATGCAAAACTCTCTCGAGTTTCGCAAAGAACCCTTTCTGGTGCTTATTCAAACATAAGCTATCTTACTTTGTTCAATTTACAAGGTACACAACTTTTGCTGCCATTCTCAAGACTTTTTCGGTTCTTTCGCCCTGTCTCTCGGCGACAGCTTAGCTAATATAACATCCCTTACTCCTTTTGTCAACACTTTTTTAAAGATTTTTTTGAAGAATTTTCATCTTTTTTTCCGGCCGCTACATATAGTGCTTTTCGCTGGGTATACTTCCCATATGTTTGATTTTCTCTCTTCCGATCCCGCGCCGGCGCGGCGGGATTTCTCGAAATCCATCGAAAAAGATTTTTCCGGCTGCGCCGATTTTGAAAGCCGCGCGCTCTCGGCGGGCGGCGTTTCGCTCACGCTTTTTTATCTGGACGGATGCGTCAGCGCCGCGCAGATCAGCAGCGAGATCGTCCGTCCGCTCTCGCTGCTTCGCGCCCGCTCCGAACACGATCTTCTCACGCGCGCGCTGGAGGGCGGCGTGTGGGCCTGCACCGTCCGGCAGCGTTCCTCCCCGGAGGAAGCGGTCTCAGATATCGCCGCGGGGTACGCCGCGCTCGTTTTCGACGGCGAGAGCACGGCGCTCACCTTTGAGGTCAAGAGCGTCGACAAGCGCGGCGTGAACGCGCCGACGGTGGAAAAGAGCGTGCTCGGCGCGAAGGACGCCTTCGTCGAATCCGTGCGCGTGAACACCGCGCTCCTCCGCCGCCGCGTCGGGAAGCCGTCGCTCAAGCTCTGGGAGACGATGCTCGGCTCGGAGACGAAAACGAGAGTGGATATATTATATATAGAAGGCGAAGCCCCGCCCGAGCAGGTCGAGCGCATCAAGGCGCGTCTTTCGCTCCCCGATATCCCGGCGGTGCTCGCCGCCGGAGACGTGGAACAATACCTTGCCGGAACGCCCCGCGGCATCTTTCCGCAGGTGATCCACACCGAGCGGCCCGACCGGTTCGTGCTCGGTCTCGCGCGCGGGAAGATCGGCGTGCTCTGCGACGGGCTGCCGATCGGCTTTCTTCTCCCCGCGTCGCTGCCGGACATGCTGCGCGTGCAGGAGGACCGGGCGCGCCACGCCGCCGTCGCCACGGCGCTCGTGCTGCTGCGGTATCTGGCGCTCTTCCTCTCGCTCGCGCTTCCGGCGCTGTACGTCGCCATCGCGATGTACCACCAGGAGATGATACCATATAAATTATTGCAGAACGTCATCGATTCCAAACAGTCCGTGCCCTTCTCCACGGCGGCGGAAACGCTCGGGATGCTGCTCTCGTTTGAGCTGCTGCAGGAGGCCGGCATCCGCCTCCCCGACCCGGTCGGGCAGACGGTCTCGGTCATCGGGGCGCTGATCGTCGGGCAGAGCGCGGTAGAGGCGAAGGTTTTGAGCCCCATTGTAATTATAGTAGTCGCCATGGCGGGCATCGCGGGGTACGCCCAGCCGAGCCAGGAGCTCGGCGCGGCGATCCGGCTCTGGCGCGTCGCGCTCGTGCTCGGCGCGGTGGTGCTCGGGCTTTACGGCGTGATGGCGGGGCTGATGCTGCTTTTGTGGCAGCTGTGCGACACGGAAAATCTCGGCGTGAGCTATCTTTCACCGCTCACGGATTCGCGCCCCGGCTCTCTGCGGCGCGCCTTTCTCCGGCCGCCGCTGCGAAAGGAGGATCGGAAATGAAGCGCTTTTTCCGGCTCAGCGCGGCGCTCGCCGCGCTCGCGCTGCTTTCGGGCTGCGCGTCTCTGCTGCACCCGCGGCAGGTCGAGGATCTTCAGCTCATCCAGACGATCGGGTTTGACGGCGGCATCGGGGACATGACGGTGTCCGTCTCCTCGGGCGAGGCGAGCGAGGACGCGGTATCGGCGCAGCTCGCCGCGCGCGGCGCGAGCATCCAGACCGCCGTGCAGCGTCTGCAGGACTTTTCGCCGCGGGAAGAGCTGTTCTTTGCGCACATCCGGTACGCCGCCGTGGGCGAGGACTGCGCGCGCGGCGGCATTACGCCCATTCTCGATTACTTTGAGCGCGGCACGCAGACGCAGCTGAGCGTGCCGCTGTTTGTCGTGAAGGGCGAGAGCGCCTATACTCTCATCGCCGCAAACGGCGGCGAGAATGAGATCACCGCGGCGCTCTCCTCGCTCGAGGCCGACACCGAGCGGCAGGGCAGCGCGCACTGCTTCACAGTGCTCGAGATCGCCTCGCGGCTCAACCGCAGCGGCGCGGCGCTTGCCTGCGCGATCGCCCCTACCGCGCCGGAGAGGAGCGTTCCCGAAGCGGAGGACGGCGCAACGCTCGCGCTCGAGGCCGGGTACGCCGTTTTCCGCGGCGAAACGCTCTGCGGCTTTCTCGATACCGACGCCGCGCTCGGCGCGGATCTTCTTCTCGGCTTTGCGCCGCAGGCAAGCTACGTCCTCCCCGACGGGAGCGGCGGCACGGTAACGGTGCAGCTGCACACGGCGAATGCTTCCCTCTCCGCCGTCCGAAACGGCGGCGAGACCGCCGTCCGGATCGCGGTGCGCGTCCGTGCCGGGGTGACGGAATCCTCCGGTGCGGACACCGCGGACGCGGAAATGCTCGCCCGGCTGGAGGACGGGCTCTCCCGCGCCGTCGCCGCGCAGATCGAAGCGGCGGCGGAGGCGTCCAAGGCGCTGGACGCCGATTTTCTGGAGCTGTGGCGCGTGCTGCCGGAGGTGAAGGACGAGGGCGTCCTCGCCTCGCTGCGCACTCTCGTGCAGACGGAGAGCGTGCTCGAGCGCTCCTATGATATTTACGGCAGCGCCCACGGGAAGGAGGAGAGTGAGCATGGATGAGCGCACCGACGGCATATCCCGCCGCCAGCTTTCCATACTGCTTTTAGTTTCGGCGCTCTCGCCGCTCATCCGGCAGGCGCCGGGCATGGCGGTGCAGAGCGCCGGGAGCGCGGTTTGGCTCTCGGCGCTTCTGGCGCTCGTTCCGCTGCCGCTCGCGGGGCTCCTGCTCGGGCGGCTGACGCGAAAGCGCGTCCCCGGCGAGGGGCTCGGCGGCGTGCTGCTGCGCGTGTTCGGGCGCTTTGGCGGCACGGCGGCGGTGCTGCTCTATACGGCGTGGACGGTATTTTATGCCGGGTTCGTGCTGCGCGCCGGGGCGGACCGGTTCGTGACAGCGGTCTATCCGGGGAGCCGCCCGTGGCTTTTCATGGCGGTGATGGCGGCGCTGTGCGTTCCGGCATGTCTCGGGCGGCTCAAAACGCTCGGACGCTGCGCGGAGATCGCGCTGCCGCTGCTTGCGCTCGTATTTCTGTTCGCGTTCCTCTTCTGCCTGCCGGGGCTGGACGCGGTAAACCTCGCGCCGATATCGAGAAACTCTCTCGCCGATGCCGCGCGCGGCGCGCCGTGGCTTTTGAGCACGATGAGCGTGCTGCTTCTGCTCGCGTTCCTCTCCGACCGGACGGAGCCGGGGCCGCTCGCCGCGCCGTTCAACCGCGCGTTTCTCGCGCTCGGTCTGCTCGCGGCGCTTTTATGCGTCACGGTCGTCGCCACGTTCGGCGCGAAGCTCACCGCCGAGATGCATTATCCGTTTTTTGTTATGATCCGGTGTATCCGCATCTTCCGCCTGCTCGAGCGCGTGGAGGCACTCGTCGTGGCGCAGTGGGTCACGACCGACTTTCTCCTGCTCGGCGCGCTTTTGCAGGCGGCAACAGGCGAGCTCACGCTGTGCTTCCCGAAGCTCGGGGCTCGGCGCGGCGCCGTTGCTCTCACATGTCTTGCGCTCGCGCTCCTATCCGGGGCGCTGTGCGCGCCGACGGCGTTTTCCCTGCGGGAGCTGTCGCGCACGCTCGTGCCCATTGCCAGCGCCTCCGCCGCCGGGGTGCTCGTGCTGGCGTTCGTCGTCGGGCTGATACGAAAGAAAATTTAAACGTACCGGTGGGGAACCCCCTCCGTCTTTTGCCTGCGGCAAAATCCACCTCCCCTGTCAGGGGCGCTGGCAGCCGAAGGCTGACGGAGGGGTTTTCTTCGCCCTTTTTACATTTTACTTTGATTTTACACGAACGGGGTTTCCCTCTTTACATTGCATATAGTATGATATGCTCGAAAATGAGAGGGGGCGTCCTTATGATATATTGTGTGGAAGACGACGCCAGCATCCGCGAGCTGGTACTGTATACGCTGCGCGCGTCCGGCTTTGAGGCGCGGGGCTTTGCCGAGAGCGGCGCGTTCTGGGATGCCATGTGCGAGCATGTGCCGGATCTTGTGCTGCTCGACATCATGCTCCCCGGCGAGGACGGGCTGGAAATTCTGAAAAAGCTGCGCTCCTCCCCGCTCACGGAGCAGCTACCCGTCATTCTCGCCACGGCCCGCGGCAGCGAGTACGACAAGGTCGTCGGGCTGGACACCGGCGCGGACGACTATCTCGCCAAGCCCTTCGGCATGATGGAAATGGTCTCGCGCATCCGCGCGGTGCTGCGCCGCACGGCGCGCCAGCCGTCCGGCGTGCTCTCCTGCGGCGGCGTCACGCTCGACGAGGGCCGCCACGCCGTCACGGTGAACGACCGTCCCGTTTCTCTCACGCTCAAGGAATACGAGCTTTTGAAGCTGTTTCTCGAAAACATCGGGCAGGTGTTCTCGCGCGAAGCGCTGCTCTCGCGCGTGTGGGACGCCGATTACGCCGGGGAGACGCGCACGGTGGACGTGCACGTCGGCACACTGCGCACGAAGCTCGCCGAATGCGGCGGCCTCATTGAAACGGTGCGCGGCGTCGGCTATAAAATGGAGGGCGTGAAATGAGCCGGAAAATATTCACCGCCATCTGGGGCGCGGCGCTCGCGGTGTTCGCCGCGTCGCTCGTCTTTATCATGGGCGTATCGTATAACTATTTTACCGGCGTGCAGATGAAGCAGCTCCACGCGGAAACGGCGCTCGCCGCGCAGGGCGTGTCGCTCTGCGGCAAGGACTACTTCACCGGCCTTTCGACCGGCGACTACCGCGTCACCTGGATCGACGCGGACGGCACGGTGCTCTTCGACACCGGGGCGGACGCCTCGCGCATGGAAAACCATCTCGAGCGCGAGGAGATCCGTCAGGCGCTCCAGAACGGCACGGGCGAGGCGCGCCGCTACTCCCCAACGCTTGCCGACCGCCAGCTTTACGCCGCGCAGCGTCTGCCGGACGGGACGGTGCTCCGTCTCTCGGTCGTGCAGCTCGCGCTCTGGTCGCTTGTGCTCGGGTTTGCGCAGCCGATCTGCCTTGTGGCGCTGCTCGCGCTTGGGCTCTCGTTCCTGCTCGCCTCGCGGCTCACAAAAAAAATCGTCGCGCCCATCAATGCCATTGACCCGGACAACCCGATGCAGTATTATGAGAAGGACGAGTACCGCGAGGTCGAGCCGCTTCTGCGGCGCATCGCCGCGCAGCAGGCGCAGCTCCGGCGCGACCGTGCCGAGATCGAGCGCGCCTCGCTCATCCGGCAGGAGTTCACCGCGAACGTCTCCCACGAGCTGAAAACGCCGCTGCACGCCATCTCCGGGTACGCGGAGCTGCTCGAAAGCGGGCTTGCAAGGCCGGAGGACGTGAAGCCCTTCGCCGGAAAGATCCGCACGGAGTCCGGCCGCATGACGAAGCTCGTCGAGGACATCATCGATCTCACCCGGCTCGACGCGGGCGGCGAGGACTATGTATTCGAGTCCTGCGATCTTCTCCGCATCGCGGAAAACGCCGTGGACAGTCTTGAAACGGAAGCCTCCGGCGCCGATGTTGCGCTCTCTCTCAAGGGCGTGAGCGCGCCGATGCAGGGCGTGCCGCAGCTTCTCCACAGCATCGTCTACAATCTCTGCGACAACGCCATCAAGTACAACCGCCCCGGCGGGCGCGTCGATATCACCGTCACGCCGGAGGACGGCGCGGTCGTCCTCACCGTGAGCGACACCGGCGTCGGCATCCCGAAGGACAGCCAGAGCCGCATTTTCGAGCGGTTTTACCGCGTGGACAAGAGCCGCTCCAAGGCCGTCGGCGGCACGGGGCTCGGCCTCTCCATCGTGAAGCACGCCGCGCTCATCCAGAAGGCGGACGTGCGCGTTGAGAGCGAACCGGGCGAAGGCTCGGCCTTCACCGTGACGTTCCCGGAAAAATAACATACCCCGACCGAAGCCCGCTCGCCGCGGGTTTTCGGCGTATTTACATCGAATTACAAGGAGGAATACAATGCTGAATTTTAATGACAAAAAAGGCTTTATCTGCGATATGGACGGCGTGATCTATCACGGCAACAAAATTCTCCCCGGCGTGCCGGAGTTTATCGACTGGCTGCAGCGCACCGGTAAGGAATATCTCTTTCTCACGAACAACAGCGGCTGCACGCCGCTCGAGCTCAAGCAGAAGCTCGCCCGCATGGGGCTGGACGTGCCGGAGGCGCGGTTTTATACGAGTGCCCTCGCAACGGCGGCGTTCATCCGCGACCAGTCGCCGGGCTGCTCGGCCTACGTCATCGGCGAGGCGGGCCTTCTGAACGCGCTCTATGACGCGGGCATCACGATGAACGACGTGAACCCCGACTATGTGATCGTCGGCGAGGGGCGGAACTATTCGCTCGACTCGCTCACGAAGGCGACGAATCTCGTGCTTGCGGGCGCAAAGCTCATCGGCGCGAACTCCGACCTCTCCGGCCCCATCGAAAACGGCATCGCCCCGGCGTGCCGCGCGCTCATCGCGCCCATCGAGATGGCCACCGGCAAGCAGGCGTACTTCTGCGGCAAGCCGAACCCGCTGATGATGCGCACCGGGCTCAAGCGTCTCGGCTGCCACAGCGCCGAGGCCGTCATGGTCGGCGACCGAATGGACACGGACGTCATCTCCGGCATGGAGTGCGGCATGTCCACGGTGCTCGTCCTCTCCGGCATCTCCACGGAGGCGACGCTCGACGAATACGCCTACCGCCCCAGCGCGGTGCTCGACGGCGTCGGCGACATCGTCACCCTGGCCGAAGCCCAGCACGCGGAATAATTGCATTACGCCTCCCCTTGGGGAGGCATTTTCTTCTTAGTCTTTTAAGACTTTTCTTACTATTTTCCGGTACACTATGCTCCGAGGTGAACTGTCATGCGAATTCTTGTGGCGGAGGATGAGAGAAATCTCAACCGCATTCTGACCGAGGCTCTGACCGACGAGGGGTACAGCGTCGATCCCTGCTTTGACGGGCAGGAGGCGTGGGACGCGCTTGCGTGCGCGGAATACGACGTACTCGTGCTCGACATTATGATGCCCCGCATGGACGGGCTGACGCTCGTGCGTAAGCTGCGCGAGAGCGGCAGCACGACGCCCGTGCTGTTCCTCACGTCCCGCGACAGCGTTGAGGACAAGGTCGAGGGGCTGGAGACCGGCGCGGATTACTATCTTGTAAAGCCGTTCCACATGCAGGAGCTGCTCGCGGTGGTGCGCGTGATGGCGCGCAAGTATACCGACACGCGCACGAACGTTTATACGATCGCCGATCTCTCCGTGGACGTGAGCGCGCACACGGTCGTCCGCGCCGGGCGTGTCATTGAGCTGACGAGCCGCGAATACGCCCTGCTCGAATACATGATCCGGAACAAGGGCGTCGTGCTCTCGCGCGAGCGCATCGAGAACAATCTCTGGAACTACGACTATGAGGGCGGCACGAACGTCGTGGACGTATACGTCGGCTACCTGCGCAAAAAGATCGACACCGGGTTTTCCAAAAAACTCATTCATACCGTGTGGGGCACGGGCTGGGTGCTGCGGGAGGATTGAATATGTCGGCAAAGTGGCGGATGGTGCTCTGGTTCACGCTGATGATGCTTCTGCTTGCGGGCGTTACGCTCACGTTCGTGCTGGTAATGAACGGCTCGGTGATCGCGAACCCGACATCGCAGGTCGTCAAGGAAGTCTCCAGGCGCGCCGACGATATTGAATTCGATAACGGCACGTTCGACTGGGACGATATGAAGGAATACAAGCACGGGGTGTACTGCACCTACTATGATGCCGGGGGGACGTATCTCCGCGGCGCCATGCCGTTTGCGGAGGCGGTCGCTCTGCCGCTCCAGACGGGCGCGGTGCGCCCCTACTCCGCGGACGGGAAGGACTGGCTCGTATACGATTCCTATGTTGATATGACGATCACGGGGCTCTGGGTGCGCGGCGTCATTTCCGCGGACGCCGCGGCAGGGCCGGGGCGCGTCATACTGCCGCTCACATGGTCGCTGCTGCCGGTGCTGCTTCTGCTCTCGATCGGCGGCGGCTGGCTCATCGCGCGGGACTCATTCCTACCGCTCGAGCGCATCACCGAAGCCGCGGGCAGCATTTCCGACGGCGACGATCTCTCCGCCCGGCTTGATCTCCGGCGCGGCCCGCGCGAGATGCGGCGGCTCGCCCGCACGTTCGACGGTATGTTCGCGCGGCTGGAAACGTCGTTCCTCTCCAAAAAGCAGTTCACCGCCGACGCATCGCACGAGCTGCGCACGCCCGTGGCGGTGATCCTCGCCGAGTGCGACCGCGCCAGGCGCAAGGCGGAAACGAAGGAGGACTTTCTCGCCTCCATCAACGTCATCGAGCAGCAGGGCAACAAGATGAATACGCTCATCGAGCAGCTGCTCTCGCTCACGCGCATCCAGCAGGGCACGGAAAAATACCCGCTGCGCGTGTGCGATCTCTCCGGCTTTGTAGACGCCTGCTGCGACGAGTTCGTCCCCGCGGACGAGCGCGGCATGACGCTCGAGACCGATATCGAGCCCGGCGTTGCAGCCGCGTACAACCCCTCGCTCCTCTCGCGGGCGATGTTCAATCTGATGCAGAACGCGTATAAATACGGGCGCGAAGGCGGAAACATCCGCGTCTCGCTCTGTCGGGAAAACGGCTGCGCCGTGATCTCCGTGAAGGACGACGGCCCCGGTATCCCCAAGGCCGAGCAGGAAAAAATCTGGCAGCGGTTTTACCGATGCGACACCTCCCGTGCCGAGAGCGGCACGGGTCTGGGGCTCTCGCTCGTGCGGGAGATCGCGCTCGTGCATCATGCCCGCGCCGAGGTCGTCAGCGAGCCGGGAAAGGGCTGCGACTTCCGCATCGTGCTGCCGCCGGTCAAAAATTAGAAACAAAAAATTTTTTCTTTCTTTTTGTTCTTTTAATATTTCTCTTAGAATTCCTTTGTAAACTACAGCCAAGATGAAAGAAACCCCATGTCCCATCGACAAGGGAGTATTTGCAAAGGAGTTTATTATTATGACGAACAACGTTTATGAACTGAATCTGACCGCCGCCGTCGCGCTGAGCGAGGCCGCCCGCAGCGCAGGTGTGAACACCAATGAGATCACCGACGAAGAGATCACGCTGGATAACGGTTACTACGAAGTCCGCTTCACCAGCGATTGGATGCAGTACGACTGCTACGTGGACGCCGCCACCGGCGAGGTCCCCGGCATCACCTCCATGCCCCTCCCCGCGGCCTGATAATACATCTCAAACGAGACCCACTTCGTTGGGCTCTCGTTTGAAAAAGCTGCGGCTCGCCGCAGCGCACTCGCTTGCGCTCGCACGTTTGCGAGCCGAGAAGTATTTTTGCCGATGCACATGTCATCGGCAAAAATGTTTTAAACTTTCTTTGCGCCTGCGGGCGCAAACTCTGCGAGGCTTTTTCGACAGACTGACCGGCGCCTCCCGAAAAACGGGAGGCGCCGGTCTTTTCTTTGAGAAGATGGAGAGATCAAGCCGCGGCGGCTTTTGCTTCGAGCGTCGCCTTGAACGGCTTTTTGCGGATGATGTAGTAGCACACGATGTGCGCGGCCGTGGAGAGGATCCAGGAGATCGGATAGGACACATACAGGCTCTCGAGCGTGCCGACGCTCGCAAACACCGTATATACCCAGATGATGCGGAACACGCACGCGCCGACGAACGTCACCGCCGCGGAGAGCATGCTGTACCCGAGACCGCGGTTCACGCCGGACATGGCCGCCATCGTGCCGTCGAGCGAATATGTTAAGCAGACGATCATCATACGGGTGAACGCCGCCTCCAGCTCCGCCTCGCTCGAAGTATAGAGCCCCAGCACCTGCCGCCGGAATACGACCGCCGGCACCGTCAGTATGCCGGTCAGGACCACAACAAGGACCATCGACCACCGGGCGACGGAGCGCGAGCGCTCATACTCCTGCGCGCCGACGTTCTGGCTCACGGCGGTCGTGGCGGCCTGCATTACGGCGTCCGACGGGCAGTAGAGCAGCCCCTCGACGCTCACGCACGCGCTGTTGCCGGCGATGACCGCCGCGCCGAACGAGTTGACCGAAGCCTGAATAATAAAGTTGGAGATCGAGAAGAGCGAGCCCTGGATACCGGCGGGGATGCCGATATTCATCATTTTCTTGAAAATGTGGCCGGAGAAATGCAGCTCTTTAACGTGCAACTCCTGCGATGTCAGCAGGCAACGCACCGTGAGGAAGCCGGAAACGCACTGGCTGAGCACCGTGGCAATGGCAACGCCCGCAACGTCAATGCCGACGACGATAACGAAAAAGAGATTCATAATAACGTTCAGCACACCGGCGATGGCGAGATAGATGAGCGGCTGGCGCGTATTGCCGAGCGCGCGCAGCGCCGCGGCGGAAAAGTTATAAAGCGCCATGACCGGCAGGCCGAGGAAGTAGATCCGAAGATACACCGTGGCGAGCGGTCCGGGCTGCCGACGAGCCGCAGCAGCGGCACCGTGAGCGCAAGTCCGAGAGCGCCGGTGATCACGCCGCCGATCACGCCGGTGATGAGCGTTGTGGACACGGTGCGGTGCAGCTTGTCGGTCTGGTTCGCGCCGTAATACCGCGCGCAGAGCACGCCGCCGCCCGTGGCAAGACCCATGAGCACATTGATGATCAGATTGATCATCGCGCCGTTCGCGCCGACCGCCGCCATGGAGTGCGGCCGTCCGAACCGGCCGACGACGATGAGGTCGGCGGCGTTGAACGCGATCTGCAGCATGGACGAGAGCATCAGCGGCAGGATAAACTGCAGAAGCTCCGGCAGGAGCGGCCCTTTTGTCATATTGATCTCATATCTTTTTTTCATTTACCCACCTCGGCACAAACAACATATAAAATCCGATGTATATAACAGAAGAAAGAACACGAAAAAAATCCGTAAATTTTCTCCGTGTCCGCCTATACTATTCTTAGTTTGTGAAAAATTCAAGTATCTTTGAAAAAATATCCGTTCTGGATAGAAGGCGGCGGTTTTCTCCCGCCGCTTTCTATCCATTTTGCTGTGTGAGCGTCAGTCCGACTTCGCCGGCAGATACGGGATGAGCGCGCTCGCGAAGGCGGGCAGCGCCATCGTCTGCAATACGACGCGCCCCGGACCGGTGACGACGGTGTTGAAAAGACCCTCGCCGCCGAAGAGGACGTTCTTCGCGCCGCGGACGGTCTGGATATCGATCTGGCACGTGGCGTCCACCATGGCGAGATTGCCGGTGTCCACAATGATTTGCTGTCCCGGCGCGAGCGTATATTCGACCGCCGAGCCGTCGATCTCCAGAAACGCCATGCCGTGGCCGGAGAGCTTCTGCATGATGAAGCCCTCGCCGCCGAAGAAACCGGCGCCGACTTTTTTCTGGAAGTGGATGGAGAGCTCCACGCCGGGCGTCGCGGCAAGAAACGCGCTCTTCTGCGCGATGACGGGCATATTCGGCGTGATCTCCACGGCGCGGATCGCGCCCGGGAAGCTTGAGGCAAAGGCGATCATTCCGGGGCCGCCCTCGGCGGTATAGGTGTTCTGGAAAAGGCTCTCGCCGCCGAACATCCGGCCGAGCGCCTTGCCGAGACCGCCGGCTTTCGTTTCCATGCGCATATTGGCGCTCATCCACACCATGGAGCCGCGCTCGGTGATCATACTCTCGCCCGCTTCCAGATGGCAGATGACAACGGGCATCGGCTCGCCTTGAATGTTGTACTTCATGTTGTGTCCCCCTTATGGTTTTGTTTTTTTACAAGAAACCCCTCCGTCAGCCTTGCGGCTGCCAGCCCCCCTGTTAGGGGGGCCAAGATAGTTTGCAAATGACTAACTTGCCTCCCCTAACAGGGGAGGTGGCACGGCATAGCCGTGACGGAGGGGTTTATCCTTTTCATTAGAAATCGGCGTTGCCGACGGTTCGCGGATGCAGCTCCACATCGCGGATGTTGGAAATGCCGGTCAGGTACATGACCATGCGCTCAAAGCCGAGACCGAAGCCCGCGTGACGGCAGGAGCCGTAGCGGCGCAGATCGAGATACCACCAGTAATCCTCCTCGTTGAGGCCGAGCTCGGCCATGCGCGCGGCGAGCAGGTCAAGCCGCTCCTCGCGCTGCGAGCCGCCGATGATCTCGCCGATGCCGGGCACCAGGCAGTCCGCCGCGGCGACGGTCTTTCCGTCGTCGTTCAGGCGCATATAGAACGCCTTGATCTCCTTCGGGTAATCGGTGACGAAGAGGGGCTTTTTGAAAATTTCCTCGGTGAGATAGCGCTCGTGCTCGGTCTGGAGATCGACGCCCCAGGAAACGGGGTAGTCAAATTCCTTGCCGGACTTCTGCAGAAGCTCGACGGCCTCGGTATAGGTGACGCGGCCGAAGGCGCTGTCGCGCACATGCTCGAGCCGCTCGCGCAGGCCCTTATCGACGAATTTCGTGAAGAAATCCATCTCCTGCGGGCACTTTTCGAGCACGGTGGAGATGATGTACTTCACCATTTCCTCCATGACGACAAGATCGCCGTCCAGATCGCAGAACGCCATTTCCGGCTCGATCATCCAGAACTCGGCGGCGTGGCGCTGGGTGTTGGAGTTCTCGGCGCGGAAGGTGGGGCCGAAGGTGTAGACGTTGCCAAAGGCCATGGCGAAGTTCTCGGCGTTGAGCTGGCCGGAGACCGTGAGGCTCGTGCGCTTGCCGAAGAAGTCCTTGGAGTAATCGACCTTTCCGTCCGGCGTGCGCGGCGGGTTATCGATATCGAGCGTGGTGACCTGGAACATCTCGCCGGCGCCCTCGCAGTCAGAGCCGGTGATGATGGGGGTGTTCACGTACACAAAGCCGCGGCTCTGGAAAAACTCATGCACGGCGGCGGCGGCGACGCTGCGCACGCGGAATGCCGCGGAGAACAGATTCGTGCGCGGCCGGAGATGCTGGATCGTGCGCAGATACTCGACGCTGTGGCGCTTTTTCTGCAGCGGGTAGTCCGGCGAGGAAACGCCCTCGACCGTGACGGTCTCCGCCTTGAGCTCGAACGGCTGGGGAGCGTCCGGCGTGAGGACGAGCGTGCCCTCGGCAATGAACGCCGCGCCGACGTTCTGGCGGACGATCTCGTCGTAATTGGCGACCTTCTCACGCTCGAGAACGACCTGCACTCCCTTGAAGGAGCTGCCGTCGTT
>OLQC01002210.1_pt1 | contig 13480 bp, 9 predicted proteins | sample 1672471 | NCBI WGS metagenome assembly OLQC01 (sample SAMEA3136689, study PRJEB25190) | human gut metagenome | biome: human gut; feature: human-associated habitat; material: faeces | place: Austria | collected 2013
GCCAATCGGAGATCCGAAGGGGCTTCTTTCAGGCATCAATATGATTCTGCTTCCGGCAGATACAAAAATGGTGGAGCTCATGTGCTCATGCTTAGCTGACAGGAATATCCACTACAAAAAGGGCAATATCGCAACAGGAGATCAGTTTATTGCCACAAAGGAGCAGAAGGATTATATTTCGAATACCTTTGATGCAATCGCAGCAGAGATGGAGGGCGGCAGCATAGGTCATGTGTGCTATGTGAACAAGGTGCCATTTGCCATTCTTCGCTCAATATCAGACGGCGACGGCGGCGAGACAGACTACCAGACCTTTGCGGAGAAGGCTGCGCATCAGTCGATTGAGGTAGTGCTTGAGTTTATCGGAAGGGCAGAAGAACTGAAATAGAGTTATTTCATTATTCATAATTTGTGATAATAAAGAATAGTATATAGCATGAGTGAATACAGAGCATACATGCAAAATACAAAACTACATAATGGGACAAAACGAAAGAAACGCCGACACAGATTCCTTTTTGGAGTGCTGCTGTCGGCGCTTCTTATTACAGGCGCTTTATATGGCAGAGAGTATGACATATCGCAGCTGAAAAATATAGAGGTGATGGAGACACTTAGCAGTGCTGTGAGTCAGTTCGGGGACAGAAAGCTGCCTGTATATTCGGTTCAGACAACAGAAAAAAAGATAGCCCTTTCATTTGACTGTGCCTGGGGAGCAGAGGATTTTGACAGTATGATGGAGACACTTGACAAGCACAACGTAAAGGCTACATTTTTTATGACAGGAGGGTTTGTGAGTGATAATCCTGAATGTGTAAAGACGCTGGTTGAAAAAGGGCATGAGCCCGGAAATCACAGTGAGCACCACTATGATATGGCAACAATCACGGCAGGCGAGATGAAGACAGAGATAATGGATGTGCACAAAAAGGTCAAGGAGCTGACCGGAAAGGATATGAAGGTATTCAGACCGCCATACGGCTCGTACAACAATGAACTGATTGACACAGTGTATGGCTGTGACTATTATCCAATCCAGTGGGATGTGGATTCGCTCGACTGGAAAAACTATGGTGTGCAAAACATTATAGATACAGTGTGCAATCACAAAAGCCTGGATTGTGGCTCGATAATACTCTGCCATCTAGGCGCAAAATACACCTCGCAGGCACTCGATGAGATGCTCACAAAGCTGCAGGGTATGGGCTATGAGATAGTTCCGGTATCAAAGCTGATCATGACTGAAGGCTATCATATGGATGCAAACGGTATGCAGATCAAGGACTGAGCAATTTCATAAATCAATATTTTAGTCAATATTTAGTCAATAATTTAGCCCCTTACGATATTGTTATTTACAGACAAGTGTGTTAAACTAAAACTATATTTTAAAGAAGCTGTGAGACAGCTATGGGGGTAGATTATATGACAGATACAGGTTTTTTAGTAGCATTCTTTATAGTTATTTTTTTAGTTATCATCTTTGCGCTTGTCGCTGTAATCGGAGCCGTTACAAGTGCTGTTGCAGGTATCAATGATGATGAGGATGAGATTGAGGAAGAGGGCATTTGAAGCTAAAATAAAAGATATTTAAAGACATCGAATTATATTAATCGTATAATTGGGTGTCTTTTTTATTGTTAAAAACTCTTAAAAAAGTATAAACCAATTGAGTTGCAATCCGCCACATTGTATAATAAAAGTATAACAGCGAATTAAATTTATTGTGAAAATCGTAGTAATCACAATGTCTATCAAACTAAGGCAGGATATTATCAAGGAAAAGAAGAAGGAGGGGTCAGATGATATCAAGATATAGTGTAAAAAAGCCTTTTACTGTACTTGTAGGAGTACTGCTGGTAATAGTACTCGGTGTTGTATCACTTGGCAGGATGACGACAGATCTGCTGCCGGATATGAGCTTTCAGTATGCACTTATAGTGACAACAGATATGGGAGCAAGTCCACAGGAGGTGGAGAGCGATGTCACCGCGCCGCTTGAAGCAGCTATGGCAACTACGTCCAATATCAAAAACGTAAGCTCAATGTCATATAACAGCTATTCTCTGGTGACATGCGAGTATGAGCAGAATGCCAACATGGATTCTGTAGTGATAGAGATGCAGCAGAAAATAGATCAGGTCAAGGCTGGCTGGAAGGATGGAGTGGGTAATCCGACCATTATGAAGATAAATCCGGACATGCTTCCAATTATGATGACTGCTGTGGATATGGATGGGAAAAGCAAGTCAGAAATCACAGACTTTGTGGAAAACACACTTAAGCCTGCAATTGAGAGTACAGAGGGAGTTGCATCAGTGACTGCGACAGGTGAGCTCACCGAGCAGATACAGGTTACGATGAATCAGGCCAAGATAGATGCGCTCAATGAGAAAATAAATAATGCCGTTTCAAAGAAATTTGACGATGCAAAAAGTCAGATGGATGATGCAAGCGCAAAGATAGAGAGCGGACAAAACGCAATCACATCTGCATCGGATCAGATGAGCGCGGGAGTGGATACGCTAAAGGAGCAAAAGGCAAAGCTTGCAGAGCAGAAGACTCAGCTGGAGAGTACTCTTGCAAGCTTAAATGAGCAGAAGAGCCAGCTTGAAACAATTCAGTCAGCTCTTTCAGATTTCATGAATAGTGATACATATACAAAGACAATTCCGTCACTCAAAGAGGGCGCAAATGCACCGGGTGAAGCGGGCACAGCACTCAAAGCGCAGCTTGAGCAGGTTGATAAGCAGATTGCAGCACAGTTTTCAGGTCTCTCGGCGCTTGGAATCACCGTAAACACAGCAGATGATCTGCCTGCGGCAGCGTCAGCGATAGCACAGACTCTCATTCAGGTGAATACAGGTATAGAGCAGTGCCAAAGCGGGCTTGACCAGATAGCACAAGGAGAGACAGCACTTTTAGATGCCTATGATAATCTAAACAGTCAGGCAGCCATCAGCTCTATAAGCATAGGACAGCAGTCGGCACAGCTTGCAACAGCAGCGGCATCTCTTGACAGCTCAAAGAAGGAGCTTGAAAAGAGTAAGGATGATGCGCTTGACAAGTCAAACTTAAATGCAGTTTTAACAATTGACTCACTCTCGCAGCTGCTCGTCGCACAGAACTTTGATATGCCTGCAGGCTATGTAAATGATTCAAATGGCACGCAGTACATAGTACAGGTGGGAGATGAGGTAAAATCAATTGATGATTTAACAAATCTGGTGCTTATGGATATGAAGCTTGATGGAATATCTCCTATTCATGTCGGTGATGTGGCAGATGTTGAGATGACTGACAACTCGGATGAGACATATGCGATAGTCAACGGTAATCCCGGAATAATGCTCTCCATGGAGAAGCAGACCGGCTACTCTACAGGAGACGTCACAGACCGTCTTTTGGACAAGCTTGATTCGCTGGAAAAGGAAAATGACGGATTACACACCACAGTGCTCATGAATCAGGGCGTATACATCGACATGGTTGTAAAAAGTGTGATGCAGAATATGATAGTGGGAGCAATACTTGCCATTTTCGTATTGCTCTTGTTCTTAAAGGATATAAAGCCGACACTTGTTATCGCAGCATCTATACCTCTATCGGTTATTGTTGCAGTGGTGCTTATGTATTTTACGGATATCACCTTAAATATCATTTCAATGTCGGGACTTGTGCTTGGAATAGGAATGCTGGTGGATAATTCAATCGTAGTAATCGAGAATATCTACAGATTAAGGGGAGAGGGATATTCGGTAAAGAAGGCGGCTGTTGAGGGTGCAAATCAGGTGGCAGGAGCCATTTTTGCCTCTACACTTACCACGGTAAGTGTGTACGCGCCGATCATTTTTACTGATGGAATCACGAGACAGCTCTTTGTAGACCTGGCACTTACGGTAGCGTTTACTCTTATGGCATCTCTTGTAGTGGCACTCACATTTGTACCGGCAATTGCTTCAGGCATGCTCAAAAAAACGAAGGATATAAAGCATCCATGGTTTGACCGTTTTAAGGACTGGTATGGAAATGTGCTCGGTATATGTCTTAGATTTAAGCCGGTGGTATTTATTGTAGCAGTAGTGCTTTTAGTCGGCAGTGGCGCACTTTGCATGTCAAGGGGAATGACATTTATGGATATGGACATGGAGTCAAATCAGATTTCACTTACCATAGAGGCAAAGGATGACGAAAAGCTTGACTTCAAGCAGCTTACAGGGCTGTCTGATAAGGTCATGGACAAAATATCTGATATAAAGGGCATAGACACAATAGGAGCTACAGCAGGTGGCAGCTCGACCATGAACCTGATGAGCTCAGGAAGCAACAGCGTGAGCATGTATATATTGCTTGATGAGAAGTTGGATGTTTCATCGGATAAGGTAATAGATGAAATTGAAAAACGCACAAAGAATCTGGACTGCAAGGTAACAGCATCTTCACAAGCTATGGACTCATCAGAGTTTTTCGGAAGTGGTCTCTCTGTCAGGATTAAGGGTAATGATATAGACAAGCTGCAGAAGCTTGCAGGTGATGTGGCAGATATCCTTAAGGACACAAATGGTGTGACTGATATAGATGACGGTCTTGGCGATACAACCAATGAGCTTAAGATAACTGTGGATAAGGAAAAAGCAGCAAAGTATGGCTATACGGTGGCTCAGGTATACCAGCTCGTATCCGGTGAGATATCATCTCAAAAGAGCGCAACAACCATTACGACCGACATAAAGGACTATGAGGTATACCTACAATCTGCAGAGCAGTCTGATGTGACTGTGGACGACATCAAAAACCTTACATTTACCTATAAGGATAATGATGGCAGTGAAAAGGAGATTCCGCTCAGTGATATCTGCACTATTTCACAGGGACAGACCCTGAGTACCATTCACCGAGATGCTCAGACCAGATATATTACAGTATCAGGTGCGGTTGATGAAAACCATAATGTAACATTACTAAGCAATAAAATTAAATCAAAAATTGATAAACTTAGCATTCCTGATGGTTATTCAATAGACATGGAGGGCGAGGATGAGACAATAAATGAGTCAATGAGTCAGCTTGGACTTATGCTTGTGCTTGCAGTGATATTTATCTATCTTATCATGGTGGCGCAGTTCCAGTCATTGCTTTCACCGTTTATTATCATGTTCTGTATACCTCTTGCGTTTACAGGAGGCTTTATAGCTCTTTTCATCACGGGAAATGAGCTCGGAATCATATCAATGCTTGGCTTTATCATGCTGGCAGGCCTCATTGTAAATAATGGAATCGTGCTCATTGATTACATCAATCAGGCCAGGAGAGAGGGCATGAGCAAGCATGAGGCAATCATAGACGCAGGCCGTACAAGGCTTCGTCCAATACTGATGACAGCGATGACCACCATACTTGCAATGTTTACATCGGCGATAGGTATCGGAGATGGCTCAGATATGATAAGGCCGATGGCAATCGCAATAATAGGAGGTCTCGTATACGGAACCATCCTTACGCTTATAGTAATTCCATGTATCTATGATGCGTTCAACAGAGAGAAGAGCATGGTAGAGGAAGAGCTGTAGCAAGATAGAAGGAAAAAGGCTAGAAATATAGAGAGTTGGAGGATTTTTACATGGCAAAGTATATTATGGCATTAGATGCGGGCACGACCAGCAACAGATGTATACTTTTCAATGAGAAGGGTGAGATGTGCAGTGTGGCACAGAAGGAATTTACGCAGTTTTTTCCAAAGCCGGGCTGGGTGGAGCATGATGCAGAGGAAATCTGGGCAACACAGCTTGAGGTGGCAAAGGAGGCAATGGCCAATATCCAGGCTACGGCAGCCGACATATGTGCGATAGGCATTACTAACCAGAGAGAGACCACAATTGTATGGGACAAAAATACAGGTGAGCCGGTTTATCACGCGATAGTATGGCAGTGCAGACGCACGGCAGAGTATGCGGATTCACTGAAGGAAAAGGGGCTTACCGAGACCTTCAGAAAAAAGACAGGGCTTGTGATAGATGCTTATTTTTCGGCAACTAAGCTCAAGTGGCTCCTTGACAATGTGCCGGGAGCGAGGGAGAGAGCCGAAAGAGGCGAGCTTTTGTTTGGAACAGTCGAGACGTGGCTTATATGGAAGCTCACTCAGGGGCAGGTGCATGTTACGGATTATTCCAATGCTTCAAGAACCATGATGTTTAATATCAATACCTTAAAGTGGGATGATGAGATACTTAAGGAGCTTGACATACCAAAGAGCATGCTTCCAAAGCCTATGCCGTCAAGCTGTGTGTATGGTGAGGTGAATCCGGTGTACTTCGGGGGACCGATTCCTATCGCGGGGGCGGCAGGAGACCAGCAGGCAGCACTTTTTGGACAGACCTGCTTTAGGGCAGGAGAAGCCAAAAATACATATGGCACCGGTTGCTTCCTTCTCATGAATACAGGTGAGATGCCTGTTTCATCAAAGAACGGACTCGTAACCACAATAGCCTGGGGCATAGACGGCAAGGTGGTATATGCGCTGGAGGGCTCAATATTTGTAGCGGGAGCCTCTATCCAGTGGCTACGCGATGAGATGAAATTTATCGATTCCTCAACAGATTCAGAATACATGGCGAGAAAGGTAAAAGACACAAACGGCTGCTACGTGGTGCCGGCATTTACAGGGCTTGGAGCACCGTACTGGGACCAGTATGCCAGAGGAACCATTGTAGGGCTTACGAGAGGTGTAAACAAGTACCATGTCATAAGGGCAACTCTGGAATCAATGGCATTTCAGGTAAATGATGTGCTTGAGGCAATGAAGGCTGATTCGGGCATCAATCTCACATCACTTAAGGTGGACGGCGGCGCCAGTGCCAATAATCTGCTCATGCAGATGCAGGCTGATATCAGCAATGCACCGGTCAACAGGCCTGTGTGCGTGGAGACAACAGCCATGGGCGCAGCGTACCTCGCAGGGCTTGCGGTGGGCTACTGGGAAAGCAAGGATGATATAAAGAGAAACTGGGCTATTGACCGTGTGTTTGAGCCGGAGATAGCGGCTGATTTGAGAGAAAAGAAGCTTAAAATGTGGAAAAAGGCTGTCGCCTGCGCATTTAACTGGGCGAAGGATGAATAATAGCTGATGTTTGCATTGTTTTAAATGAGCTTAGTGATACGGCAATTAAACAATGTATGGAAATTGGTAGGAGAAAATAACATGTATGATGTAGTAATTATAGGAGCGGGAGTATCGGGAAGTGCCTGTGCCAGAGAGCTTTCGAAATATAACCTGTCCATCTGCGTGGTGGAAAAGGAGGAGGACGTGTGCTGTGGCACCTCAAAGGCAAACAGTGCTATTGTCCATTCCGGAATTGATTGTAAGACCGGTACACTTATGGCACAGATGAATCTCCGTGGAAATGAGATGATGGATGAGCTTTCGAAGAAGCTTGATTTTGAGTTTCGAAGAAACGGTTCACTGATAGTGTGCTTTAGCGATGACGATATGCCAAGGCTTAAGGAGCTTTATAATCAGGGGATTGCAAACGGGGTGCCGGGACTTAAAATTCTTGATTCAGGCGAAGCGCATGAGATGGAGCCGAATCTGTCTGATGAAGTTGTGGCAGCTATTTACTGCCCGACAGGAGGTATTGTATGTCCGTTTGGCATGAATATCGCATTTGCTGAGAATGCAGCAGCAAATGGTGTGGAGTTCTTATTTAACACAGAGGTGAAGGCAATACAAAAGGAGCAGACAGGCTATATTCTCATCACTCAAAATGGCGAAATTCATGCACGCTGCGTTGTAAATGCAGCCGGTGTATATGCTGATGTGTTCCACAACATGGTAAGTGAAAACAAAATACATATTACACCAAGGCGCGGAGAGTACGAGCTTTTAGACAGGGCTGCGGGAGGTATCATTGACAAGACTATTTTTCAGCTCCCGGGCAAATACGGCAAAGGTGTGCTCGTAACCCCGACAGTACACGGAAATATTTTAATCGGACCTACAGCAGATGACCATGAGGACAAGGATGGTACAAATACAACGAGAACAGGCTTAGAGCATGTTGTGACATCCGGCACACGTTCGGTGCCGTCACTTCCTATGCGTCAGGTTATAACATCGTTTGCAGGAAACCGTGCACATGAGGACGGACATGAGTTTATCATCGAGGAGCTTAAAGATGCACCATTTTTTGTGGACTGTGCAGGTATAGAGTCACCGGGCTTATCAAGTGCACCGGCTATCGGTGAGAGAGTGGCAGCAATAGTTGAGAGGCTTTTTAAGCCTTCTAAAAATGCGGACTTTATCGAGACAAGAAAAGGTATTTTAAATCCAAAGAAGCTTTCAGAGGATGAGTATAAAGAGCTGATAAAAGAAAAGCCTGAGTATGGTAACATAATCTGCCGCTGTGAGATGATTACGGAGGGCGAGATAATGGATGCGGTAAACAGACCGTTAGGCGCAAAGTCGCTTGATGGTGTGAAGAGACGCACCAGAGCCGGAATGGGCAGGTGCCAGGCAGGCTTCTGTTCTCCGAGAACTATGGAGATTATCGCCAGGGAGAGAGGCATTTCGCAGCTTGACATCACTAAAAGCGGTGGAAAGTCAAAGATAGTTGTTGGAATGAGCAAGAATCGCGGATAGTCTGTCTTACTTCAAAGAGACAGGTAACGAAAGATTGATATTGGGTTAATATCAGATTAACATAGGGGGACAATATGGAATTTTACGATATTGTGATAGTAGGAGGCGGCCCGGCAGGTCTTGCGGCAGCAGCTTCCGCTAAGAAAAATAAAATAGATAAAATACTTATACTGGAAAGAGACTGCGAGCTTGGCGGCATATTAAACCAGTGTATACACAATGGCTTTGGCCTGCACACCTTTAAGGAGGAACTCACAGGCCCTGAATATGCCGGCAGATTTATCAAAGAGGTCAAAGAGCTTGGCATAGAGTACAGACTGAATACGATGGTCATGGATATCTCAACCGGTGACGAGTTCAAAAACGGGGCGGATGACAGGCATGATGTAAAGATAAAAGATGAGGCAAACGATAAAATAGTTACAGCTATGAACCGCACAGACGGACTTTTCCATATCGCTGCAAAGACCGTAATACTTGCGATGGGCTGCAGGGAGAGAGCAAGAGGTGCTCTTAACATACCCGGCTACAGACCGGCAGGAATTTTCTCGGCGGGTACAGCTCAGAGACTGGTGAATATAGAGGGATACATGCCGGGACGAAAGGTAGTAATACTTGGCTCAGGAGATATCGGTCTTATCATGGCAAGAAGAATGACCTTGGAGGGTGCCAAGGTGCAGGTGGTTGCAGAACTCATGCCGTATTCAGGAGGCTTGAAGCGTAATATTGTGCAGTGCCTTGATGATTTTAATATCCCGCTTAAGCTCAGCCACACAGTGGTTGATATAAAGGGCAGGGAGCGTGTGGAGGGCATCACTCTCGCTCAGGTTGACGAGCATAACAAGCCTATTGAGGGAACAGAGGAGTTTTACGAGTGCGATACGCTTTTACTCTCATGCGGACTCATTCCGGAAAATGAGATTTCAAAAACAGCAGGTGTAGAGCTCAATCCTGTAACAAGCGGACCTGTTGTAAACGAAAGCCTTGAGACCAATGTGCCGGGTGTATTTGCCTGTGGAAATGTGCTTCATGTGCACGACCTCGTGGATTATGTGTCAGAGGAAGCGACAGCAGCAGGCCGCCATGCCGCAGAGTATGTGAAAAACGGCGGTGACAAGAGTTGCGATGGCAAAGAAATATCGATAACTGCTACAGGCGGAGTCAGATATACTGTCCCAAGCACTATAAATACTGCACAAATGGATGATACTGTAACGGTGAGATTTCGAGTTGGAGCTGTGTATAAGAATTGTTATATTGCGGTATATCTGGATGATAAACAATTACAGCACCGCAAGCATCCTGTAATGGCACCGGGTGAGATGGAGCAGGTGGTGCTGCAGAAGAAGCAGCTCATCGAAACGGAAAATCCCCGCACAATTACGATAAAGATTGAGGAGGCATAGTATCATGGAAGAAAGAAATTTGACATGTATAGGCTGCCCTCTGGGCTGTGCCCTTAAGGTGACAATAGATGGAGAAAATGTCACAGTAACCGGAAATACCTGTAAGCGCGGAGCAGACTACGGAGCAAAGGAAGTGACGCATCCGACACGAATTGTGACAAGTACAGTCTGTGTGAAAAATGGCACAATACCGATGGTATCCGTAAAGACGGCACAGGATATTCCAAAGGAAAAGATAATGGATGTGATGGAGTGTATCAACCAAATCACGGTAGAGGCACCGGTGCATATAGGTGATGTACTGCTAAGCGATGTTGCAGCAACCGGTGTGGATATAGTCGCAACTAAGAATGTTGAATATAAGTAAAGAAAAAATAAAGAAATCTTATTGATATTTTCTTTGCTGTTGCATATACTATAAGCAAGAAAGGAGTGTTGTATATGTCACAGTCAGTTAATGTTAATTTTAAATTGGATGCAGATGTAAAAAAAAGCATGGAACAGGTGTGTTCGGAATTAGGTCTTTCTATGAGTGCAGCGTTCACCGTTTTTGCAAAAAAAGTAGGCAGAGAAAAGCGTATTCCTTTTGAGGTATCGGTAGATCCGTTTTATTCTGATAGCAATATCCGTTATTTGGAAAATATCGTGCGCGATATTAAGGATGGCAAAGCTCACTTCGCAGAGCATGATTTGATAGAGGAGGACTAATGAGGTTACTATGGGAAGATAGGGCATGGAGCGATTATTTATACTGGCAGACGCAGGATAAGAAAACACTGAAAAGAATTAATGGACTTATCAAGGATATTCAGCGAAGTACGTTTGAGGGTATAGGTAAACCGGAACCATTAAAGGAAAATCTTAGTGGTATGTGGAGCAGACGCATTGATGACACTAATCGAATTGTTTATTATGAAAAAGATGAGATAATTTATATTGTTTCATGTAAAGGTCATTATGATGATTGAAAAATCATATTGACAAATCACCCAATGCACTTTAATATTGTAGAAAGAAACAGGCAAATATTTAAAGGCATAAGAAAGAGGAGTACATGACGAAAGCTTTCAGAGAGAGCATCCGGTCCGTAAGATGGTGATACATTTTGGGCAGGCTGAAAGATGCTTAAGACAGAAATCATGGAAGGTAGCTTTTGAGCCGAAGAACCCAGAAAGTTAAATCTATATATAACGAGATTTGACATAAGTTCTTCCGATTCGTCCACGTTACAGGACAAGAGGCATTCGAGCGTATATGTCATATATTTTAGTGTATATGTCGCTCTGATGTAAACGAAGGTGGTACAGCGCTTATTCGCCCTTCCGGTCGTAGACCGGAGGGGCGTTTTTTGTAGACTGAGATGTGCACATATAGCGCAAATTTATTTGCTACTATGCTATTTTCGTCATGGCATGTACTAAAACTGTAAGACCGGCAGATTGCGCATGCAATCTAATCGGTCGCCAGATGAAAAGAAGAACAGCAAAAGCTCACAGCCTGAATTATCAGGCCGCGCATTATGTATGAAATTATGTGATTTATGGAGCTGCCTAGAGACTGTTAAAATTATGTACACAGCTCAGCAACGCACGCACATGGACGTGCGGGCGAGGCGTTAGCGCCATGGACGGCGCTAAAAGCCGGTTGCGTCATGGTCTAAGCAATCATTCATCATAATTTTTACAGTGTCTTGGCAGCGTAATCATGAACATAATTCCATACATAATGCGCGACCTGATACAAAACACCCCCAAAGCTTTTGCGTCATTCATATAAAAGGAGGAAAACATGAGCAAAGAACTAAACAAAACCTACGATCCAAAGGACATCGAGGACCGTCTTTACAAAAAGTGGGAAGACAACGGCTACTTCCATGCAGAGGTAGACCGCAGCAAAAAACCATTCACAATCGTGATGCCACCACCAAACATCACAGGACAGCTGCACATGGGACATGCCCTTGACAACACCATGCAGGATATCCTTATCAGATACAAGAGAATGCAGGGCTACAATGCACTCTGGCAGCCGGGAACAGACCACGCATCCATCGCAACAGAGGTAAAGGTCATCCAGGCACTTAAAGAGCAGGGAATCAACAAGGCAGACCTTACAAGAGAAGAGTTCCTGGAGAAATGCTGGGACTGGAGAAAAGAGTACGGCGGACGTATCGTAAAGCAGCTTCGTAAGCTTGGATCATCAGCAGACTGGCAGCGTGAGAGATTTACCATGGATGAGGGCTGCTCACACGCAGTACAAGAGGTATTTACAAAGCTTTATAAGAAGGGCTGGATTTATAAGGGCTCAAGAATCGTAAACTGGTGTCCGGTATGTAAGACATCTATTTCAGATGCAGAGGTAGAGCATGAGGAGCAGGACGGCTTCTTCTGGCACATTAACTATCCTGTAGTTGGCGAGGAAGGCAGATTCGTAGAGATAGCAACAACACGTCCTGAGACACTTTTCGGAGATACAGCCGTAGCTGTAAATCCTGATGACGAGCGCTATCAGGATATCATCGGAAAGACCTTAAAGCTTCCATGCACAGACAGAGAGATTCCTGTAATCGCAGATTCATACGTAGATAAAGAGTTTGGAACAGGCTGTGTAAAGATTACACCTGCACACGACCCTAACGATTTCGAGGTAGGAAAACGCCACAGCTTAGAGGAAATAGTTGTAATCAATGATGATGCCACAATGAATGAAAAGGCCGGAAAATATGCCGGAATGGACAGATACGAGTGCAGAAAGGCACTGGTTGAGGATCTTAAAGAGCAGGGCCTTTTAGTAAAAGTTGTACCACACTCACACAATGTAGGTGTGCATGACCGCTGTCACACAACAGTTGAGCCAATGATCAAGCAGCAGTGGTTCGTCAAGATGGACGAGATGATCAAGCCTGCAGTTGAGGGAGTAAAGAACGGAGAAATCAAGCTTCTTCCTTCAAGAATGGACAAGACATACTTCAACTGGACAGACAATATCCGCGACTGGTGCATCAGTCGTCAGCTCTGGTGGGGACACAGAATACCTGCATGGTACTGTGATGACTGTGGAGAGATGGTAGTTTCAATAGAAAAGCCGGGCAAATGTCCTAAGTGTGGCAAGGAGCATTGGACACAGGATCCTGATACACTTGATACATGGTTCTCATCAGCGCTCTGGCCATTCTCAACACTTGGCTGGCCTGAAAAGACAGAGGATCTTGACTATTTCTATCCAAACGATGTGCTCGTAACAGGCTACGATATCATTTTCTTCTGGGTAATCAGAATGATTTTCTCAGGATATGAGCATATGGGCAAGAAGCCTTTCGGCAAAGTATTATTCCATGGTCTTGTAAGAGATTCACAGGGACGCAAGATGAGTAAGTCATTAGGCAATGGTATTGATCCACTTGAAGTTATCGAAAAGTATGGTGCAGATGCATTAAGAT
>OLQC01002214.1_pt1 | contig 13452 bp, 10 predicted proteins | sample 1672471 | NCBI WGS metagenome assembly OLQC01 (sample SAMEA3136689, study PRJEB25190) | human gut metagenome | biome: human gut; feature: human-associated habitat; material: faeces | place: Austria | collected 2013
GGAAAAGGCGGTGCGCCGCATTGACGACGGACGCCTCTCCACCGAATCCGCCGTGGAGATCTGCCGCGGCGAGATATTGCCGGAAATGGAGACGCTGCGCGAAATTTCCGACGGCGCGGAGCTCATCATGGACCGTGCCGCGTGGCCGTATCCGTCTTATGGTGAGATCCTTACCAGCGTATATTAAAATTTAGAAGAAAACCGGCGCTTTTTGGTAAAATACCGAAAGCGCCGGTTTTGCCGCCTTGACATCCGGCGAAGAAACCGATATAGTATGGCCACAAACAAACAGCGTGTGGATCCGCGTCGAAAGACGTCGTCGGGGGAGACCCCGCCGAGGGAACACGGATGCAAATTCCGGACTATCCCAGTAACCGTAAAGCGGACAAAAAAGCCGGTACCACTGCCGAAGAGCGGGAAGGGGCTTGAGTAGGATGATGCCAAGTCGGGAAACCTGTTTTCGCATGAGAGCTTCTGGGACGGGGTATAGCTGTGCGATCCATCGCCGATTCCGCCGCCCTTTCCGAGAGAGGGGCGGCGTTTTTGCGCCGGAAGGCTGGTTGTTTGAATACTTTTTTGAGAAGGAGTTCAAGAAATGAACGCCAAAAAGATCCTTGCTCTTGCATTGGCAGCCCTGATGCTGCTCTCGCTCGCCGCATGCGGACAGAGCGCTGAGCCCATCGCGACGGAAGCTCCTGCCGAGCCGACCGAGGCCCCCGTGGAAGCCACCGAAGCCCCCGCGGAGGACACCTCCGTCACCGGCCGCGAGATCACGCTCGAAGAGCCCGCCACGCGCATCGTTGCGCTCACGGCGTCCGACTGCGAGATCATCTGCGCGCTCGGCGGCATGGATCTGCTCGTCGGCCGCGGCACCTACTGCGACTACCCCGCCGAAGTGCAGGAGATCCCCTCCGTGCAGTCCGGCTATGAGACCAACATCGAGCAGATCATCGCTCTTGAGCCGCAGGTGCTCCTTATGAGCACGATGGCCCAGACCGAAGAGCAGATCAAGGCGCTTGAGGACGCCGGTGTCCACGTTGTCGTTTCCGACGCGCAGGATATCGAGGGCACCTATGCCGCCATCCGCATGATCGGCGCGCTGCTCGGCAAGAACGAGGAAGCCGAAACGGTCATCGACGGCATGAAGACGACGTTTGAGTCGCTCAAGGGCGTCTGCGGCGACGGCGAAAAGACCATTTACTTTGAGGTCTCCCCGCTGGAGTACGGTCTGTGGACGGCCGGCGCCAACACCTTCATGAACGAGATCGCCGAGCTGCTCGGTCTCAAGAACTGCTTTGCCGACGTGGAAGGCTGGGCGGAGATCAGCGAAGAGCAGGTGCTCGAGCGCAACCCCGACTATATTCTGACCATTTCCATGTACTTCGGCGAGGGCCCCACGCCCGAAGAGGAGATCGCCTCCCGCGCCGGTTGGGAAAATGTGACGGCTGTGAAGAACGGCGCCATCCTCAATCTGCAGAACAACGAGCTTTCCCGCCCCGCACCGCGTCTGGCGGAAGGCGCGCAGATGCTCGCCGACTTCATTGCCGGCGTTGAGGCCAATGACAAGGCGGCCTGAGCCAAAAGAAAATAAAACCATGGTACGCCGGGAGGGGTTTGGCCTTCCGGCGTATCTGGCATTTGCCGCGGCGACGGTATTCACGCTTCTCGTGTGCGTGTCGCTCGGCAGCGTAAAGCTGCCGCTGCGCGAGACGTTCGGCCTTTTGTGGAACGCCCTGGCGGGCCGCGGCACGGGAACGGGCATGAGCGCGACGATCGTATTCTCCGTGCGCCTGCCGCGCGTGCTGTGCGTTGCGCTCACGGGCGCGTCGCTCTCGGTGTGCGGCGCGGCGATGCAGGGCCTTTTGAAAAACCCGCTGGCGGACGGCTCTACGCTCGGCGTATCGTCCGGCGCGTCGCTCGGCGCGGTGATCTCCATCGCGTTCGGCATAACGCTCCCCGGCATCCCGCTCGCCGGGACGATGAGCATGGCAATGCTTTTTGCGTTCCTCTCGCTCGTCGTCATTCTGGGGCTTGCGTACCGGCTGGACGGCTCGCTCTCCACCGGCACGATCATCCTCATCGGCGTCATTTACTCGATGTTCGTTTCAAGCGTTCTCTCGCTCGTCATCACGTTCGCGCCGGATAAGGTACAGTCCATCACGTTCTGGACGATGGGCTCGCTCGCGGGGCGGGGGTATGTCCACGTCCTTGTGCTGCTCGGCGCGCTCGTCGTTTTCGGCGGCGTGCTCTTCGGCTGCGCGCGCGAGCTCAACGCCTTTGCCGTCGGCGAGGACAACGCCCGGCACATCGGCGTGAACGTCCGGCGCGTTAAGCTCACGGTGATGATCGCGGTGTCGGCGCTCATCGGCGTGTGCGTGTCCGTCGGCGGCACGATCGGCTTTGTGGGTCTTGTGACGCCGCACATGGTGCGCCTCATCACCGGGCCGAACCACCGGCGGCTGCTCCCGGCGAGCGCGTTCGGCGGGGCGATCTTCCTCATGCTGTGCGATCTTCTCGCGCGCACGCTCTTTGACCCGCGCGAGCTGCCCGTGGGCGTCGTCACGTCGTTCATCGGCTCGATCCTTTTCGTCGTCATCTTCATCCGCACAAGGAGGGGCGAGAAATGAGCATGCTGGAAGTACAAAACCTCTCGGTGCGCTTCGGCAGCGCCGTGATCGTGAACGACGTGAGCTTCTCCGTGCAAGACGGCGACTGGCTCATGCTCATCGGGCCGAACGGCGCGGGAAAATCCACGATCGTGAATGCCGTGTCTCGCGGCGTGCCGTATACGGGAACGGTGCTTTTTGAAGGGAAGGACGTGCAGAAAACGCCCGCCCATCTCCTTGCGCGCGGCATGGGCGTGCTCGCGCAGCACCACACGGTCGGCTATGCCTTCTCCGTGGAGGAGGTCGTGCGGCTCGGACGCTATGCCTACGCTCCCGGCATTTTCTCCCGCCGGAGCGACGAGGACGAGCGGAGCGTCGCCGAGGCGATGGAGCTGACAGGCGTGGCGCATATCGCGCGCCAGTCCGTGCTCACGCTCTCGGGCGGCGAGCTGCAGCGCGTCTTTCTCGCGCAGCTCTTTGCGCAGAACCCGCGGCTGCTCCTGCTTGACGAGCCGACGAATCATCTCGATCTTGTATATCAAAAGCAGATATTCTCCCTTGTGCGCGAGTGGCTCTCCAAGGGCGGCCGCGCTGTGGTGTCGGTCGTGCACGATCTCTCGCTCGCGCGGATGTACGGAAGCCGTGGCGTGCTGCTCGACCACGGTAAGATCGCTGCCGCGGGGGAGGCCGCGGACGTGTTCGCGCCGGAAACGCTCAACGCCGTTTACCGCATGGATGTTGCCGACTGGATGCGCACCATGCTCTCCCAATGGGAAAAGTGAAGAAAGCAGCAAAGCGCCGCCGGAACCCCGGCGGCGCTTCCTGCGTCTGTTATAAATGCATAATTATGCCAATGATTTTATCGATGCAAAGAGATAAAATGCGGAAAATGGCGCGAAGGTATTGACAGAAGGGCCCCCCCGCCGTATAATCCGTGCATAAAATAAGAAAGCACCTGATAGAGGTCGCGGAAACGAAGAGTATCTTGCAGCACACGCCGGCAGGCGGCCGCAGGAGAAAGGCAATTCCGCCGAAGCACCGCATGGCTGCCGCCGTGCTGCTGCTGGGCCGACGCCCAATAAGCGCCGGACTGTCACAGTTACTGTGGAGAGCTATCAAAGGAAACCGGTTTTTGTTTTTCTTTTTGAATCTCATTTTTCGGAAAGCCTGCGATACCACATCGGGTCGCAGGCTTATTTAATTTTTCCGAAAAGGAGACAGAAAAAATGAGAAGAAGAAACATCCTTGCGCTGCTGATGGCAGCCGCCCTCTGCCTTTGCCTGCTCGCCGGGTGCGGCAGTGCAGAAACGACCGACAGCACCGGAACGAGCATCGCGGAAGCCACGACGATCGCCGATCTCAAGGGCATGAAGATCGCGGCGCAGGCCGGAACGTTCCACGCCGACGCACTCAACCAGATCGAAAACGTGCAGGGATCGACGTATCCCGAGTTTGCCGATCTTCTGACCGCGCTCAAGAGCGGCGCGATCGACGGCTACATCGCCGAGGAGCCGACGGCCTTCTCCGTCTGCCAGAGCGACGATACCCTTACGTTCCTCCCGTTTATGAACAATGAGACCGGCTTTACCGCCACGGCGTCCGACGTCGGCATCGCCATCGGTCTGAAGAAGGGCTCGGAGCTGCGCGAGCAGATCAACGCCGTTCTCGCGGAGATCACACCCGAGCAGCGCAGCGCGCTCATGGAGCAGATCGTGACGCTCAGCTCCGGCGGGGAAGTGACCGAGTTTGCCGTGAGCGCCGAAGAGCCGGAAAATCCGACGGGCACGCTCCGCGTCGGCATGGAGTGCGCGTATGAGCCGTATAACTGGACCGACATCTCCGGCGCATCCTTCGGCGCAGTGCCCATCTCCGGCGAGGGCAAGGACGGCCTTTACGCCAACGGCTACGACGTGCAGATCGCAAAGTATGTCGCGGCGCGTCTCGGCATGAATCTGGAAATTTACTCCATCGAATGGGATTCGCTGCTGCCCGCGCTGGAATCCGGCGCGATCGACGCCATTGCCGCCGGCATGAGCCCCACGGCCGAGCGCGCTGCGCAGATCGACTTCACCGATACCTATTACGAATCCAACCTCGTCGTCATCATCCGCAAGTAATCTGACCGAAAGGGCCGGTAAACAGCCATGAGCTTTTTTCAGGACGTAATCAACATAGTCGCCAAATATTATCCCCAGCTGCTCAGCGGCGTGGGAAACACGATGCTCATTGCGCTTACCGGCACCGTGGCCGGTCTCGCCATCGGCCTTCTGACCGGCATCGTCCGCACGGCGCCATTCTCCCGCAACGGCTTTGTGCGCGTGCTCCATAAGATCCTGAACGCCGTCATCGCCGTTTATGTGGAGATCTTCCGCGGCACGCCCATGATGGTGCAGGCGATGGTCATCTACTGGGGTTATGCCTTTGCCTCCGGCGGCAGCACGCTGCCGCTCATTCCGTCCGGCATCCTGATCGTTTCGGTCAACACCGGCGCTTACATGGCCGAGATCGTCCGCGGCGGCATCATCTCCATCGATAAGGGCCAGTTTGAGGGCGCTATGAGCATCGGCATGACCCATTCGCAGACGATGTTCAAGGTCATCATCCCGCAGGTCATGCGCAACATCCTGCCCTCGGTAAGCAACGAGTTTGTCATCAACATCAAGGACACCTCGGTGCTGAACGTCATCGGCGTAACGGAGCTTTACTACTTTGCCGGGATCATCAAGCGCCAGAGCTTTGAAACGTTCCAGACGTATCTTGTCGTGTGTGTGCTGTACTTCATTCTGACATTCACGGTCACGCGGCTGCTGCGCTTCGTGGAGCGTAAACTCGACGGGAACGACAGCTATGTGATCTTCGGCTCGCAGAGCGACAGCGCCGCCGAGATCCGCATCAAAACCGCGAGGGAGGGCTGAGCCATGGGTGAAAAGGTCATAGAGCTTGTACATCTGCAAAAGCAGTTCGGCGATCATACCGTGCTGCGCGATATCCATCTCAGCGTGGAAAAGGGTGAAGTGCTCAGCATCATCGGCGCGTCCGGCTCGGGCAAGAGCACGATGCTCCGGTGCATCAACCTTCTTGAAACGCCGACGTCCGGCCAGGTGCTTTATCACGGGCAGGACATCACCGCGCGGGAAATGAATCTCTCGCAGTACCGCGCAAAGGTCGGCATGGTGTTCCAGAGCTTCAATCTCTTCAACAACATGACGGCGCTGCAAAACTGCGTCACCGGTCAGATGTCCGTGCTCCGGCGCAGCCGGGCCGAGGCGGAGAAAATCGCCATGGAATATCTCGGGCGCGTCGGCATGACGCCGTACATCCACGCCCGCCCGGCGCAGCTCTCCGGCGGACAGAAGCAGCGCGTGGCGATCGCCCGCGCGCTTGCGATGGAGCCGGAGGTGCTGCTCTTCGACGAGCCGACGAGCGCGCTCGATCCGCAGATGGTCGGCGAGGTGCTCGATGTTATGCGCTCTCTCGCCGGAGACGGACTCACGATGATCGTCGTGACGCACGAAATGGCGTTTGCGCGCGACGTTTCCACGAACGTCGTCTTTATGGCCGACGGCGTCATCTGCGAAGAGGGACGCCCGAAGGATATTTTTGAAAACCCGCAGGACCCGAAGACGCGCGAATTTCTCTCGCGCTTCCTCGTGGGGTGATACCAAAGACCGCAGCGCTGCCACGCGCTGCGGTCTTCTTATATCGGCCCGGCCGGTTGACACGCGCCGGACGGCACTGGTATAGTGGAGCCGAAAAGGAAAGGGGGGCGAGATATGGAACACCGCATTTTGCTCGTTGAGGACGACCGCAGCCTCGCCGACGCCATCTGCGCGCAGATGAAGCTCTGGGCGCTGGACTGCACCTGCGCTGCCGATTTCCGCGCGGTCATGGCGGAGTTTGCGCGCGTGCAGCCGCATCTCGTGCTGATGGACGTGTCGCTTCCGTATATGAGCGGGTATCACTGGTGCGCGGAGATACGAAAAGTAAGCTCCGTGCCGGTCATATTCATCTCCTCGGCGAGCGATAATATGAACATTATCATGACGATGAACATGGGCGGCGACGATTTTGTCGCCAAGCCCTTTGATACGAACGTGCTCATTGCCAAGGTGCAGGCTCTTCTCCGCCGGACGTATGAGTTCGGCGCGGCAGCGCCCGTGCTCGAGCACGCCGGGGCGATCCTCAATACCGGCGACAATACGCTCACCTATGCCGACGAGCACATCGCTCTCACCAAAAATGAATACCGCATCCTGCTCACGCTGATGCAGAACAAGGGGAAGATCGTCAGCCGCGAAAAGCTCATGGAAGCGCTCTGGCAGACGGACTCCTTCGTGGACGAGAACACGCTCACCGTGAACGTCGGCCGTCTGCGCAAAAAGCTCGAAAACGCGGGGCTGCACGATTTCATCACAACGAAGTTCGGCGTGGGCTACGCCGTGGGGGAAAAATGAAGCTGCTCGGAGACTATATCAAAAGCCGCCGCGGTGTGCTGCTGTTCTTTGCGCTGGCGGCGGTGCTGCTTGGCGTATCCTTCGCTCTCTTCCATTTGCCGCTGCGCGCCGTGGCGTATCCGTGCGCGCTCGCGCTGCTGCTCGGTCTCGCGGCGCTCGCGCTCGATTTCCGGCGCGTATATAAGCTCCACCGGGAGCTTTCCCAGCTGGAGACCACGGCGGCGGAGCTCATCGGCGCGCTGCCGGTCTCCGAAAGCATTCCGGAGACGGACTATCAGGCAATCGTGCAGAGTCTCTGCCGCCAGAGCGCGGACGCCGCGGCAAAGGCCGCCGCCGACCGCGCCGACATGCTCGAATACTATACGCTCTGGGCGCACCAGATCAAAACGCCCATCGCCGCCATGCGTCTCCGGCTCCAGAGCGAGGACAGCGACTCCTCCCGCCGCCTTCTCGCCGATCTCGGACGCATCGAGCAGTATGTGGAAATGGTGCTCACGTACCTCCGGCTGGAGGGCGAGGGGACGGACTATGTATTCCGCGAAGCGAAGCTCGATGATATCGTCCGTCCGGCGCTCCGGCGTTTCGCCGGGGAGTTCATCGCGCGCCGCCTGACGCTCGACTATACGCCCACGGACGTGCGCGTGTTCACAGACGAGAAGTGGCTCTCGTTCGTCATTGAGCAGGTGCTCTCGAACGCTTTGAAGTATACGCCGCAGGGCGGCGTTTCCGTGTACGTTGAAGAGCCGAAAACGCTCTGCATCCGCGATACCGGCATCGGCATTGCGCCGGAGGATCTGCCGCGCGTCTTTGAGCGCGGCTACACCGGCTTGCAGGGGCGCGCGGACAAGCGCGCGAGCGGCATCGGGCTCTATCTCTGCCGCCGCATCTGCCGGAATCTCGGCCACACGATCACGGCGGAGTCGCGCCCCGGCGAGGGGACGACAGTCCGGATCAAATTGGAAGAAAAGAAGATCACGGTAGAGTAAATGTGACAGAAATGTTGGATTTGCCGTGCGAGTGTAAGCCGATCCGATGGAACGGGTCGGCTTTTTCGCTTATACTGATGCCAGAAAACGAAAGGAGTCCATTTCTCATGAGTTTACTGGAAGTTTCCGGGCTGAAAAAAGTATATAAGACCCGCTTCGGCGGCAATGCGGTCGAGGCGCTCCGCAACGTCAATTTCTCCGTGAACGAGGGCGAGTATGTCGCCATCATGGGCGAGAGCGGCAGCGGCAAAACGACGCTTCTGAACATTCTCGCCGCGCTCGCCAAGCCCACTGCCGGCACGGTGCTGCTCGACGGGCGGGACTTCACCAAGATCCGCGAGAGCGAGGCCGCCACGTTCCGCCGCGACCATCTCGGGTTCGTGTTTCAGGAGTTCAACCTGCTCGACACGTTCACGCTCGAGGATAACATCTATCTCCCGCTCGTCCTCGCGGGCAAGAGCTACGATGAGATGCGCACCCGCCTTATCGATATTGCGGAAACGCTCGGCATCCGCGAGCTTTTGAAAAAGTACCCCTACGAGGTCTCCGGCGGCCAGAAGCAGCGCGCCGCCGTTGCCCGCGCGCTCATCACAAAGCCGCGCATCCTGCTTGCCGACGAGCCGACCGGCGCGCTCGACAGCAAATCCACGGACGAGCTGCTCCGTCTCTTCGGCGAGGTGAACCGCGGCGGGCAGACGATCCTCATGGTCACGCACTCCGTGAAGGCCGCGAGCTGCGCCGGACGCGTCCTCTTCATCCGCGACGGCGAGGTGTTCCACCAGCTCTACCGCGGCGACGCCACGAACGAGCTCTTCTACCAGCGCATCTCCGAAACGCTCACGATGCTCGCGGGAGGCGGTGAGGCGCGATGAAAACCGCTCTCTATCCGCGTCTCGCGTGGGACGGCCTGCGCAAGAACAAGCGGCTCTTTACCCCGTATCTGCTCACGTGCATCTGCATGGTGATGATGTTCTATATCCTCTCGTTCCTCGGCTCGCCGGAGACGTGCGCGCTGCTGCCGCGCGGCTCCAACACCACCGGAAAGATCCTCAATCTCGGCAGCTTTGTGATCTTTGTGTTCTCCGCGATCTTTCTCTACTATACCAACTCGTTCCTTGTCCGCCGCCGCGAGCGGGAATTCGGACTCTATAACGTCCTTGGCATGAATAAGCGCAATCTTGCGCGCATCGTCACGTGGGAGAGCCTCATTACCGCCGTGCTCTCGCTCGTGCTCGGTCTTGCGCTCGGCATCGTCCTCTCAAAGCTCGCGGAGCTTGGACTGGTCAATATGCTCGGCGGCGATATCAATTACCGCATCCGCATCGACGTTGATTCCCTGACGCGCGCGCTGGGACTGTACGCGATCATCTTCGCGGTCATCTGGCTCTCCACGGTCGTCCGCGTCGGGCGCAGCAGCGCCGTGGCGCTGCTGCGCAGCGAGTCCGTCGGCGAAAAGCCGCCGAAGGCAAACTGGCTGCTCGGCCTTGCGGGCGTCGTGATCCTCGCCGCGGCGTATTACCTTGCCGTGAGCATCACCAACCCGCTTGACGCGATGGTCTGGTTCTTCGTGGCTGTGATCCTCGTCATCATCGGCACCTATCTTCTGCTCGTCGCGGGCAGCGTGCTGCTCTGCCGCGTGCTGCAGAAGAATAAGAAATACTACTACCGGCCGGAGCATTTCGTGTCCGTTTCCTCCATGGCCTACCGCATGAAGCGCAACGGCGCGGGCCTTGCGAGCGTGTGCATCATCGCCACAATGATCCTCGTGATGATCTCCTCTTCCTCGTGCCTTTATTTCGGCGCGGAGGACGCCGTGATGACGCGCTTCCCGCGCGAGACGAACATCACGCTCAACGCGGAGAATACCGCGCAGCTCGAAGACGCCAATCTGGATATCTACCGCAAAGGCATTGCAGACTATGCCGCAGAGCATGACATTCCGGTGAAGAACGTACAGGACTACCGGTTCATCAATCTCTCCGGCATTCTCGACGGCGACACGGCGCAGTGCTATTACCGCCGAGCGGGAGTTTCGGTCTCGTATGCGGACATCCGCGATTTCTATATTATTTCCGCGAAGGACTACGCGGCCAAAACGGGCGAGACCGTTTCTCTTGCTGACGATGAGGTGCTCTTACTGACGAACAAGTGCTCCTATGACCGCGGCACGCTGACGCTTTCCATGGAGAATGTTTCGCACACATGGCGCGTTAAGTCCGTGCAGAGCGGTTCCATCGTTCCGCCGAGCGTCGGCGGGCTCGTCGCGCAGATCACGCTCATCGTGAACGATCCGGCCTCTGCCGTCGAGGGCTTCCGCACGCGGGATGAGGACGACATGACGCTGCTGCGATTCGAGTGGATCTACGGCTTTGATACCGGCCTGGACGACGAGGCGAGCATCGACTTTGAATCCGATCTCATGAGCGCCATCGGCCAGCTTGTCCCGGAGACGGACAATGAAAACTTTGGCTACAGCTACCTTATGACGAACTCACGCGGGGGAGCGAGCGAGGATTTCTACGGCAGCTACGGCGCGCTCTTCTTCATCGGCATCATGCTCACGCTTGTGTTCATGCTTGCGGCGGTGCTGATCCTCTACTATAAGCAGATCTCCGAGGGCTACGAGGATCAGAAACGCTTTGAGATCATGCAGAAGGTCGGCATGACGAAAAAGGAGATCCGCCGCAGCATCAATTCCCAGCTGCTGACCGTATTTTTCCTGCCGCTGCTGCTGGCGGGCGTGCACCTTGCTTTCGCCTTCCCGATGATCCGGCGGCTGCTTGAGCTGTTCTCGCTTTACAATGTCGGCCTCTTCGTCACCACGACGCTCGTGAGCTTCGGCGCCTTTGCGCTGCTCTATACGATCGTCTACCGTCTGACGGCGAAGGCGTACTACAACATCGTGAGCGCATGATTTTTTCCAAAGAAGGCGGGGGAGACTCCGCCTTCTCCTTTTTAAACAAACCTTAAAGACCCCTTAATGGCTTTTGCTCTGCGGTGCGTGATATACTTGGCATCACAGGGAAAGGAGAAAGCGCCATGCAAACCGTGAAAATGATAAACTTCATTCTGATGTGCCTGTTTTTTGCCTGCTATATGTATCAGTTTCTGTACATACCCGTTTCGTGGCTGCCGCGGAAGCGGCGGGCGCGGGAAGCGCCGCTGCCCCGCTTCGCGGTCCTCATCGCCGCGTGCAACGAGGAGACCGTCATCGGCAATCTTCTTGACAGCATCAAGGCGCAGAGCTACCCCGAACGCTTTCTCGAGGTTTTCGTCGTGGCCGACAACTGCCGCGATAAAACGGCGGAAACGGCGCGCGCCCACGGCGCGGAGGTGTATGAGCGGCACAACGCTTCGCTCCGCGGCAAGGGCTATGCGCTCGACTTCCTCCTGCGCGAAATGGAGCGCCATGCGCACAACGAGTTTGACGGCTACATCGTCCTCGACGCCGACAACGTGCTCGAGCGCGATTTCGTCTCCCGCATGAACGAGACGTTTTCCGAGGGCAAGGACATCGTCACCTGCTACCGTGACTCGAAAAACTACGGCGACAACTGGATCTCCGCGGGCTACGGCCTCTGGTTTCTCCGCGAATCGCGCTATCTGAACGGCGCGAGATCCCGCATCGGGGCGAGCTGCGGCGTTTCCGGCACGGGCTTTCTCTTTTCGCGCGCCGTGCTCGAAGGGCAGGGCGGCGGCTGGCCGTTCCACCTGCTGACCGAGGATATTGAGTTCACCATCGAAAACGTGACGGCGGGACGGCGCGTCGGCTACTGCCCGGAGGCCGTGCTCTACGATGAGCAGCCCGTCCGTTTCAAGCAGTCCTGGGCGCAGCGTCTGCGCTGGTCGCGCGGGTATCTGCAGGTGTTCCGCAAATACGGCGGAAAGCTCCTCTCCGGCATGTTCCGTGGCAGCTTCTCCTGCTACGATATGGCGATGAGCATCATGCCCGCGGCGGTGCTCACGGGGCTGAGCATCGTGGTAAATCTCGGCGCGGCGGCGGTCAACGTGTTCCATTACCATGAGTGGGACGTGCTTGCCATATCGGCGCTGCAGACGGTGATGAATCTTTATCTCACGCTTTTCGTCCTCGGCGCGGTCACGACCGCGACGGAGTGGCGCAGCATCCACTGCGCGGCGTGGAAGAAGATCGCTTATGTGTTCACGTTCCCGGTGTTCATGCTCACGTATGTGCCGATCGTGGTGCAGTCGCTCTTCGTAACGCCCGAGTGGACGCACATCGACCATACCCGGGCCGTCACGGTGCAGCAGATCTGCGCGCCGGATTACCGCGACGCCGTGTAAAAACGCTTTAACGCTTTTTATCCGATATACGAAAATGGCATCGTCCGAAAGAATATCGGACGATGCTGTTTTCTGTCAGGAGATGAAAGCAGGAATCCTCTTGCTTATACTCGGCGGCGTTACCATGACTCGCACGGACAGCGTTCCCCCGGTTTGCCCGGCGGAACGGCCGCGTTCTGCTCGGCTTCCGTGAACGGTTTGCCGCCTTGCTCGACGCGCTCGTCCACGGCGCGCGGGACGCAAAAAAAGCGCGAATTATTTTCCGGCGGTGTGGACAAAAAAGAGCTTTTGCGCTAAAATACGCTCCGCAGGAGGATGAACTATGAAAACGAAAAAAAGGCTCCGCGCTCTGACGGGAGCCATAACGGATATCGTCCTGGCCGCGGTGATTCTGCTTGTATTTGCTTATTTCCACCACGGGAGGATGTATCTTCTGGGACGGGGCTTCGTGGAAGCGCCCGCCGCGACAGCGCAGCCCACGGCCGCCGCAGCGGCGCAGCCGACGCCCAAAACGGAAGCGCCGGACGAAACGCTGGTCGCCAACGGCCCGTTTACCGACGGGACGATAGAACAGACGGAAAACTCCTACCGCAGCGCCAATGTCAGCGTGAGCTGGACGCGGCACGAGGACCGCTCGAACGACGGGCTCGTCGTATACTATGTCGCGGATATCTGGCTGCGCTCGAGCGAGTATCTGCGCACGGCGTATGTGACGAACGGCTACCGGAGCGTACACGATATGGCCGCAGAATCCAACGCCATTCTCGCCATCGACGGAGACTATGCCTTCTCGCGGGAATACGGGCCGATCGTGCGCAACGGAGCGTTCCTCCGCGACACGGGATTTGACGACATACTTGTATACTATACGGACGGCTCCATGCGGATCTTCCGCGGCAATGCCTTTGACATGGATGCGGAGATGGAAAAGGGCGCGGTGCAGGTGTGGTCGTTCGGCCCCGCCCTGCTGGACGCCGAGGGGAAGAGCATCGACAAATTCAACACGAACATCGCCGGACTGAATCCGCGCGCGGCGCTCGGGTACTATGAGCCGGGACATTACTGCTTTGTGGTCGTGGACGGCCGCGGGGAGAACGGCTC
>OLQC01002218.1_pt1 | contig 13412 bp, 15 predicted proteins | sample 1672471 | NCBI WGS metagenome assembly OLQC01 (sample SAMEA3136689, study PRJEB25190) | human gut metagenome | biome: human gut; feature: human-associated habitat; material: faeces | place: Austria | collected 2013
CAAAGAGAAGACCAGCACCGCGATCATCCTCATCACGCACGACCTCGGCGTCGTGGCGTCCATGGCAGACCGCGTGGCGGTCATGTATGCAGGTAAGGTTGTAGAGACCGGCACCTGCGAGGATATTTTCTACCGCAATGCGCACCCGTACACGCAGGCATTGTTAAAGAGCCTGCCGTCCGTGGATATGAACAAGACCCAGCGCCTTGTTTCCATCCCCGGCACACCGCCGGATTTGCTGAACCCGCCGAAGGGCTGCGGTTTCGGTGCCCGCTGCACACACTGCATGAAGATTTGTCATGAGGAGCAGCCGCCGGTATTCAAGGTGGGCGAGGGTCATGAGGCAGCATGCTGGCTGCTCCATCCCGATTGCCCGAGCGCAGCAGAAAGGGGTGAGCCGGATGAGCAGTAATGAAAAACTGATCGTTCTGGACGACGTATGCAAGCACTTTAAGGTTTCCGGCGGTATGCTGAAGGCCGTCGACCACATTTCTCTCGATATTTATAAGGGCGAAAACTTCGGTCTGGTGGGCGAGAGCGGCTGCGGAAAGACCACCCTGGGCCGTACTCTGATCCGCCTTTACAATCCCACCTCCGGTGAGATCCTGTTCAATGGGAAAAATATTTCCGGAAAGCTTTCAAAGGCAGACCGGGACTATGTCACAAGAAACCTGTCCATGATCTTCCAGGATCCGCTGTCCTCGCTGAACCCAATTGTCAAAATCGGCAAGCAGATCACCGAGGCCATGCTGCTGAAGAACAAGTCCAACCGTCGCGAAGCCCGCAAGGACTTTAACGACATGCTGCGCCTTCTGAAAACCCATATGCTGGCCGCCAGCGACGCGAAGGACGCCGCGCGCATCAATGAGATGTGCGCTACCTTCGATAAGTTCAGCATCCAGGCCACCAAGCTTGAGCAGGCCTACAACGCCGCCCATTCCGAGGCGACCGAGCTGATCTCCAACCTGGAGGATCTGCTGTTCAAGGCCAGCAAAAAGCAGAACATCGATTACAAGGCTCGCCTGAACGAGCTGGCGCAGAAGCTGCCGCGCATTGAAAACCCCTATTTTACCTACCATTATCAGGCCCAGCTGCAGTCCACGCGCGCTAATCTGCTTTCCGCCGCCAAAACGGATGGCGAAGCCCGCCCCGCCGCAGCCGTCAAGGCCATGGAGGAGCTGCGCGCCCTGCTGCAGCAGATCGTGGCGCAAAACCGCCCGGATTTCTTCCGCATTGGCTTCTACCTGTATAAGAACCCGAACGCCGATCTGAGCGAGCAGCCCATTGACAAGCTCAATGAAGAGACGCTGAAATTTCTGGACGAGCACTTCATGCTGGAGTTCGTGTCCATGGAGGAAAAGGGCGTCGCCCACTCCTACAATGCCGCGCTGGAAGCAAAAAAGCAGGTGCTGGCCGAGCTGAAAAAGGCGCATGATTTCTATCTGGGCGATTTTGACAAGGCATCCGCCAAGCAGCTGTGCAAGCAGCTGACCGCCAAGATCGCGCCCTCCATCGACCGCCTGGAGGTCATCAAGGACAGCGCGGCCTACGCCTTTGGCACCAGTCTGGATCACGCCATCGATCAGTATTTCTACCATATGCGCAATAATCCCCGCGAGGAAGCGCGCTTTGCCCGCCAGACCCGCCGCCGCGAAAGCCTGATTGCCCGCGGCAAGACAGTGGAATGGAAGGTCATCCCCAAGAACGTATACGATCTGAGCGACCTGAAGGGCAACATCCTGACGGTTATCGACCGCCTGATCGAGCGCTATGAAGCCTATGTGGCCAATTCCGCCCATGTGGATTTCCACGCCCGCGGCATCGCGCTGGTGGATTTCTTCAAGGAGAAGGCCTCCCAGGCTGTCTACCGCATCACCAAGAGCATGGCCAAGGAGCGCGCCATCCACCTGATGGAGGAGGTTGGCATCCACGAGCCGCGCACCCGCTATTATCAGTATCCCTTCGAGTTTTCCGGCGGCATGCGCCAGCGCATCGTCATCGCCATCGCCCTGGCTGCCGACCCCGATATCCTGATCTGCGACGAACCCACCACGGCCCTGGACGTCACCATCCAGGCGCAGATTCTGGAGCTGATCAACAAGCTTAAGCGCGAGCGCAACCTGTCCATCATCTTCATCACCCACGACCTGGGCGTTGTGGCCAACATGGCCGACAACATCGCCGTCATGTACGCGGGCAAGATTGTGGAATACGGCACGGCCAACGACATCTTCTATGATCCGCGCCATCCCTACACCTGGGCGCTGCTTTCCTCCATGCCCGATCTGGACACCAAGGAAAAGCTGGAGTCCATTCCCGGCACGCCGCCTAATATGATCTATCCCCCGCAGGGCGACGCCTTTGCCGACCGCAATAAGTACGCCATGAAGATTGACTTTGAACAGCAGCCCCCGATGTTCAAGGTATCCGAAACCCACAGCGCCGCCACCTGGCTGCTGCATCCCGATGCGCCCAAGGTGGAAATGCCCAAGATCATCAGCGCCCGCATCGAGCGTATGAAGAAAGCGGAGGTGGAATAAATGAGCAGCGCCATCAATCAGCAGGATACCCTGCTGCGCGTTGAGCACCTGTGCCAGTATTTCGGCCCGACCAAGGCGGTAGACGACGTCAGCTTTGATATCAAGCGCGGCGAGGTCTTCGGTCTGGTGGGCGAATCTGGCTGCGGCAAAACCACCACCGGCCGTTCCATCATCAAAATCTACGATATCACCTCGGGCAGCATCTATTTTGAGGGTCAGCGCATCTGCGCGGGCACCCGCTCCTATGTGGAGGCCATCAAGGCCGCCAAGGCTGAAATGAAAACCGCCTCGCCCGAGCGCAAGGTCGAGCTGCAGGCGGTCATCGCCGAGAATAAAAATCAGATTCACCTGGCCAAGTACGATCATAAGCACTCCGACCATCAGTATGTGGAAACGCTGGTCGCGCAGCTGAACGCCGAATATGCCGAGAATCTGAAAAAGGCCAAGACCCCCGAGGAGACCGAAGCGCTGAAGAAGAAGTACCGCGAGGATCTGCGCATCGCCAAGAAAACCAAGCTGATCACCAAGATCCAGATGATCTTCCAGGATCCCGTCGCTTCCCTCAACCCCCGCATGACGGTAAAGGAAATCATCTCCGAGGGGTTGATCATCAACGGTATCCGCGATAAGGAATACCTGGATCAGAAGGTCTATGAAATTCTGGAGCTGGTGGGTCTTACCCGCGAACATGCCGGCCGCTACCCGCATGAGTTCTCCGGCGGCCAGAAGCAGCGCATCGGCATCGCGCGCTCGGTCATCATGCATCCCGACCTGCTGATCGCCGACGAGCCCGTCAGCGCCCTGGACGTATCCATCCAGGCGCAGGTGATCAACCTGCTTAATGATTTGCGTGAGCAGCTTGGCTTGACCATCCTGTTCATCGCCCACGATTTGTCGGTTGTTAAGTACTTCTCCGATCGTATCGGCGTCATGTACTTTGGCAAAATGGTAGAGCTGGCTTCCTCGGACGAGCTGTTTGCCCATCCCCTGCACCCCTACACCAAGAGCCTGCTGTCCGCCATCCCGCTGCCCGATCCCATCAGCGAGAAAAAGCGCACCCGCATGCGCTATGATCCCCTGTCCGCGCATGATTACAACGGTACGGATCAGCCCTCGCTGCGCGAAGTTGCTCCCGGTCACTTTGTCCACTGCAACGACGCGGAATATATGGCCTATCGCCGCGAGATGGGTCTGTAATCATCATTTTCATCAGCCGCAGAATATCCTTCTGCGGCTGGATTTTTAAGCCGAGGGAACAAATCTATGGATCAGAAAAAAGCCCCTGAACAGAAAAAGCCTCTCCGCCGATATCTGATTTCAACGGCTTGCTCGCTGCTGCTGGCTGTGCTGTTCGCGCAGATTCGTGGCTTCAGCTTCAGCCAACCTCTGGCCGCCAACCTGGCCGCGCTGTGCGACGGTTTCTTCGTGTCGGGCATGCTGGTTGCCGGCCTGGGCGCGATGATCTGGGTGTCTACCACAGGTTTTTTCGATATTCTAAGCTACGGCTTTAAGAATCTCGCCGTATTGGTGCCCTTTCATCATCGCCGCAAGTATAAGCACTTTTATGAATACAAGGCCGAGCAGGCTGCCAAGCGCAGCAAGCCGCAGTTCTTTTTGCTGGTAATCGGCCTGATCATGGTGTTGATTGCAGCAATTTTCCTGTATTTTTATACAGCCGCCTGATCTGAAAGGAGCATCCGTATGAAAATCAGCGTCAGCAGTTACAGCTTCCAAACGCTGCTCAAGCGCGGCATGACCTACTTTGAAGCCTGCCAGCATGCCCGCGATATGGGCTATGACGGCATTGAGTTTATCGATCTGGATTTAGCCTTCGCTCCGGGCGAGGACAATGTGGAAAGTCTGGTCAAGCATCTGCGCGCGCATTGCGAAGCATTGGACTTGGATATTCCCGCCTATACCGTGGCGGCGGACTTTCTAAACGGCCGCGGCGGCGCGCCGGAGGACGAGCCTGCCCGTGTGTGCCGCTGCGCGGATATCGCCGCGCTGCTGGGCGCCAAGGTGCTGCGGCACGATGCGTTCTGGAGGTTAGGCGAGCTGCGCGATTGGCGCGATGGCATAGCCCGCGTAGTGCCCGGCATTCGTCAGGTGGCGGATTACGCGCAGTCGCTGGGCATCCGCACCTGCACCGAAAACCATGGCCGCATCATGCAGGATAGCGACCGCGTGGAATACCTGATGCGCGCTGTCGATCACCCCAACTACGGCTGGCTGGTGGACATGGGCAACTTCCTGTGCGCCGATGAAGAACCTCGCCATGCCGTGGGCGTCGCCGCGCCTTATGCCGTGCACGCGCATGTAAAGGATTTTCTGTACAAATCTGGCCAGGAGGATATGCCCGTTGGCGGCTGGTTTGGCACGCGCGGCGGCAATTATCTGCGCGGCACGGTGATAGGCCACGGCGTGGTACCCGTGCGCGCCTGCGTGCACATTCTGCAAAATGCGGGCTATGACGGCTACCTGTCGGTAGAGTTTGAGGGGCGCGAGGAAACGCTGCCCGCCCTGGAAAACGCCCGCGAATACCTGCGCAAGCTGCTGGGCTGACGCGCCAATTGCAAATTTTTGTCCAAAGCCTTTACTTTGCGCGGCATTTGGGATAACATGAAGGCGTTATCTGCCGAAAGCGAGGTACCCGCCCTTGAAACGCACGCTGATTATTCTGTTTGCTCTGCTGCTTGCCCTGCCTGTGTGCGTGCAGGCCGAGGAGGAATTTTCCTATCATTCCATCGTTCCCACCCCGCACGTCACGCTTATCACCCCACAGGCTGGGCAGAGCTACGATGCGGGCGGCAAGCTGCGCGTGCAGGCAAGCGGCAAAAATGTGCTGCGCATGGAGGTTACGCTGACATACGAAGGGCAGAACGCCACCATCTCCATGGACGGTGCGGAGCTGGATTACACCTTCGATACCCCGCAGTATACCAGCGGCGCTACCGTCACGGTGATAGGCTATGGCGAGCAAGACGCTTTCGGCTATCCCATGGAAAGCCGGCAAACGGTCAGTATCCTTTCTCCGCGCGATAAGCTGTTTCAGGATATGTTCGCCCTGGCCGCCAAGAACTATAAAGATCCCTATTATTATCACGCCCCCGCCAAGGAGGACTGGGATCGCGGCATCTGCAAGAACTTTGTCAAGCGCATGTTCGATACCTTCAAGGATGCCTACGCCATGAAGGAATACCCCGACCTGCCGCTGCATATGCCGCTGAACAACTCCAAAAAGAACTGCGCCCCCTACGATTACGGCATCGAGTGGCGCATTGAAACCGCCGCGGACGGCAGTCCCTTTGAGATTGCCGGGCAGTTTAAGTATGACAACGATAAGACCAAGGAAGAAAACCGCGCCCTGTGCCGCGCCGTGCTGGAAAGCGTGCAGGCGGGCGATTTCTTCCAGATGACGGGCGATTACTATTATGGCAAGGGCGCGCACAGCCTGCTGTTCATCGCGGACTACGACCCTGCCACAAACGAGGTACGCTGGACCGACAGCAACATGAAAAACGACTCCGTCAACGGCTATCACTACGGCTATATGCAGTACAATGCCGTCAAGAGCATCGATTGGTTCATCGACGCGGTTTGCTTTAAGCTGCACGGCTGCACGCTGTATCGCCTGCGCGACGATCTGTTTATCAGGTAACGCCCTATGCGCGCCACCGCAGCCGCCTGCGCCCATCCCCCAGCCAGGGGCATCGCCAGCCGTTGCGGCGGATTTCCCGCAGCGCGGCCGCCTTGCGACGACGGGCACGGATACGCTCCAACCAATAATACAGCATATAAAAAATACCTCCCGTGCACAGGATGCGCAGGAGGTATTTTTTTCATACGCACGCGGGTGTTTTATGCGTCATAGCATGGGATAGACCCGCAGGAAAGGAGCCATCGCCATGAATCAGAACGACCGCAGCAAATCGCCGTTCTCAGAGCTGTCCTTCTCCCAGCAGCAGGAGCAGTGGCGCATATTTCGCGCCCAGCAGCTGGATTTTCAGGCTGTAGAAAGCAAAAAGGACCCGCCGCGCGCCCAGCAGCGCCCAGCAGAGCCCCCCGCGCCCGTTTTGCGTCCGCTGCCGCCGCCCAGCCATAAAAACCTGGATCGTGTGCGCGCACAGTTGAGCGCCGCCGCGCGGCATGCCGGGGTGTTCCAGCCTACATCTACGGAATAAGCAGCCGCAGGCTATCCTGCAGCGTGGTTATGCCCAGCGCCAGCTGAATGCCCCACAGGATCAGCAAATGCCCCGGATAAGCCGCATAGGCCGCAACCTTGGGAAAAGGTGTGCGCTTGGTGCGCGGCCACAGCATCAGCGGCAGAGCCAGCAGCGCCAGGGTTTGCAGCTTCAAAAAGCTCTTGACAATGTCCAGCTCAAACAGCCCGCCGCGCAGGCTGAGCCCAAATACATCCTGCACCGCGCGCGTGCCTTGCCCCCAGAACAGGCAGAAGGCCACCATGACCGCCGCAACCGCGCCGCGATTCTTGCGCGCTGCGTACAGCAGCATGGCCAGCAGCACCCCGCGCCAGCCGTAATCCATGCTGACAAAGCAAGGCACAGCCAGCGCCAGCAACGGCGCCCAGATACGGCTGCCGTAGCGATTCTCCCGAATGCCCCAGATGCCCAGGTAGCCCAGCAAAAGCGTAAAAAACACGTTCAATTGATTCCAGCCATGGTTCAGCCCCAGCATAAAGCAGGGCTGCGATATCAGCCCCACCGCCAGCAGCCGCAGTGCGTAACGGGCCGGACTGTGTGTATAGCACGCGCCCACCACCATGCACCACAGATACAGTGGAAAGGCGATGCGTCCGATCAAACGCCACTCGGTGGCATTGCCCAGCAGGCGCACGCCCGCATGGTCGATAATCATGCACACAAGGGCGATGATCTTGAGCAGCCCGGTGTCCAGGTTTCCGCGAATTTCATTCTGATTCATCGCATTTTCCTCCACGGGGTAAGTATAGCACATCGCGCTGCATTCGCACAGCCCCAAAATTGTCTGTCCCGCCCTCGCGCGGCGCTTATTTCAGCCGCGTCCGGACGGGACAGTGTGTGTTGTTGGATATGTAAAGAAGTTCGGGCCGCCGATCGTGCGGCAGCTTCCCTTCGGCAATTGTATGATATCAAACGTTTATGAACTGTATTTGAACAAATTGCAAATGTAAATCATTTTTTTGAAAAATCTCCCCTCCTTGACAACATGCGGCCGGTCATGGATAATAAAGGCAGCAATTGCATCAAGGAGGTATTTTCTGTGAAGGCCATCGCCGCTCTGTTCCTGTCCATGCTGCTGCTCTTCTCCGCTTCCCATGCGGAAATTCTTCATAGCCCCGAGGTGGATCCCGACTTTGCCGGGATCGGCATCAGCGCGCACGAGGCCATCGTATTGACGGACAATCCTCCTCCGGCAATCAGGTGCTTGCCCATCTGCCCGCTGGCCAAGCATTCTATACCGCTCAAGCGCAAAATGATCGATTGGATTACTACAATGTAGCCGGTCAGCGCCTAGGCTGGGTATGTGCAGACGATGTGCTGCAATGGCCGTCCTATCTGGTATTGGAATCCGACACGAACGCCTTTGCCGCGCAGGGCGAAGACGCTCCCTGTGTGCGCCTGCCCGCAGGTGCGCGCCTGCCGCTCCTGGACAGCCTGCCCGCCGGCTATACCGTGCTGGGCGAGGGCGGCGCGCGGCTGTGGATCGCCGCGCAGGATACGCCGCAAACTCCCTTTTCACCCGCCCTGCTGCCCTCCATCACGGGCGCAGAGCTGCGCTGGCTGGATGCCTCCGGCGTATGGCAGCGCAGCACGCTGACCGATGAGGCTAGCCTTTCCACACTGCGCACGCTGCTCAGCGCCCATCAGGAGGTCGGCGCGCTGATGGCTGGATGCCCCTTTGGAAGACGATTGCTTACGCTCACCTTTGAAGGCGGCGCGCAGAGCACGCTTGATCTTGCCTGTGATTCCTGCTGCATTTTCCGCGTGGAAGGACGCGAATTCAGGTATGCGCACGGCATGTACAGCGCCAACGGCAAAAGCCCATCCAGTGATCTGTTGTTTTGCCTGTTTTCCGATGTTCTTGTCATGCAATAAGGATGATTTTTCCCATGCAAACAATTTCCGCCCCAGCCTTTGATTTTAATATCCGCGTGATGCTCTTTTCCTCCACGCCTATGGCCGCGCTGCGCGCGCTGGACGTTCCGGGCGTAACGGTGTGCGATATCGTATCGGATGCGCGCAGCCTGCCTGAACATGTTGCGCGTATGCAGCCGCACGTATTGGTGCTGGAAAGCGCAGCCTGCCATCCAGCAGCCCTGTGCGAATCCATCCTGCGCGCCAATCCTGCCTGCCCGCCGCGCGTGCTGGCCTGCTTTGATACAGACGCGCCGGTCGATCTGCCCAGCGTTTCTGATCTGCCCGCCTGCGTGCGCAATGTGATGTGCCTGCCCTATGGTCGGCTCGCCGCACCGTCCATACCTGATCGCTTATCCTGCGCCGAGCGGCTATTGGACGCCCTGGGCATGCCCCGCACCCTGCGCGGCTATGCCGCTATCGCCTATGGCGCGGCGCTGCTAAGCGCTTTTCCACCGCCCGCGCCCCCGGCACATGGCTGGCTTTATCCCCTGCTGGCGCAGCGTGCGCAGTGCAGCGAGGGCGCGGTAGAGCGGCGCATCCGCAGCGCCGTGGAAAGCACCTGGCTGCGCGGCAGCCTGCAATCGCAAAGCGCGCTGTTTGGACTAAGCATCAGCCCCGAGCGCGGCAAGCCCACCAACGCGGAGCTTCTGTGCCGCCTGGCCGTATGCGTGTGCGAGCGGCTCTACACCTCCTGAATCAGCGTCCAATAGCCTTTCCCATCCGCCGCGCGCTGATAGCGGTAGCCTGCCAGCCCCTTGGGCGGCAGCATGCCGCCGCGCGCCTGCACGGCGTACAGCACGGCTGTTACGCGCCGTTCCCCCACGCGCACGCCCACATAGCAGGGCGCGCCGCCCATATGCTGCCAGCGTATCATCCGCCACTGCGGCCAATCAAACAGCCGCAGCTGGCGGTTTTTTTCAAAATATGGGCGCAGCTTCTGCGCCGTGCCCGGCCATTCCAGTGCAGGCAAGGCGTCCACCGGCGGCGTTTGCGGCGCGTCCCGATAGTGAATTTCGGGCTTCGCTTCCTCTTTCATTGCCTGCTCCGCTATCTCAGGCAGTGCCTCTTCTATTTGCACAGGCTCTGGCAGCACAGGATTGGGCGCTGTTTTCGTTTGCTCCTGCCGCACAGGCACAGCGGGGCGTGTGCGCTCCCGGCACAGGATGCGCGCCTCCTGCCGTGATAATCGCTGTACGTCATAGGCAAGCAATGCGCCCTCGGGCAGCGCCGCCACGCACAGCGCGCGTCCGCATGCCGTATCCCCGCGAAAAGCCCCTCCTGCGTCCGGCGTAATCCTCCTCGTGCCCGCTTCGCCAATCACCAGGCATTCGCCTGCCGCGCAGCCGCCCAGCGTCAGCCGCCACACGCCGTCCTGCGCGCTTTGCCAGCCAAAGACCCCGCCCTCTCCCGTCAGGCGCACATATTCCATGCTCATTCCCCCTTGCAACAGCATATGCGGCGCGCATTCCAGCCTTGCCGGATTGCGAAAAATCAAGTATAATAAGGCCGTATCCCCTTGATTTGACTGAATTGAAAGGAAACAGCCATGCATTTTTTACTTGCCAATGACGATGGCATCCAGGCGATCGGCCTGCGTGCCCTTAGCCAGGCCATCCTGGAGCGCGGCCACAGCGTGGTCGTCTGCGCGCCGCAGACGCAGCAGAGCGCCGTCAGCCATCACATCACGCTCTTTGCGCCGCTGATGATGCGCGAGGTGCCCTGGGAGGGCGACAACGCCAAGGCGTACAGCGTGGCCGGCACCCCGGCGGACTGCGTGCGCATTGCCCAGATGCTGACCGACAAGCCCTTTGATTTCGCCTTCTCGGGCATCAACAACGGCGAAAACGCAGGCACAGCCGTATACTACAGCGGCACGGTATCCGCCGCGCGCGAAGCGCGGATGCTCAATATCCCCGCCATGGCCGTTTCCATCATGCCCCACGCGGATGAGGCCATGCGGCTGCATCTGGCGCGCCTGGCCGTGCGTATTGCCGAGCGCTATCAGGGCGACGCACTGCCGCGCCTGTGCCTGATTAACCTGAACGCCCCCGCCCTGCCGGTGGAGCAGCTAAAGCCCCTGCGCATCGCCCCGCTGAGCGACGCCTATTACCTGGACAGCTATGAGCGCCGCGTCAGTCCCCATGGCGATGTATACTTCTGGCTGGAAAGCGGGCTGAAGATCGAGCCGCACAAACCCGGAACCGATATGGCGCTGCTGAACGAGGGCCACATCACCTGCACCTTTATGGGCACGCTGACCGATGAAAACGCAGCCTGCGCCGCAAAATTGCAGGATTTATGCATCTGATCTTGCATTTGCAGCCGCGTGGCTGTATAATGAGGTCGTTCGTTTCCCTAAAATTTTATTTTTATGAGGTAACGTGATGCAAAATACGCAGGATATGATTCAGCGGCTCAATCTCAGCGGCAGCCGCCTAAGCAAAAGCCACCGCCGCATCGCTGAATACATATTGCAGCATTATGACAAGGCCGTGTTTATGACCGCCGCAAAGCTTGGCGAAATGGTAAACGTAAGCGAAAGCACGGTGGTGCGCTTTGCCGTAGCGCTGGGCTACGAAGGCTACCCCGAGCTTCAGCAGGCCCTGCAGGAGCTGGTACGTCATCGTCTGACCGCCACGCAGCGATTTGAAATGTCCTCCGATATCAGCCAGGAGGAGGTGCTCTCCACCGTCCTGAAGGCGGACATGCAGAACATCCGCTCCACCATCGACGGCATTGACAACGCCGCCTTCCTGCGGGCCGTGCAGGTGATCTCCGGCGCGCGCAGGATCTACATTCTGGGTCTGCGCTCGGCCGCGCCGCTGGCGCAGTTTGCCGGGTACTATCTGCACTATATCTTTGACGATGTGCGCGTGGTGGCCGCCGGAAGCACGGATGTGTTTGAGGCTATTTCGCGCATCGAGGCCAGCGATGTGCTGCTGGGCATCAGCTTCCCGCGCTATTCCAGCCGCACCATCGAGGCCATGAGCTTTGCCCGTTCGCGCCATGCACAGGTAATCGGCCTGACGGACGGCCCCATGAGCCCGCTGCACGAGGTGGCGGACATCTGCCTGTCCATGCGCACAGACATGGCCTCCTTTGTGGATTCTATGGCCGCGCCCATGAGCGTGATCAACGCGCTGATTGTGGCGCTGGGCATTCAAAACCGCGAGGCGCTCAACGCCCGCTTCAAGCAGCTGGAAGAGGTGTGGGACGCATACAGCGTCTATATGAATGAAGGAAAATAAGCATGTAGTGGTCATCGGCGGCGGCGCGGCGGGGCTTTCTGCCGCGCTGTTTGCTGCGCGTGCCGGCGCGGCGGTGACGATGATTGATAAAAACGAAAAGTTCGGCAAAAAGCTGTACATCACCGGCAAGGGCCGCTGCAATCTGTGCAACGCCTGCGATACCGAGGAGTTTTTGCGCAATGTGCCGCGCAACCCGCGGTTTCTCTATTCAGCGCTCAAATTTCTTTCGCCCGACGATCTGCAGCGGCTGATGAACGAGCTGGGATGCGAGACCAAGGTGGAGCGCGGCAACCGCGTCTTTCCGGTCAGCGATCACGCCAGCGACGTATCGCGCGCGTTTTTGAACGCGCTGCGCGGCCAGGCGCTCAAGCTGCAAGTAGAAGCGCTGGGGCTGGTAATTGAGGAAGGCCGCGTAACGGGCGTGCGCGTGTGCGACGCGCAGGGCGAGCGGGTGATCCCCTGCGACTGCGCTGTGCTGGCTACGGGCGGCGTTAGCTATCCTGTCACCGGCTCCACGGGCGACGGTCTGCGCTTTGCGCAGGAAGCCGGGCACACCATCGTGCCGCTGCGCCCCTCGCTGGTGCCCCTGGAGGGCAGGGAGCCCTGGGTGAAGCAGTTACAGGGGCTTTCGCTCAAAAACATTTGCCTTTCGGCGGCCGTTCATGGTAAAATAAAATATTGCGAGATGGGCGAAATGCTCTTCACGCATTTCGGCGTTTCCGGGCCGCTGGTGCTTACGCTATCCAGCGTGCTGGCCACGGCGGACTGGCCGCAGGTACAGGTAACGCTGAACCTGAAGCCCGCGCTGACCCCGGAGCAGCTGGATGCGCGCCTGCTGCGCGAGTTTGCCGCCGCGCCGCGCAAGCAGCTGCAAAACATCCTGCCTGCGCTTTTGCCCGCGCGCCTGGCGGAGGTTTTCCCCGCGCTATGTGGGGTAAGCGCCATCAAGCAGCCTGCGCAGATCACGGCGGCTGAGCGCGCACGAATTGTATCCGCGCTGCAATCCCTGCCCTTAACCGTTACCGGCACGCGGGGCATGGACGAGGCGATCGTCACCTGCGGCGGCGTATCGGTACGAGAGATTGTGCCTGCCACCATGATGAGCAAAAAAGTGAATGGGCTATTCTTTGCCGGCGAGATGATGGATGTGGACGCTTTCACGGGCGGTTTCAACCTGCAGATCGCTTTCTCCACCGGCGCGCTGGCTGGGCACAGCGCTGCGGTATACGAACGGGAATAAGAAAACGGACGAAGGGCCTCCGGCGGGCAGGGACATCGTCCCTGCACCCAGTTCGCGATGCCACGCAAAGGATATCGCGCAATTGTCTGCGCATGATAAGCAATAGGAAACGAGAGCTGTTTTACGGCGGCAAGTTACTGTTTTTCAGAATCAATCGCCTGCGGGAAAACTTGTTTTCCCGACTGCGATTATTCTGAAAAACACCACGGGCAACCATGTTGCCCGTGCGCCTGAGCGCTTTGCGCTC